>Ga0126342_10019896_pt1 | contig 11350 bp, 11 predicted proteins | sample Cyp1metagenome_FD_92528 | JGI IMG/M metagenome (GOLD analysis project Ga0126342, IMG submission 92528) | Coral microbial communities from Lord Howe Island, Old Settlement Bay, Australia - Cyphastrea 1 metagenome | ecosystem: Host-associated > Invertebrates > Cnidaria > Coral ...
AAAAAAAATATAAATATATTATATTTTATAATATATAATTATTATATATAAATATTAAAATGAGAAATTTTTAATATATTTAAAAATAATTTAAATATTTTGAAAATATATATGGTTTAAAAATTAAAAAATATATATATTAATAAATTTATAAATTTAAAATTATTTTTAAAAAAAATATATAATATATATATATATAAATAAAAATAAACCGATATATATTTATATAAAAAAAAAATTAGAAATGTAAATTTTTATATTCGACCATATTTTTGATACAAACGCTCTCATACACAGAAGCTTTTTTTAACACAGATACGGTTTTCTATATATATATTTTTTGAATAAATGGATATTTTTATTCACAGAACCTTTTAAATAATTTTTTTTCTGTTAAATATTTTTTTTATATAAAATTTTTATGTATATAATTTTTATCCATTGATTTTTTTTAATTTATTCTTTTAATTAATTTTTTCGTACCTTTTTATATAATAAATTTTATATATATATTTTTTTACATACAAAAGGTTTTATATTAAATTACTTTGTATAGTGAGGTAATCTAATGCAAAAAAAAAATGTACATGGAAATTTTTCATACATAAGAGTTTCATACAGAAATTTTCAGACAAAGAGGCGCAAAAAACCTTTCACTCAAAAAAGCATTCGCGCACAGACCCTTCTATGCAAGACTTTCTCCCACGCACATGTTAAACTTACAAAAGCTCCAGGAAGCTTCAAAGCCGAGACACGTTTGGCACACAGAATTCGTTGCACATCAATGTTTTTGGGGCAGAAACCCTTTGTTTTGCGGGAAATTGTACGGAACATAATTTTTTTGGCAATTTTTACGCACTAAACCTAATCATACATGTTTTGAAACACAGAAACTTTCATATGATGGAAAAATCCTTGGGCACCCCCCAGGACTTTTCTACGCACAGCAGCTTTGAAACCGAAACCTTTTGAAGCATCTTCTGTTAATGTCTTTATTGCACAAAGATTATCAGTATTTTTTTCAAATTTTTTTAAATTACATACGGTGGATTTTGAAATTGTTTTTTTAATTGCCGAAAATTTCATGGTATTGTACCCTGACACATGACGATTGGGGAATGAAACAAACAGGAAAAACAAACGACCCAAATATTTGGTTACACAACAATATTCTTTCCTGGTTACCAACAGAAAAATGATTCGCTCACGATAATATAACAACGAGTAAATTTGAAATTAACATTAAACATATCGGTCAAACTGAAAAGGCATTAGATATTTAAATACAAAAACACAAAAAAAAATTAAATTTCTTTTCCAATAAATTTATATGAAAAAAAGGAAACATTTTTTTTTTAACCCCTGCATGTCACATAAATCTTGTTGGGTTTCGAACGTACCTTGCGGTTATATTCTACGAAACGAGTAAATGAGCAGTATATTTGCAGTATTCTGTATAATATTCAATATTGTTGTCATGGAGATCAAACCCCATGTAAACTCCCCATATGGACATAAAAATCTCTCCGCTTGAAACCTCAAGGGAGATTGACTGTTTTTTTCGACATCCTCAACCTAAGTCAGCGGATTGAATATTTTTTTTAACGCTGCAGGGGAAAACTCACAATGTGGTAAAAGTGACCCAAAAAATAACGAAACACAATTTAGTTTTAAAATTAAAACAATATAAATTCTCTCATATTACGAAATGACCGATTTTTTTCAAAAATTAATAATTGGAATTGAAATATTTTTTTATGATAATTTATTTCTTCATTTATTAAAAAAGAATGAAATTATTGAAATAATTTTCAGGGTAAATTTTATTTTCAAGACAGAAACAACGAAACAGAATTTTTATTGGATATTGGAAATACAATAATATTCCGTGAACAATCACCATGCAAACGAAGACCGAAAAAGTGTCCAAAAGAAAATTTGCATCAGGACTTTAACCTTTCTCGGCAAAACCATGTGGTGTGTGTTTCGTGTCACAAGAGCAGTCAATATCGATAAAGCGCATTCAAAAATCAACCACAAAAAAGAGCGCAAGACACCCACATTTTTTTTTTCGCTAACAGAAAAAAAAAATCTCAATATTGATGCCCCTGAAAATCGACGACCAGACAAAAAAGCACGTCTCTTCCAGGAAAAAGCGTGGAGGAAAAAAACGAAGAATACTTTGAACGAAAAAAGCTTTGCGGGCATGACAAAAGCATCATGGAAAGACATGGGAAAATATTCTATTTGTTTATACGTGCCACTCGGTTGGTGTGTCTTGCCTGCAACGAATTTTTGGCGTCCTCTTCGTCTGTGGGTCCTTTTTCCTTACACTTACCTGATACCCTTAATAGCCTTCTTTCATCTCGAAAAAATAAAAAACAAGTCAGCAATGGCCATGGCTACAACCTGTAAAAAATGCACACTTGTCCCTGGATATTCAGTGCTGCCGCATGTGTGGCAGCAATTTATTATTCCAATTTGCTAGATCCCAAATGTTCTGGGAGGAAAAATGCCGTAAAGGCGTGGTAAGATGATGCACGAACAGCGCAGCCAAAAAATGGAAAACTAGTCAAAACGATTAACAAACAATTGTATCTTGGAACTTCGAAAATATTTTTTTTTCGGCGCACGAACGGTTAAGTTTATCGATAACAATGGCAAATAGTTGTTTTTTTCAAACGTCATAAATCTCAACGTTTGGCCCGTAATCTTCCGTGGCCAACTTTGCACTTGGCTTGAGCGATTAAACCATGGTGTGTCCACCGCACAAGTTCTTGCAGAAAACACATTTTCAGCCAAGCAGGGGATCGAATATCCATCTGTTAAGTGTTTTTCATATTTTGGAGCGCTAAAATGGACAGGATTTTTTGTTGGCATAATTGTGTCAACAGAAATGTGGACTTGACAGAAAAAAGGAGACAGGCGCGTTGAAGTAGTTCAACAGTTCGTGGAAAAAGCAGTGGGTTTTTTGTCACACAGTCCTATTGGTGTGCCGACAAGCCGACTGGCATAGAAGAAACATCTAGCACTACACTACATAACATTGGCAATAACCGTTGCTATCAGTGGCATGATCGTGGCTTGGAGGCCTATGAGTGCTTGTTGTCCGTGCCATGTATTGAATGCCGACGGACGTTGTGGCCTCGTCTTGTCGGAAATAAAAACATGGAGCACGGGCCATGGATCGAGTGGGGGCCAAAGGCCGTTGTTTATGTCTTCAGAGGCTCCATTTCATTGTTCTGGCTGAAGTCATCGTGCTCTTGACGCAAGCAATGCTTGATTTCAAAATGGAAAAAACTAGCAATTGCAATTTTTGTGGAAACAGATAATGGGTCCTGCTTGTGAAGGATTCTTTCGTTTCAATGGCACACTTGTGGTCGGGTTGCCCATTTCTCCCATCTTAACAGTGTGATTTTTGTGAAGATGATTTTCCGGCGTTGCAAGCACAATGCAATGGTGAAAATTTATTTCCATGTGGGGAGCTGTCATGGGGTTTGACCTCCATGTGAACAACATTGAATATTGCGCACAATGCTGCAAATACATGATTCATTTACCCTTTCCGTGGAGTGTAGCCGCAAGGCACGTTCGAAATCCAACAGGATCCATGATCTGTGCAGGGGAAAAAAAAACATTTTTTTCTTGCTTCATATAAATTTATTCGAAAAAAACAAATATTCCACCCAAAAAAAATATTAATTATATATATATATGAAAAAAATATAATAAAAAATAAATTTGGAAAAAAATAATAATAAATAATGATATCAAATAAATCACCTTCAAAAAACATAATGTTTAGGAATATAAATATATTATTATATAGGAATAAATGAAATAAATCTATATAAAAAAAAAATCGAAAAAAATAATACATAATTTATTATATTTATATAAATAAAAAAATAAATAGGATAAAAAACCTTGGGAAATAACAAAAATAATAATAAATGTAAACATATATAAATAAAACATATCAAAAAAAAATAAAAAATAATTGCAAAAATTAATAATAATATATATTTTTTTTATGTTTATTTAATATAAAAAAAAATATTTAATATTTTCAGAAAATAAATATATTAAATTTATTATTATTATAAATATATTATAAAAAAAATATAATTTATAAAATAAAAAAAAATGTTTATATATTTTTTGTATTTTTTTAAATCTAATTTTTTTCCCAACATATTTTTTTTAATAAATTTTAGTTTTTTATAAAATCTAAATATAAATAAAAAAAATATATATATATTTTATTTTAATTAATTATATATTTATTTATTGTTATTAAATAATTTTTTAAATAATTTATTTTATATTTTATAAAAAAAAAATCAATATATATTATTTACCTATTAAGGAAAAAAAATCAAGATTAAATTTTAATTTTTGGGAGTCAGGCATTTGAAATTTACAAATATTATTTTTTTTGGTAAATATCAAATATTTTTCGCCGTAATCTTGTATCAATTTATGATTGTGTCAAGCCTTGCAGTTTACCGGCGAACCCAAAAGAATTTGGCCGTCATATATTTCGTAAGAAAAAAAAATTATTACGATTTCTTGAGCAGATAAACTGGGAAACTCATTGGGTTCATGAAACTGCCAAGTCTTAGCAAGAAGGTTGGCTCAAAGAAAAGAAATTGGGTAACAAAATTATGTGGGCAGATTGCTTTGTCTGGCAGTTTCCGTCTGCTAGCCCCCTCCGAAGTAACAGGTATTTATCACAGCTTCTATGTTTGGTATTATTTGGCAATATCATGGGACCAAAGTTTCCAGTGATCAGGCTCTGACAAGACAGAGCCCGGCTGCAAGACCTAGACAGGACTCGCAGCCAGGCGCTGGCTAAGCAAGGACTTGGCTGCCAAAAGGTAGAAAGGTCCATGGATTCAAAACTGCTCTAGCAGGGGCATCTGCTGGCGTGGAAAATAATAATTTTACTTAGTTAGTGGAATTTTAAAAAATATGAAATGGTTGAAAACCCGGCTCACCGCCATAAGGTTATGTTCCTTTCTTTACTTATTTAATTGAATAACCATTGGCATGATAGGCAGATTATTTTTTGAATTAATTTTTGGAGATCTCTGGATCCGAGCCCTAAAATAACGAGTTTACCCGCTCTTTGGGACCCTGGACTTGAACCTTGCTGGGGGCCCGAAACCTTTTCAAAAGCAGATGTCAGCAAATGTACAACAGGCCTAAGGAACCCGGGGGCCGCCTCGCAGGTATCAAGAACCAAGTAGCCGGCATGCTGGGAGCCACAGAACTGGTTGTCAGCTATACCTGGCAGGTCGGAAAATACTTGGAATATTATAGTTCGAACCCTAGCCCCAATAATTACAAGGAACTTTCAAAAATTATTATAATATCAAAATTATATGGAACAAAATCAAAATAAATTTGTATTCAAGGACACCGGGACCTTATTTTATAGTGATTTTAAACCCATAGGTCCTTCTATATTTTAGTAGCCAAGCCCTCGGTAGTCAGCGCCTGGCTACGAGTCCTGTCTAGGTCTTGCAGCCGGGCTCTATTTTGTCAGAGCCTAGCCACCGGAAATTTTAGGCCGATAATATTACCAAACATAAAAATTATAATAAATATTTATTATTTCGGAGCGAATTAGTAAATAGAAATTCTCAAACAAAGTAATTTATCCATATAATTTTAATTTATTACCCAATTTTTTTTCTTTAAGCCAACCTCCTTACTAATCAAAATTTAATAGTTTCATAAACCCAATAAATTTCCCAATTTATATATTTAAAAAATCATAATAATAATTTTAAAAATAAATTAAACCCCAAAAAAACAATTATAAATTATAAATCATTACAAAATATATAACTACCAAAATCTTACAATTAATTATATATCGTTTTTAAAAAAAATTATCAACCAATATCCTCATCCATCATATTACCTCCAACCACTACATCCATATCATACCTATAAATATATCACACCCATATACCCATCACTATACCCATAATATCCAGCAATCATAACTACCAACGCGCCCAAAACCACAACCTCCCGCAACCAAGCCTACAAACGCACATCGCGTCCATCCATACTATCCACATGCCTACCATCTATATCACCATCTAACCCCCTAAGTCATAGCCTTTCAAAAACCATATTTCAAATATTTATTTTATTCAAAAAAATAAAATATAAGTTTTTTATATCGGAAAATATAAATTAAAAATATATCTAAATTATTTATGTTTATAAAATTATTATATTCAATATTCTTATTTCTTAATTTATTAAAAAAAAATATTTTTTTCCTTTTTATTTATTATTTATACTTATTTATCGTATTTATTTTCCTCCGTTTTTCAAAAATAATTTTTAAGTTCTTTTTTTTCGTCCTCCATCCTTTATTTGCCGTCAATCCTAAATCCCAAATATTTTTGTCCTTTATCCTCCGACTTCAATCCTCCGTCCTCCGTTTTCTATCCTCACTTCTCGGTCCTCCATACTTCCTCTTCCTTCCTCCATCCTCCGTCTTCCGCCGCTTCGTCACCTCTATCGCTTCCGTCACTTCCGTCCTTCGTCCTTCATCTTCCGTCCTTCGCCCTGTCCGTCGTGCTTCGTCCTGTCTTCCCTTATCCGCCGTTGGTTGTCACCGTTCGTCGTCCTAATAGTTGAAGTTTCAGACAAATTGAAGATATATCTTGCAATAGAAGAATTGTTTTTCCAACACCATATTCGGAACCCTTACGTCCATTTGCTGGAACAGGACAAAAGAAACAGCCCAGGAGGAATCAAATGACTATCTGCCCATTGCGCAGGCAGCGGCGTATAGGCCGGAGGAAGAGTCACCAAAATGCGAAAAAAGCGACGTCCTGCCGTTCGCAATGTGAACTAAGAAAAAAAGTAAACAAGCGGTAACTTTTTTGGAATTTCTGCACGAAGCCAAGCCTTTCGGCCTCTGAAAGCAGAAATTTGGTTTTCGGAAAATTAAACTGAAGAGTTAAGGTTCGAGCAAAAAAACGAAAAAGAGAGACATCTTTTCGTCGGGAATCCGCGTAGTTTTGGTTGCCCTGCAAAGCTATTCGTAATATTGGAAGAATTAATTCTAAGAACAAGTAACCAAACATCTTCAAGATTCAAAGAAAAAATATTCGTTGGTCTGCTTGTAAAAAAAAGGTTTAAAGGATTTTTGTTCCTGTCTGCAATCAGCGTATCCCTGCCAAAATCTTTTGCCCATTAAAAAACAGTTAGACATACTCGATGCGATTTGCATGCAAAATAGCGGCCTTACTTTTCAGCCACCGTTTGCAATCCTGTTCTATTTTCGGAAACAAATAGCAGCTTAGTTTGATGTCTTTCAACAGGCCTTGCAATACAAGCAAACGGAAAATGTTGCAGCAAATGGAAAACCCTTCTTGGATTGCACCAATATGTATCCCGAACGGGAAAATAAATGATACTTGCTACTGGCTTCAGCAATGGGAAATATAGCTCATGGATGATGGCTGCATGACAGAAGTGACACCTGAAGCAAATCTCTTGAAGGACCACCCAAATCTTTCAGCGTGTGCCTGGATCAATCTGGCATCCCAAGCCTGGGATGCGGCATCAAGGAAATTGCAAGAAAATCATGGCTTTTGAATGACACGGACCAGTAGGCCCAAAGCTGCAATGAAGATGATCCGCAGCTGACCCTGAATGGGGCCAAGCGACCGCTTGTAGTAGAGGATGAACTCTGGAAATATTTGATTGTTGTCGTGAACCTCACACGGCAAAGTATGAATCAGTTGCTGCGATGTTAAAGCTGCGATGTTAAAGGCATGGCGACAAAGCATATTCATCAAAGAGTTTCGGAAATATGGCTTTCCTGATCACAAACACTTATTTCTTTTGTTCATGGCTAAGTTGTCATCATTGGCGGCCACCCCCTGCCAGCGGTCAGTCTTAAAATCTGCTCCCGCCCCTTGATTGAGGACCCTAGCCACAACCTCTCGGTAAGGTTTTCCAAGCTTCACCACGCGGTCGCCCAGCACAGAGTGGTACGGCCCGTCTAAGATATCCCGACGCCTCTGGAAGGCGCGCGTGAACCAATGCAGCCATCTACTGCAGTCGGTGGGGGGTGACGGACTGTTCAAAAATAAAAAAGAAAAAGAAGACTTTGCCATCTTTCCATCACAAAATAGGCACGCACGCTGGCATTTTTGCAATGTGTCCACCGATGGAATTCTATGTTTTGTTTTTGCACCAAAGAAAATTTAAAACAGTCTTTCACTACATTGACGGAATGGATTTAAGTCTGCGCACAGGGTCTTCTTGGTCAAACAGTAATAATCACCACTGCTTGGGATGTTGGCTTTTGGCCTTCTGAACCAATTTGAAAACAAAATGCCGGAACAGAATCCCAAACAGCAGCACAAAATGCCTTCTGGGTTCCTGTGCTGCCACACAAGATCAACTGGCTCTCTGGATACCAAAACTCTTCAGTTTCAATGCCGTATCAGCCTGGCCCCCATCTAAGGGGATGGCAGGTCGTCTGCATCAAATTCGTTGGTATCCTCAGCCAGTCAACCAGGATGGCGAGCAAGAAGGAAACAAAATCTTCCAACAAACGCATCCGATATGTTTTCCGTGCCCCTTGGAATTCCATGTGCTTGATGTGATTGCAAAGTGGTCCGAGTATGGTTTGTGGTAATTTTGCTTTGCTGGGCTTTCAGTAGCGCCTTGCGGTGAAAGCTCCTGCTACAATTTTCTTCATGCCCCCACTGATCACCAACTAGTGTATGGTTCAACCAATTTTTCAATGCTTAGACGTGCAAAGTCCCTCATAATGAATGTCCACACTACATGACTGAATCTTTTCGCCTCCGAGTGCCCGGCTACCACCCGGCAGAGTCCACCCACCACTCGACAAACCAACATGGTGTGGCAACCTCAGCCGTGTGGGCTGAGAATTTGCGAGCTGCCAGTGACATGTCAAGCAAGAACCATCTATCTGGAAACAATTCGGGATTCGAGTCGCTTGAGGCTTTGAGGGTGTACATGCTGGGACTCCAATCCCTCCAATCTTGCGCCGGTACTGTAACTCCCAAGCTAAGAGACCTTCATCAGATTTCAAGCCACCATGGATCTCTTCAGCATATTCATCAGCCTTTGTGGAGCGTTCCTGACCGACAAGCTGCCATGGCGCGAGCAATTTGCAACACGTGCGAAGATCGTAGCCAGTTCTTGTGCGAATGAATGCTAATGTGAATGCTGCCAAGGATCTGCCAAGTAGACACCGTAGCCATAAAGTGGTTCTTAGATTTGACATCAACATTTTAGGGACAGATGAGAAATCAGCAGAGATGCGTTAGGAAGGAAGCAAAGAAGGAAAGAAGGAAGTCACCTTAGAAACTAGACGACGGTTGGCCCGAGAGCGAAAAAAGACGTTTTTCAAGCAGCTCTGAGTATGGTAGTCGTAAAAAATAGTCGGTGAATGGTTGGTGAATTGTGCATGAGCTATGGAGGGATAAGTTGTGAAAAGTAAGATTGATTAAGAAGAGACAGAAGAGAATACATGTGACAACCCATGCACATGCACCGTGCTGCTTGGTAAAGGGCATCATATGACACGTGACTTGCAACCACAGAGAGACATAGATAGAGAGAGAGAGAGAGAGAGATAAAGCGAGAGAGAGAGAGAGAGGGAGAGAGAGAAAGAGGGAGAGAGAAAGAAAGGGAGATAGAAAGAAAACATGAAGAAATGTAATGTGAGCAACAAAAGTGCACAGGAGGCTCGGTACCATGATGCTGCGAATGACATGTGTTATCTCATTTTACTATGGTAATTCCCACACACATTGCCGAAAAAGCTCGGTACCATCATTCTGCTTTTATACAGAGAGGCTTTTACACATAGACGCTTTTACACACAGACGCTTTTACACACAGGAGCTTTTACACACAGACGCTTTTACACACAGACGCTTTTACACGCACAGACACTTTTACACACAGAAACTTTTACACACAGAAACTTTTACACACAGACGCCTTTACACACGGACACTTTTACACACAGAAGGTTTTACACACAGACACTTTTACACACAGACCATTTTACACACAGACGCTTTTACACACAGGCACATTTACACGCAGAAGCTTTTACACACAGAGGCTTTTCCACACAGAGGCTTTTACACACAGAAACTTTCAGAAATCAATTTTCAATCCAACCATTGTATGTCTCAATCGCAGACTTTTACACATAGGCTTTTACACACAGAAGCTTTCACACACACACAGAAACTTTCAGAAATAAATAAATTTTCAATCCAACCATTGCATGTCTCAATCGCAGACTTTTACACACAGACACTTTTACACACAGACCCTTTTACACACAGACGCTTTTACACACAGACTCCTTTACACACAGACTCTTTTACACACAGGCGCTTTTACACACAGACGCTTTTACACACAGACGCTTTTACACACAGACACTTTTAGACACAGACACTTTTACACACAGACACTTGTCACGCCCATAGGCTTTTACACACAGACGCTTTTACACACAGACTCCTTTACACGCAGGCTCTTTTACACACAGGCGCCTTTTTTTACACACAGACTCCTTTACACACAGACTCGTTTACACACAGGCGCTTTTACACACAGACGCTTTTACACACAGACACTTTTACACACAGACACTTTTACACACAGACGTTTTTACACGCAGATGCTTTTACACACGCACACACACTTTCACACACAAACGCTTTTACACACAGACGCTTTTACACACAGACGCTTTTACACACAGAAGCTTTTACACACAGACGCTTTTACACACAGACACTTTTTACACACAGAAACTTTTACACACAGACGCTCTTACACACAAATGCTTTTACACACAGACGCTTTTACACACAGACACTTTTACACACAGAAACTTTTACACACAGGCGCTTTTACACACAGACGCTTTCAGACACAGAAGCTTTTACACACAGACTCCTTACAGAGATGTTTGCACACAGAAACTTTCACACACAGAAACTCCTTTACACACAAACTCTTTCACATATAAAGACCGGACCCGTGAAATCGGAATTTTACCTCAGTTTTTGACGTCCAACGTCCATTTCGCGTGTAACGGTTGCGATTGACACCTCAAAATCGCAATTTTACCTCAGTTTTTGACGTCCAACGTCCATTTCGTGTGAAAGGGTTGCGATGGATACTTCAATAATCGCAATTTTTCCTCAGTTTTTGACGTCCAACGTCCATTTTGTGCGAAAGGGTTGCGATGGACTAACTAAAATCGCAATTTTACCTCAGTTTTTGACGTCCAACGTCCATTTCG
>Ga0126342_10019897_pt1 | contig 11350 bp, 14 predicted proteins | sample Cyp1metagenome_FD_92528 | JGI IMG/M metagenome (GOLD analysis project Ga0126342, IMG submission 92528) | Coral microbial communities from Lord Howe Island, Old Settlement Bay, Australia - Cyphastrea 1 metagenome | ecosystem: Host-associated > Invertebrates > Cnidaria > Coral ...
AAAAGGTAGGAAAGTCGCGAAACACTGTGTTTTTCCAATGATTTGTGGCTCCGGAGGGTCGAAAAGTAGGCTCGCTAAAGCGGCGGGTGCGGAGCCAGCTGGCCAGATGAGAGATGAAAAGTTCCACGCCGTTGTGGCGCGAAGCAAATTTACAAGTCAAGATGTACAAAACACACCATGCTCGGAGCACTTTTCGAAGTTGTGCTGTTGAAAAAGTGCACGCCGTTGTGGTGCAAAGCACATTTCCAAGTCAAAGGGACCACAGCACACCATGCTCGGAGCACTTTTGGAAGTTGAGACGTCGAAAAAGTGTACGCCGTTGTGGCACGAAGCACATTCCGAAGTCAAAAGTGCAAAAAACGAGGGTACGGAGCACTTTTGGACGTTCAGATGTCGTTTTGCTTGGCAGGCCCAGGAGATTGTGCACCTTGTTAAAAGTGAGCAAAACGTGAGGGTTTTGTAGCAGTTAAAAAAACAATGGCAGGCGTGGGACATTTGAAGAGGATCTGGAAAGATGCGGTTCGCGTGGCAGGCACGGTACAAGAGACACATGAGGTAGATGTGTTAGGAGATCAGGGCGGAAATTTATCTGAGAGGAGTTGGATTTTGGGGCATGAGATCTTCAGGTTTGCTAAGATGATTTTGCGTGACAGGTGCAGCACTTCGTATGACCTGGCTTCACTTTTTCGTGGCAGGCGCAATACTTAGAGACATGGACTGGAAAAATCGCAAAACGCATTGGCACAGGCCTTGAGCTCTGCACTCAACTTTCCATTATTGAAGGAAGTCTCGCAGAATTGCTTCGTTTTTGATGTTGCCAACTTGAAGAATTGAGGAGGTCTCGCAGAATAGCTTCGTTTTTGACGTTGTCAAGTCTCGCAGAATAGCTTCGTTTTCAAGCTCGCAGAGAGACAGGTAGATAGATGGATGGATGGATAGATAGATAGATAGGTAGATAGATAGATAGATTGATAGACAACTACAACTACCACTACACTACAGCTACAAACTACAATTACAACTACAACTACAACTTCGTAACACTACACTACGCTAATTACAGCAGACTACATTACAGCTACAACTGCAACTACAACTACGACCACAACTACAACCACAACTACGCTACAACTACAACTACACTACAACTACAGTTACAGTTACAACTACAACTCGTACAGCTAGTGCAGCTACTACAATTACTACAATTAAGACAATCACAACTTCAACCACACTTCAACTACAAACTACAACCACAACTACGACATTACAACTTCAACAACATCAACCCCACTACAACTACAACTACTGCACTACACCACACTACATCCAGGAGTTGTGAACGAGGTGACCACTGCAACCATGGCAACCAGTCCAAAAAGCACAACTCCAACCACCTTTCGGTCCATCAGTGAATTCGCTCTGCCATCCGGGATTCAAAACAACCAACCTCTCCTATAGGTTTCCTATTTTTGAAACTTCCGCCACCGCCTTGTGTGGCACTACTGGGATTATCAAAGGAAGGTTAGAAGTCTAAACTCCGTTATACCGAAAATATGGCAGAGCAGGAATCAGTACATTACCACAACAAAATATCACCACAACGCTGCATCACCACAAGTTTTCTCGTATAAAATGATTCCCGGCGGCGATGTGGAGAACCTTGTTTGTGCGACGGGTGCGGCTGCCTCGCGCTCGGTTTGCACTCGGATGGCGCAAAAGTCGTCCCCATTGTCAGCGCTTCGCGGACCTGATCTTGTGTGTTTGAGCAGGCAGCAACAGTCTGATTTGCATCATTGATTGCCAATCGCAGTGGAATTGCTGGTTAGGAATCGCACGAAACCTTATGTTTTCTCCAAATGGCACAACCCACCGTGCCGTGCACGGCGTGCTGATTGTTGAAATATAGTTATATATGTATATTTTAACCATGTTTGTGCTGTGACTGGGCAGTTTGGAGGTTCGAGTTGATGCGCCCAGTTCTTGCTTCGGTGGCCTCGGGGTCAATAACCGGAGTACTGCTCACTCTTGCACGGGAACTCTCCAGCAATCCACTTCTTCAGCTTCCTCCTGCCACTGTCCCGACTATCTCTGAGGTCTGCTCTGCCTTGCCTCCTCTTCCTGAGACTTGGACTTTTGATTGGACTTCCTTTGGATTTGGCCTCCTCTGCGGCTCTTTGCTCCTTCCTCTGCTTGACCTCTTGCTCCTACTGAGGCTTGCTTGGATTAGAGCTTTGCGGCAAACCATTCCCAATCGTCCTGTGGGTCCTTTGCACCGTCTCATTGCATGAGCGTTCCCCGCTCTCTTCTTGATTCTCTCTGCTCTCAGATCCAGAATTTGAGTTTGCGAGTCGGTGATTTAGAAAGGACGGCAGACAGAGCGGAAAACAGATCTGAAACAGGAGGATCCAACAGTGAGTTTGAGTTGATTTCTGGAGGAGCCAGTGTAGCAGCGCAGCCTGCCAGTCCTAGTGCGACTGGTCCTGGAGAAGTCTTACTCTCCGACACAGAGGGTCGCAGAAAGCTGGCCGAAGGGATTGGCCGTTTCCTTTTGCGTTGCGTCAGAGGCGAGCACCGAGGAACCTCTGGCAGAGATCGTCTCAAGTTGCAGAACGGGCTCTACGTGATCCTGGCAGACTTTGAAGGAAACCTTTTGAGTGATCCTCAGGTTGAGTTCTCATTTGCTCCGGTCAAGGCTCTCTGCAAAAGAGGGGGGGTCCAGGTCGAGCCATTTTTGTGGGATTTGCCACAAAGTGGGAAGCAAGGTAGCTCTGCAGACAGCTGGCCTCACGGTGCCCAGCTGCCTAAACAATGCCTGAGTTGCCGGGCCTCCCTGAGGAGGTCGCTGATGCTCTGCTGGTGTTGGAGGACGCCAGCAGTAGAGAGCAGTACGAGATTGGTAGCCTCACTTTCACTTCTGGGGCTGGAGAAGACAAGGTGATCAATTTGATTCCTATTACCATCATCAACGGCAAGTTGCTGGTGGCTGTTCCTTTGGGAGCCTGGCATAAGACTGCCGGCAGGAGATTGCTCCCCCGTACAGTATTTACCAAGGCTGTGAAAGTCGAAGTTTTGGCAGTGAATTCAGACGAGCCTTCAGAGTGCCTTGATGCAGCGCCGTTGAAGCTTCAACTTTTGTGGGCCTGGAGATGGGGGCAAGTCCCATCGCAGACTGCGACGTCAGCGATGTGTCGGCGGATGGCACGGAGGCCATCCCGTATGGTCCGGGCTTGGCGGAAGTTGCAGACCAGCATTTTGCTTTTCTCACTGCGGTGTCTGGAGTTCCCGACCAAGACGCGGGACTTTTGGCAGAGCGGCTGCGGAGGAGGAGGAGGAGACGGAAGTAGGGGAACGGCTGAAGTTTTTGGAGGGCTCTCTGGCGAAGATCCAGGAGAGTCTGGCACTTCTTGCACCCGTCCGGGAACCAGCTCCTGCCTTCACTTCTGCACGTCCGAATGCGGGCACCGCTCCTCGACCTTCAGCTTTGAGGAATGGAGCAAAGAAAGACAAGCCCGCTGGCAAAGCCACCTTGCTGCCTGGATTGGACCCGGCAGTTGTGAGTTCGGCAAGAGCTGCTGGCATTCCAGAAGAACAACTGCAGAACCTGTCTAAGTTGGTGTCCAAGTCAAATCAAATGGAGGATGCGCCTCTAGCGGGGCGGAAAAGGGCAGCTCCCACCAATGTGCTGAGCGAGACAGAGGAGGAAGACTTGGAGGAGGAAGAAGGAGATGCAAAAGAGTTGGTAGATCCCGAGGAAGGGAACCCTATGGAAAGAGCCGTAGTGCAGCTCACCCGCATCGTGGACAAACTGTCCAAAGGGAAAAGACAAAAAGAGCAAAGATGTAGAAGCTTTGCTAGATGGTGTAGAATGCGATGGAGCGGAGGCCAGCTCCGCGAGCGGAGGAAAGTCCAAGGCTGCAGTGTACAAGAAGCTGAAGGCTTGCCTGTGTACCGCACCATAGAGACCTTGATGGAGGAGGACTTCCATGCTTTGCGTCAGGCTCCTGGAGCCAGCAGCCAAGCCACCAGCTGGAGAGCTTGGCTGGAGCATCGCAGCAGAGTGGGGCACTATCCCACCACTGTCCGCTTCTGTTGGATCTTGGCGGGGATCTTGGATGCGCTCCAGACAGGGGCAACTGCGGAAGCTCGAACTCGAGCGGCGTTGGGGCTAGTAGCTGCAGATCAAGCAGCCTTGGACAACGGGTCTTGGCTCATGGCTCAAGAGGTCTTGATGGAAGAGCCCCCCCTATGAATTCCTTCAAGGACAAGTCCAATCCGGAGAGCTGGGAGCAGACCGCTTCCAAACTCATGGACGACCGGTGGTTGGATGTCCTGATGTGGAAGATCAAGAATCGAGATGCCTACCTCGAGTCATGAAAGCGGCTGGGGACGGGCAAGAAGGATTGGCAGACTCACCAAGACAGAGACAAGGAGCCTGCGAAGCCCAACAAGAGGAAGAAAGGCGGAGGAAAGGGAGATCGAAAAGGCGAAGACAAAGGGTCTCAGCACAAGGGGGCAGAGAGCTCCCAAGGCCAAAATCAGGGCTGAACGCCACTGCGGGCCATTTTGGCCCCAAGGTCCCTGGTGCAGGGGCCAGTACAGTGCATGGCAAAGGCATTTGGAATTCATCATTTGATTTTTTGACTTCTAGGTCGAAGCCCAGCAAAATTTGGTACTCTGAGCGAGTTGGTCGCGCTTCAGCGAAAGCGCCAGAAGGTGTGGTGTGGCCTATGCCCCTGCCTTTTCCAGAACTGCACTTGCCAGGCGGAAACCGGTCTCAATGTGACCTTGAGCGGAAGTTGGGGCTGAACTATGTGGTGCTGGTCTTGAACTCTCTGCGTTTTTCAAAAAGTCATGCCAGGCATTGGTTCAAAGCTGAACAAGGCTCAGTGGGGCGTGGTGCAGCGTTTGGCTGCGCACGTGGATGTTTGGAACTCAGAAGGCCCTGTGGGACCGGCTGAGATGGGGCGTTCTGCAGCAAAGATGGAGTCAGTTGAAGAAGTCCTTTCCAATCTCCTTCAGTTTGCTTCCTCTCAGCGCGTTGGGCTTCACTCTTCCGGCAGAAGAGCTCGCGCGCTGACCGCACGGACTGAAGCAGCTGAATCTGAAAGAGATGAAGGAGAGCCAAACTTTTCGGCTGTTCCGAGTTTTGAGGCTGAGACCCCCAGGAAGAGGCCCCAGTCTACAGAGGCTGAGACCCCCGAAAAGGACAAGGCGAGTGATGCGCCTGTAGGCAGCCTCACTCATTTGCAAGCTCCGGTTGCGAAGAAAGTGGAGCCTGACCGTTTTCAGTTTTGGCTGCCGCCCAGTTTTGACCCCTCCAATTTTTTGGATGACCACAATCGAGAGACCTTCCTCTACCCTCTCGATTGGGCTGACGAGCCTGATGTCGAGGCGCACCCAGTCCCACGAGTCCGTGTTTTTGCGGATGACAAGGAGAAAGGCAAGCTTTTAGAAGTTTTGGACAGTGGCAAGCGGCTTGGACTTTTGCCTGTGACCGCTGCCAGAATGCCTTTCAGAAATGGACTTTTCAGCATACCCAAGGTCGCCAAGCGCGACAGAATGGTGCTTGACGCTAGACCTCCCAATGCGCTGGAAGATGGCAAGGACTCAGATTGGATTCAGAGTTTGGGCTCAATCTCTCAGTTTCCGCACTGGTTTTTAGAAGAAGGTGAAGTTGCCAGAGTTTTCAGCGAGGACATTAGGGAGTTTTACCATGCTTTTGTGATCAGCGCGCAAAGGCTGCAGCCCAATGCTTTCGGCATGGAAGTCGAGCCCTACAAGGTGAAGCATTTGTCTTGTTTCCGTCCTTGGATGTGGAAACACAAGCGACTGGTCCCCTGCCTGAGCACTATGGCCATGGGAGATTGTAGAGCTGTCACTTCGCACCTGGGCTGCCTGCTGCGCGTCCCTGAGCTGTCTTTAGACTCCTTCATTTCTTTGAAGGGCCGTCCAGGCAGAGGCGACTTTTTGGCGGGTCTCATGATTGACGACTTCATCATGGTGGAAAAGAGCCGACGTGATGAGCCGCAGGAGAAGCTAAAGCAAAGCCGCTGCTCGCAAATTGTTGCAGAGGTGCGGAAACAATACGAGGAAGTTGGCTTGCCCAGACATCCAGGAAAAGCGGTTGAGAATGCCCTGTGCGCTTCTTTTTGGGGTGTAGACTTTGATGGAGAAGCTGGCACAATCCGACCAAACCTGCGCCGGTGCATTCCTGTAGCCTTCATTGTTCTGGAAATGCTGAAGTTAGGCTGCACCTCTGTCAGCTTGCTGGAGGTCATTCCTGGCAGTCTGGTTTCAACTTTTCAGTGCAGGATAAGGTTCATGTCTTGCTTGCAATATGTTTATGAGATGCAGAGAGGCCGCAGACAGTCTGATGTGCTGCGCATTAGTGAGGAGCTCTGTGATGAACTTGTGCAATGCATAGCACTTTTGCCGCTCACCTGCCTGGACATGAGGTTGAAGCCTTCTTCAAAGCTGATAGCCTCCGATGCCTCTCCTTGGGCCACCGCGGCTGTCTTCACTGACCTGACTGCTGAAGCTACGGCTGAGTTTCAGCGCCACACTCTGCAGAAGGGGATGTGGAACCGCCTTTTGAGCCCAGTTGGTGCGTACCTTAGAGAGAAAGGCCTACTGGAAGCTGAGTCAGAGCTTCCTAACCAGCAGGCCTACGACATGCACCCATTGTGGGAAGAGATAGTCTTGAGCAGTGAGTTTCAGCAGTTTGGAAAGACCAGGCGTAGAAAAGGCAGGCAGCATATCAACTTGGGAGAAGTAGCAGCCAATCTGGATGCTGAGGAGAAGCAAGGTGCTGAGGAGCCTTCTTCCTTTTATGTTCACCTTCAAGACTCTTAAGTTTCCCTTGCCTGCCTCATAAAGGGTCGCTCCTCTTCCACTGCAGTAAACCAGATGCTGCGCGAGTCAATACCGAGTCATGTCGTCAACAACAACCGCGCTTTTTATGGCTATGTGCGGTCAAAAAAGAACCCTTCTGATGCTCCTACGCGCTCGCAGCCTGTGCCTCAGCCGGTGAAAGAGCGTGAAAGCTGGTTGGAAGAAGCCTTGAAAGGTCAATTTGCAGCCTTTGATGAGTTTTTAGAGTCTGTGGGAATGGATTTGAAAACTGTTAGAGGTTTGCCTGATGCAGAGGAACTGTTGCAGCCATGCAATGTTGACGTCTCTAGCTCCAGCGTGAGACGGAAAGAGAGGCGAAGACACTGAGGAAAGAAGGGTCTAGAGCCTTACAAGCTCAAGGAAGTGACATGTCTTCTCCTGACCTTCATGCACCTCCTACTTGCGCTTCGTCCTCTCAGCTTCCTGCTCCTTCCGTTACTGCCTCTGACTCTGTCGACACTTGCCCTGCCGTCAGCTCTTTCCATGTGCAAAAAGGAATCAGCCAAAAGGTCAGAGAGCTGTTACTTTCTTTTGGCAGAGAACAGTTTGTCGTTTCGGAGTGTTTTGCAAGTTTAGAAGAAGCTTTTGACTCCGGCCCTGGCATTTTGGACTTGTTTGCCGGGAGTCGTGGTTTTTCGCGTGGCTGCGTCAGAGCAGCGCAGACTTGGACTTTAACCTTCGACATCTCTCATTCCTCTTCTGAAGATCTGCTGGACCCTTCCCTGCAAGAGCGCATTTGGACTTTGCTTAGACTAGGTGCCTTTGCAGGCTGGACCAGTGTGCGCCAGCTTTAGTCAAGCTGTGACGCCGCCCTGCAGAACCAAGGAGTACCCGGGAGGGGTGCCATGGGCTTCGCCGCTCCAGCAGCGCAAAAACCATTTAGGAAATGAGATGCTGAAGTTTGTCCTGATCACCGTGAAGGTGTGCTTAGCGGCAGCGGTGATCTTCTGGGTTGAAAATCCGCATGGTTCCTGGATCTGGCGTCAGCCTGACGCGCTTAGCTGGGATGAAGTTTTGCAAGACCCTCGCGTGGGGAATTGTGTCTTAGACTACTGCAGGTTTTCTACCCCATGGAGAAAGCGCACGCGTTTCAGGACTTCGTCACACCTTGCTGGTCAGAAGTGCTTGTGCTCAGGAGGGCATCAACTCGTTGCTCTGCGTGGAAGATGTAAAAGCTGCAGACAGTCCTGGACGAAGCTTGCGGAGCCCTACCCTAGAGGCGTGTGCGAATGTTTGGCATGGGCAGTCCTGGTGGATAGTGGAAAGCTTGCAGGCAGAAGGAAGCTTGACATCAATGGTTGCGCCAGAGATGTCTCCAGGCGCATTGGTGAAGCCTCGAATCCGGGCCCCCCCAGCAGAGCGTCGATGCGCCCGGACATCTGGCTGGGTGACGTTGAACTACTCGAACCTGGGACAGTTTTACTCAGGAGCAAAATCTGGCAACAGTTTCAGGGCTGGTTTGCAATGACCTTTCCAAACCAGTCTCCTACAGCATGGCTGGAAGCTTCGCTGCTTGTCCAGGCATTATTGGCTTACGGGAATCACTGCTTTTCGGCGGGTACAGCTTTGCACGTGTTTCGGCAGCTTTTAGCACATGTGCAGAAACTGTACCCACAAGTGAGAGTGTTCATGACGCTCGCTTGGGACACAGTGAGCAAATGGGAGCTTCAAGAACCCATGCAACACCGTCCTCCTGTTCCAGAACCCGTTTTGATGGCAATGATCACTGTAGCTCTGGCTTGGAAGTGGAGACGTTGGACAGCTGCCACGCTTGCTTGTTTCTATTCCATGTCCCGAATAGGTGAGTTTTTGCGTGTGAAGAGGCATGAAGTTTTGACTCCGCGTGACCTGCTGCATGATGAGAGCATTATCTATATACGCTTCAGCGCCCCTAAGACAAGGAGGCGTGGAGCCAAAGTCCAATATAGTACGGTTGTAGAACCTTTGGTAGTGTCTTTTCTCTGCAAAGTTTGGGACGAGCTGGGTCCGAACGAGCTTCTTTGCACTGGTTCAGCAGGAGCTTATAGAAGCAGGTGGAATGCAGTTTTAGCAAAGCTGCAAATCGGCCGTACTTTCCGGCTGACTCCTGGAGGTCTGAGAGGGGGTGGTGCAGTATACCTTCATAGGAAAGGTTTAGCCTTGTCAGAGCTTATGTGGCGGATGCGTTTGCAGCATGCACAAACTCTGGGATATTATCTTCAAGAGACTGCTGCAGTTTCGCTTTTGCCTTCTTTGCCAAGTGAAGTTCGCCACCGAATCCAGATCCTGCAAAGTTTCTTTCCTCACTTCGTGAGCTGACCCGCAGCGCTTCATGCACCCAGTTGGTGGCCCAACTGTTTTTGCTGTAGGCCTCGGGAGTGAGATGGATGTGACATCCAATGTTTGCGCAACGCGTTGCCGAGCCATAGAATGGCTACACTACAGAGGACAAAGCAGCTTGCTGAGAGAAAACAGCAGGCCAAGCACAGGAGGGGAACAAACATATATATATATAGATAGATAGATAGATAGATACATAGACAGATATATAGATTGACAGACAGACAGACAGACAGGCAGGCAGGCAGGGAGGCAGGCAGGCAGACAGACAGACAGACAGGCAGGATTCCTGCCTCCTAGCACATACACACACACAAGATCAGGTCCGCGCAGTGCTGACACTGGGGACCACTTTTGCGTGATCCGAGCGCGAGCCTAGCGCGAGCCGCACCTGTCGCACACACAAGGTTCCCCACGTCACCGCCGGGAGTCACTTTATGCCGGAAATGTATATCGGTAGGTTCCCTCTGCAATGTGCAGCGGGCAAAGAAGTCACGTTTCTTTTCCTGCGCTGTGGCCGGGGCCGCATGTGGCTCATGTCGGCGTCGATGTGGTGAACATGAGTATTGTCAACCTGCGCTGCCTGACATGCGACTGGTATTGCATCAAAACTTGGAAAGATTGAATTGCCAGTGGACTTGCGGAGCAATTTGCAGTTGCGTGTTGGGCACGGGTGACGAATGTGTGGCACAAATAGAAAAGGAATTCCAGACGAACAACCAACAACAAGGGAGGCTGTCGAGATGCAAAGAGTGTCAAACGCAAACAGGATCAAAAGGAAGTGGTGTCATCAGACAAGGATGACAAAAGAAAGAGCTGTCAAGGAGAAAGGACGTCCGGACAAGCAGCAGGCAATAGGAAGGGCTGTCAAAATTCAAAGATGTCAAGGGCAAACCGGATCAAGAGAAAGTTGCATAATCAGAGAAGGACATAAGAGACAGAAATGACAATGGCACTGACAAGCAGGCGCTCAGGTGTCCTTCCCATAGGTTTTCACTTCTCTGCAGAGTTATCCCCACCCTTTCGGTCACCCGGCTTGCTGGGGCTCTAGTGGTACCATACTCCATATTTCTTTCTTAGTTGCCCTGAGGCCCACACTTGGCTGTCGCTAGTAATAGAGGAGGCGTCCCATGTCGTCAAAGGCTTGAGAGCACCTTGTCTTTTGGGCTTGTGCATACGGTGGGGAGAAGCTTGGTGGAGACAATGTTTGATGAAGATAATCTAAGGTAATTTAAGATATCATATATACTGGGACCCTGTAAGGGTCACCAAGACTAGGCGCTCCGTAGCACGGGTCACTTTTAAGCACCCCTTAGATTTTTTTTTGTTGTTCAATATTGGGACGTGAACTCAGAGATCTCAGGGAACTGTCAAACTATTTCAAAAAAATGGTTCCAATACACAAATTCCTTGTCGGGTGGGTTTTCAAGGTTGCAAAATGTGTCATTTGCGTGCATAAATCTGGGATTTGCGCAGCAGTGCTCACCACTATGTGATCGCCAGTGAATGTAGTTTGTGGCGTGCCATCGTGGTATTAGAGGGTATGATCATTGGATAGCATATTGGCAGGATTGTTATGACATATCCAGTTTGGTGGAGAGGGGAACAAAAGGGATCCAGACAGAAAACCACCCCATTCATTTTGGAAAGGAAACATGGTGATTGTTGAACCCAGGACCAACCGGGCAGCCACATTCGCAAAGCAGTCGGAACCCTGAGTTGAATTTTTTTTGTCATCTTGGCCATGCATCGGCGTTTGTTCTTCACAGTCCGACCGACTTGCCGACTTCTTGGAACAACGTATCCATCATTTTCCATGTACTTAGCCACCCAGGCGACCGACAAAGACATCCTCAACATCAATGCGGATCTCGGGCGAAAATTTCTGCGTCGTGGTCTGAGTGGTCTAAGGCAGGACAGGCAGACCTGGGAGGTATATCCTATTGGTAAAGCCTCCACGCTGGTGCTTTCACAGACCATTTTCCAGTTGAAGGTTGGTGCCAAATGAACAATTTGTGTGTGTGTGTACACCGTTATAACAAACGGTTTTAGTTCTTTTCATTGCTCTTGTACTATTCTAAAAAGCAGGGGGCAGAGGTACCCATGTCACTTCCTCTGCCAACGAAGCTGGGTGACA
>Ga0126342_10019898_pt1 | contig 11350 bp, 10 predicted proteins | sample Cyp1metagenome_FD_92528 | JGI IMG/M metagenome (GOLD analysis project Ga0126342, IMG submission 92528) | Coral microbial communities from Lord Howe Island, Old Settlement Bay, Australia - Cyphastrea 1 metagenome | ecosystem: Host-associated > Invertebrates > Cnidaria > Coral ...
AAATAGAATGTCAGAAGATATGTCAGATAGAATGCCAGAAGATATGCCAGAAGATATGCCAGATAGAATGCCAAATAGAATGTCAGAAGATATGTCAGATAGAATGCCAGAAGATGTGCCAGTGAGAACATGTATAAATGTCATGGTGGGGATCACACGAAGTAAAGTAATTTTGGCTAGAAACCAACAACAATGGGAATATGATGATATACAGTCTGGTTGGTGGTGACTGGAACCATGGAATTTTACTGGTTAATCTATGGTTAATAATGGTTAATAATTGGAATAACAATATAGTCTGGTTGGTGGTTTGGAACATGAATTTTATTTTTCCATATATTGGGAATAATAATCCCAATTGACTAATATTTTTCACAGGGGTAGGTATACCACCAACCAGTAGTAGTCTTGGTATGTCTTGGTTAACTTTCTTTTTAAGGGCGATATGTTTATAAACCAATATGCAACTTCACCATCAACCATCAAAATTGGGGATTTCCTGGATTCTTCCGGGTGTTTTTTTCATGGGATAATGGGGAAAAAATCGTCGTTGATCCAACGTTGCAATGGAAAATTCACTGTAAATTGAGGTCATCGTTGAGGTCATCGGAAATCATCGAACTCAAGGGTGATTTTTCCAGCGTTTGATTTTTCCACCTTAAAAACAGAAGGAACCCGGGAAGCCTGAGTTATTAGGCCTGCCATCTCATAGAGGTTTCGTTGTGTTGGTGGAGCCTGATTACCAAAGGGTTGACCCTCCCTGCCTTTGTGATAAACAGAAATCTGGGAGATGCTGCCAGACAACATCTTGACACATTTCGTGGCTTGATACTGGATGACGGTTTGTTGAAACTTGTCTATGAGGTGACTATTCGAGGTCAAGGGGCCAGTTCAAACATGGAGATCGACGCGAATGTGGGTGTTGTAGTTGGCATTGGAGGAACCAGAGCGTTGTGGAGGTATGTTGGCATTATTCATTGTCAAGTTTATGAAGCTGCCGTTTCTTACTCACTCCTTGGGTACACGCAACCTGAATTCAGCATTCAACCCATGGGGATCCCGCCAGGGTAGGTTCCATGTGAAATTTACGGGAGGTGTTTGCACTGAATGGGGATAAATTCTGGCAGAAAAACTGTATACTTTCTGGGGAAATTGTGGGCTAAAGAAAGAAAACATTGGTAATTAATTCCTAATTAGTTGGTATGTTACCACTAATCTAACCAATATTTTAATATTATACATTATTTGGCGGTATTTGGGATGCTTAAAAAACAACTCTACTGACTTGTAGCTGCTGGCTCGAAAGCGAACTTTTCATGTGGGAAAGTGTGGGAGAATCATCCCCAGCTGGATAGGTAGAAACTAATCCTGAATAGTTTTTTTGCTATGGAAAACAACCAGCCAACCAGCAAAAGATGACATGTTTGACATGTTTTTGTGAACCTGAACGGTTGATTTTCAACATCTCTTCCCCTAATATTTTCAACACTCCCCCAGAAACCATGGTGGATGTAGGGGATGAAATATGATGAAATCACATATTTCATGGGATTTATCATGGAACTGAATGGTTGATGTGCCAGCCAGGTGAAATTCCAGCAGGGTTAATAACTTGTCTCTCCAGTGTATTGCAATCAAGATGGGGAAATGGGGTACCCTATTTTCATGGCAAAGCCACAGTGACAGCAGGTATGCATTTATTAGTACTTGATGGTTCGTCCTACTTTGCAAGTAGTATATAACCCCAGTTCTAAGATGATGTAAGTGGACTAGAAAAACTAGCTAACCAATTTAATAGCAGGTTTGTAAAGAAGTAACCCAGAAAAGTGCAAGATTTTTCTTGATTTTCCGAGAAAAACTGAAATGTAATGAGTAAGAACAGGTTGGGCAAGGGGCAAGCGAAACGAAGAAACCTGTTGGTTTAACCAGCGATGGGGGGCATTTTGTTCACAAAAATGCGACATTATCCCATGGGAAGGGCATTGAGCCAGCAAACTTTATATACCCTCCTGTGATTGAATCTGGCTAGCTGTAAAAAAAATAATCGAAGTAAACAGTGGATTCTCCAGAAAGCCACGTTCGATTACCGAAGGTGATTTGTCTGTGAATAGTGAATAGTGCCAAGAAATGCTGCATAAGTTAGCCCGACATGTAATATAGGGGATACAACGTAACCAGCAACGATGGGCAGATCATGCAAACTAGTGGAAGATGATGGTACTAATCGATCCTAATGGTCTAAATTGTTTTCTGGGTGTGAAACCACACCAGCGCAAAGCTGCTTTGCTTGTGTTTCTGTGGGTTTTTGCCTTTGCAACAAGATGCAAAAATACAAAAAGGACTCAGTCCATATTTTCCACTACCCTCTGGTAAACTAACAAGCAACTATGGAAAATCACCATTTTTCATGGGACAACTCACTATTTCAATGGCCATTTTCAATAGCTATTTTGACATAACCAGAGGGTAAAGTTTGTCCACTTTTAGCTGGAGATGATCAAACTTTTCGCTGGAGATCCCCAGTTGGGGACAGTCATCCCCAATGTCGCGACCGGCCCTTGGAATGGAATTTCATCATCCCAACTGACTTTCACTCACTCCATCATTTTTCAGAGGGGTAGGGCGAAAAACCACCAACGTTGCCAACAATATTGATCAATATTGGGGATATAGCCAACACTAAACAACAAAAAGCAACATATTTGGAGAACTTATCACGATCTCACGGCGACGTCACAACGCAAGACAACGCTCCGCCAGCGCCGGCTTCGCCGGGCCTCCCCGTTAATGTCCGGGGGTAAATCAGATTGAATGCTAGATACATGTCAGATAAATATGTCGGAATTTGTGCCAGATGGTTGGTTGGTCGGTTGGTTGGTTGGTGGGGATCGCTCGGACACAGTGCTTGACTCTGTCAAATACCAGATAAAATGCCAAACTATATATGTGAGAATATGTTGAATATATGTAAGATAGAATGTTTGACTGAGTAGAATTTGTAGATAGAACGCAAAAAAAAAAAACATGGCAGAGAGCACATCGACCTTGGTGAATGACCACTCGAAGAACCCAATTGTTGTACCACTATTTGACTCTAGGATTCGACGGTTTCAAAAAACCTGGGCATCAAAAATACCATCTGGTCTGGTTATTTAACATAGCCATGGAAAATCCCTTATAAATGGAGGTTTTAATGGGAAAATCATCTATAAATGGGCCATCTATACCACTGCTATGTTAGTCATAACCAGAGGGTAGTCGTCAAGTGACTCGCAGGATCTAAGACAAACCTTTGGAGCCTCCAGATCATCTTCAAAGCAGCCATTTGGCGGAAAAGTTCTGCATCCCACTGATCTTTCTTTCAAGTGGTCATGACCTGGGATCACAATGGGATCACATGGGTGTTTCCGTTTTGTCACGGGGGTACCCACCAGTTATAATCCAACTTAGGCCATTTTGGTATTGGAACTCATTTTGACTTGGGGATCTCCATTAAAAAAGAAACAAATGGTGATTTTGCCCATTGTTTTCGTGTGTTTCGCATCCAAGTTGGACATTTGGAAATCTGGCTGGTGGCCACTGGGTTTAGTGTCGCAAACCATGGTAAACCTGGGAGGAAAGATAAGCAAGGTGTATTATGTTTGATTTGTTTTCATGACTTTTCACATGATTTTTCACGCGTTTTTTCACGACTGACCCTTAGTTTGACTCCTTTTTTGAGGTAACCCCCTGAGTGTCTCCTGAAAATTCACTGGGGGCCACGGTAACCCCTTGGAAAAAAAACTCTCAGATTTGATCGTCAACGGACAGGTTAGATACAAAGCTTCATAGAACTTGAAATCTTGTGTGATTTCAATGGTAAAATTACCCTCTGGTTATGACTAACATTGCCATGGTATAGATGGCCCATAAAAAAGAAATAGATGGTTTACCTAGCTATAAAATGGTGATTTTCCATGGCTATGTTAAATAACCAGAGGGTAGGTCATTCACCAGCGAATTGATTTTTTTGGAGACTATCTGAAACAGATTCAGCATTTTATGTCAATTCCATTCTTTGCCCCGACCACGTCAACCACACCGACCACGCTTTCACCATCGTTCACCCAATTTAGACCTTGCTCATGTTCCATGGCGTCAACATAGGTCAACTGTGCTAGCTTATACACCGAAGCAAGATCTGAGAATAGGTTTCACATATGTTGTAAAAAGTTTGATTCTTGAAATTTGATCAACTTGGTAATCGTGACGTCAAGTTTGATTTTCTTGCAACGCTTCTATACCCAAGAGCCATAGAGTACAACGTGAATGGGGGCCAGCACAAGAATGATTGATCCATCCACCATGGACATCACAAAAATGGTTCGGCAAATAGTCACAGACCCAAAGACTACTTATTTGCCAACTAAAACCAACATAATTGAATGGGACTGATTTTGAACGGTTTTTTGATGGTTTGGGGGACTACGGAAAAAGTTGGCCAGGCCAGAAATAGAGATTTTGTCTGATTTTACCATTTTGGAGCCTCTGAAGAAAATTCGAGGTTTTTCTTCTTGGTGAACCAAGATGTTTGGGATGCGTTGGGGCCCAAAATAGACAGTTCCGGATTCCTTCCGGGTCGAAGAAATCCCGGGATTTTTCCAGGACTCCTAGAACTGCAGCGCACGAAGTGGGTTTGGAACTGCTGCCGAGAAAGGAAGCACAGAACGTGGCCATTGTTCTGAAGAGTTTCTGGTCGTAAACCGAGACCAGTTGGGTGCCAAAAGGGAAAGGTAAGTTGGTTTTTAATTGTTTATCATGGTTGTTAATAGGCAAACTCAGCAGGCTTACTGGGGATTTACTATGCATTTGGTATTTGCAGTAAATTTACAAACCAATAAAGGTTAATCACATTTGGGATTAGGATGATTGGTTGGTGAAAACACCGCTGGATATAGTAATTGTAGTAGTCGTCATCAAATGTGGAAAACAAAGCGATAACAAAACAGGAGAAATGATGATATACATCAGCTGCAATTTGAGTATATATGACATATGGGAATTTCAGGATCCTAAATTGGAGGTACCTAAACGTACCATATTTTGGGCCATATGAATTGTGGGGATATTCCCTGAAATTAAGGCCTGAAAAATGGCCTTATATATGGTAGGTACATGTAGGTACCTCCAATTTAGGATCTTGGAATGGCCATTGATATGATTTTGTTGGTTGATTTTGTTGTTTTCCAGTGTGGCTTCTTGGCTGTTGTGGCTTTTCTAGCTTTTCTGGCTTTTGCGACTTTTGCGGCTTTAGTGACTTTTGTTCTCTCTGCTTCTTAGCTGCTTGGCTTTTCTGGCTGTTGCTTTTGGCTTCTTGGTTGTTGGCATGTGTGGTTTCTTGGCAGCAATCCTTGCTTGGGAACTTCTTCCTGGGAACCTTGCCTGTGAACTTTACTTGGGAACCTGTTCCTGGGAACCTTGCTTGGAAAGCTTGCTTGGAAAGCTTGCTTGGGAACCTCTTCCTGGGAACCTTGCTTGGGGGAACGAACCTCTTGGGAACCTTGAACTTGAACTTGTTCCTGGGAACCTGTTTTGGGAACCTGTTCGTGGAAACCTGGGAACCCTTGCTTGGGAGTCTCTTGGAAAAGGGGGCACCTTCCTGGGAACCTGGTTCCCAACCTTGCGCGGTGCGGATTTCGCTGCTCCGACCTGCTCCGGGACCTTTACTATGGCTGAAGACTCCAAGCTTACGCTGTTGGGAAAAAACCAAGATGCAGCCCACAAACCCGAATGCTCACACGTACGTTAATGGTACAGATGTCGAAACACATGGATATGCAGTCGCGTAGAACACTTTTGTGAAACAGTTGATTTGAACAGTCTTGTACATTTGTTCCCCTGTTACTATACCAGCGCACCGTAAACTGTTGAATATGGAAGAAGGTGGCGTGCTAAGTGTGGAGTGTAAAGCGTGGAGTGTAAGGTGTGGAATGTAAAGTGTAAAGTGTGGAGTGTAGAGTGTAAAGTGTAAAGTGTGGAGTGTAAAGTTAAAGTGTGGAGTGTAAAGTTAAAGTGTAAAGTGTAGAGTGTGGAGTGTGAAGTGTAGAGTGTAAAGTGCCGAGTGTAAAGTGTAGAGTGTCGAGTGTACAGTGTACAGTGTAGAGTATACTATCATATATCCTATATATATATATATGATAGATGTAAAAATTTGATGATTCACAAGTTATTTGCACCCTTTCTGCACCCTGAGTACCATATTCAACCTACAGCATGGAACATGTGAGAATAGCTTGGAGGCGCTGCGAATGCTGCGCATGCTGCGCTAGCGCGCGCCCGTTGTTTATTTAAATCCAAGTTTGCACACTAGAAAATACAACAGTCTACAGGTATGATCAGGTATGTATATATTTATATTTATATATACTATTTAGGTATATTCAAATATACTTTACATTACATGTATATTATATTATATATATATATGCTAGCCCCCCCGAAGATCTACCGTTTGGGTACCAAATAGGTCGTTGACATCCCTTTTCTCACTGTTTATATTAACACTTGTTGTAGACTGTAGCACTACAGCAGTTCTGTGTACCTTTTCAGCAGGGAATGGCGCTACAAAATAACGTGCACATGTCTTATTATACATTTTTTTGGTTACTCTATAAAGCGACCTTAGCAGCTGAAGTTCATACATGTATAAATTCGGCACGGCCTTGGCATGCAAGGTTTGAATCTGATTTTCGTTTCGGTTTGATTGATGCTATCTGAAACATTCTTTCTTGTCTTGTTTTCAAAATGTTTCTGAAGGGACTCTTGTCAGAAAGTTATTGAGTTCAAAACTCAAGTAGTACTTTTGTTTTTTAATGGTGACATCCTCTTCCAAAGGAACACTGCAAATTCTGAATGTATCTTTCAAGGGTATTGCCCCTTCTGTCAGTGCTATATTATCTTAGAAGAACAGTGATGGTACATCACTGTTGAACAAATATATTTTGCACTACGTGCTACTAATACTACACTACACGATTAAAAAAAACACATTGCATCGATTAAGCAAACCTATGGTAAAGTAGTGCTGCGCATTGCCGAGGAATGATCCACTATGTTTCTGTCCTTTCCCACGGAATACTACACCCTTTATTTTCCACAAGCGCGTTACTATTCTTAATGGAATATTGCAAAAAGTGATGCTACAATATGCTACACCTGTATAGACCTCTTTCAGAATACTATTTCAAGAGAGTGCTGCATCCATTCATTCTGTTTTTGAAACTAAAACTTTCTCTAAGTACTACTGCATCTATTGGGTATTCTATGCCAAAGCAATGTTGCATTTCCTTGAAGGAATGCCCCACCATATTCAAGGAATGTACCACTCTGTTCCATGGAACATTGCAAAAGAATAATGCTACACTACAGCTATGTTAGAGAGCTTTCTTATTGAAGTAATTCTGTGCTCCTTCAAAGGGACCTCACACGTTTGTTGCCATTTTTCAAGGAATACTGTACCCTTGAAAGAGTCCTGCAAAGTACTACTGCATCTATTAAAGTATGCTAGTTTATTACAATGTTGCATTTTCTCACACTCATCGTAACGGAATATGGCAAAGAGTGATGCTGCGCTACTGCATGTTTGAAAAAAATGAAAAATACAACGCACATCAAAACAGTGCTGCGTCCATTCAAGGACTTTCTCTGAAGGCAACTCTTGTTCAAAGCACTACTGCATCTATCTATTTGAGAGAAACAATACAATCTTTAAAAGAATGCCCCGCCATTTTATGCAATGTGTCCGATACTCTTTGAAAAACATACTGCATCCATTCAAGGACCTTCTTTACAGGTACTGAAGAATTCTGTTACAAAACAATGTTACATGTTAGAAATACCCCACCATTCCCACCCATTCCGTGTCAGTTTCCAGGTACCCAAGAAGCTTTGTTTCAATAGGTCAAAGCTAGACAGCATTGTGTAGGTCTACCCAAGATTCCAAGATCCCAGCATTTGCATAGGACTCTTTGGTGGAATTCTTGGAAGCGGGATTCTTGGTTTGTGGTTGTAGAGCTACTTTGCTGAGAACCCAAGATGCTTCCAGAGTCCTGTGCAAATCTTGGAATCTTGGATTCACCCATTAAGGTTGTACACTTTTTTGTACACTGCCTATTGATTGTACGCAAATCAAGAGCTACATCAAGTCCCAAGACAAAATTGTCACACAGAATGTACGTGTGTATATGGATATATATGGTAAAACCCCATTTCATCAAAGGCCACACAATACATTAGAAAATACTAGTTCAAAATCAAGAACCAAAAACGATCATAGAACACTGTAACTACCATGGAAAAGACATTAAAGGTAGACCCCGGAAGGGCATATACATATAATATATATATATATATACATACATAAGTATATATATATACACATACATACATACATACATACATACATAGGTAGATAGATAGATACATACATACATACATACTCATACACAATCATATACTATCCTTAATATATTTCATACTGTTGTGTTCTAGCAAGTCGAGCCTGTGATTGGGACTTTGATACTCTCTAATATTTGTTGTTTGGTACATAGATATGTATGATACGAAGTATATAACCAACTAGAAGTAGTTGTTCACCAACCAAAAAGGTGTACCTAGACTCTCCGTGCCCATAAACATGGCTATTCTATCATTTACCCCATTTGAATCCGTTGAAACCTTGACGCTACAAACGGAGGATGTCAATTTTCTTTACGCGACGCTCTGCATCCAGGTTTGCGACGAAAGTGGTCTGATCTACAGATGGAAGGCGGGCTTAATGAGCCCGGAAGAAATGTTCTTACTTGGTGGCTCATCCCACGGCTCGTAAGTGGGTTAGTTCACCCCAGTTATAAGTGGATTAACCCTACCTATCCCATTTATAACTGGGGTTGTAACCTACTTACGAGCCGTGGGTAGTTCGCCACGAAGTAGTGGTCTAAGCAGCAGAAAATTCGGGCGGTCTAGTCCTCAAACAGTTGAAATGATGGATGGATGGCTGGTTGGTGGTTTGGAACATTTCTTATTTTTCCATATATTGGGAATAATCATCCCAACTGACTAATATTTTTCAGAGGGGTTGAAACCACCAACCAGATGGAAATTGAGACATTGATGGATTTCGGTGCAGAAATTGAATCGCGAAGTTCCTTCTCGGCGGGTTTCTTGGGTTTATTGGACTTCGTGTAGTTCGACAAATGTTGGAGGTTGGGTGATCAACAAACATCACCGGGGTGCCCGGGAGGGAAGTGTTCAGCGCAATTGCTTAGACATTGGGACGAACCCCCGAATAGAAGACTTACTTGGAAGATCATCCTACTTGCTAAAGTGGGTTGTAACATTTGTAACAACATTTGTAACTGTTATAAGCCCTGTTAGAGAATAGGGATGAATAGGATAGGTAGGGTTAGTCCAGTCATGTTATATGACTGGGGATATAACCCACAAGCTGAGGTGAGCCTCAAAATTTAAAATCTATGCCATAGACTGGATCCACATTTGGAAAAACACATAACATATCCTTCGGGAATTTCAAACATGAATAAGAAGGAACTAGAGGTGTCAATTCTAGCTCTTGGATGGGCATTCGCCCTGTCAGAAATGTGGTCTTGAATTATTTTTGATTAAGTACCTGGTTGATACATCATATAATGTCCTCTATTCCTACAGGAAAGGGTCCCCCAACCAATGAATAAGGAGCTTCGTCAGGGTCAGAGGAAGTTTAGTTCGAAAACTCTCGAGTTACGGACGAATGTCCAGGGGCAATCTTGTCATCATGTCAACCACATAGTGAGCAAAAGCAGTTTGCAAGTGGGAGCAGTAGAGGCGAGTAACAATTCGGGAGCCTGTGAATTCACGGGTGAAAACGCTCTTGTGCGCAAAATTTTGTGTTTTTTTCGGGTAATGTGGCTTCCGGCGTCACCGACGTAGGGTGCCTGTTTCCGGGGGTGCGGGCCTCGATCTGGGAAAGTTGTAGACAGAAAGTGTACAGGGCTGTATCGAGAGCTCGATTTGCACTCCAAAATGTTTAAAAAATTGACAGCTGCGAGGCACTTGTGGAAGATGAGGTTGGAAAAATTTGCACGAGACTGTGGCGAGAGCTATATATATAAATAGGGGTACCCCCAAATCATCCATTTTAATGGGATTTTCCCTCATAAACCATCCAGCTATTGGGGTACAGCGGAACCGTTAGATAAGAACCGATTAAGAATTTTCCAGCCTACCCTGCGGTTCTTAAGTGCTATAGGTGGAAAATATGGAAATTATGAACGAGGGCACCCTCAAGTTCTTAACGGGTTAGTTCTTGAGGGGTTCATATGGTGAGGGTTGTGCAAATTCATTTTGGCGTGGTATTAGGTTGCAAAGGAGGCGGGGGGTATTTTTTTTTGGTTCCGAAAAGTTTTTTGAGGTGCAGCGCCTGCATTCCATATTCCACCATGCCAGGGCTTGAAAGTTTATTTGTGTGGTATTAGGTTGCAAAGGAGGCGGGGGGAAGAAGAACATTTTTCAGGCGCCGAAAAGTCTTTTTTAATTTAGGGCCCCGAAACAAGGCAGCACAGGCAAGACAAGCCAAGACAAACCAAAGACAAGCCAAGGGCAGCATCTGAAGTCAGATGGCCTCTAGTGAGTTTGGCCGGTGTCGGGCTCAGGCTGGCGTGCTTAGCCTTGCTAGGCGTAGTCGACTTCGAGTCCGTGTGGCGCTGGTGATTTGCTTGCTTCTTGCGTGCTTCCTTCTTGCTTTCATAATCAATAATCAATGTTTGGTGTGTCGATGCCCGTTCAAGGGGAATAAGAACCAGCGGCTAGAATTCCAGGGTGCCCTGGGGTTCTTATTTCAATTAGCTGACAGAAAGGGTTGAATCGAGCAATCCAGCCCCTGAAGTTCTTATTTCAGTAGGTTCTTAAACAGTGGTTTCACTGTACCCCCATTTTAGGGTATTTTAGGAAACCTCCATATGTGTCCATTACAAATCATATAACCCAATGGAAATTCGCAGGTAATAGCAAGCTTGGCCAGGCTTGGCAGCGTCTCTTGATCAGCTCCAACCGGGCGACTGCCCGCTGCCTGCGGAGGAGTTCCTTGGATGGCAAAGCATGGGGAATATTTAGCTTTTCCCCACCTGATCCACCTGCCAGGTGAGGGTTGTTAGATTTTATCAGAGTTGCTCTTCTCCTACTCGGCTAGCTGTCCTCCTCCGCCTCCTCCTCTAGTTTCTCCTCGACCATGTCTGCATCAACTTCCACCTCCACTTCCGCCTTGCCAACTCTTCGCCAAGCTCTTTGCCAACTCTCTTCGCCAAGCTCTTTGCCA
>Ga0126342_10019899_pt1 | contig 11350 bp, 14 predicted proteins | sample Cyp1metagenome_FD_92528 | JGI IMG/M metagenome (GOLD analysis project Ga0126342, IMG submission 92528) | Coral microbial communities from Lord Howe Island, Old Settlement Bay, Australia - Cyphastrea 1 metagenome | ecosystem: Host-associated > Invertebrates > Cnidaria > Coral ...
AAATCGCCGAAGAGACTTAGGCTATGGAATCCTGTTCCTGCCATCATTAATCCGTCTTGGGTTGCAAAGTTGGACCACTGTTTGAAACCAACCGCTGTTGGGGATCTACGTCGGCTTATTTTCCCATTTTATTTCCCAAATTATTTTCCTTTTTATTTGCCTTGATTAGATAGCCGCCTTCCCGAAGCCTTGTTTCCCTTATTATCCAGCTTGTTTCACAGGTTCCTTCTTATTTCCCCCTTATGGATGATAAACCCGCCTTCCCGAGGTCTTGTTTCCTTATTCCAGCTTGTTTCCCAGCTTGTTTCCCGGCTTATCTCCCCCGAGAATCGCACATATTTTCACCGAACTCCGGGATTGAGAATAATATCATCTTTTACTTTCATCCGCCGAAATTTTCGGCGCATCCATTTTAACAATTTTATACTGCTTAATTCGAATATTTAGATCCGAATACTTGCACCCCATCGGATGTTTCCTTTATTGTTTTTCAGCATCTAGCGGTGCAACAAAGCAAGCGAAATCAAAAAAATAAACGTAAAGTAGTTTCCGATACGAATTATAGGTATATCTATAATTCCTATCGCTAATATTTTATATATTTTACCCTGCTCCTCAAAATTTAAACCCATCCACCAATTAGGGTCTACGGTAGTGTAATGTTTATACATTTAAATTTAATATGTATATAATTATATATTTTATATTATATATATAATATCAAAAATAATAATAAATAACAATATAATTTATGTTAATACTATATATATAGTTATATAAGAATTATAAAATATAGAAATCAAATCTATATTATATATATATATATACATTATATCAAAAAATAATTATGTAATGGTTTGATGCCATCCAGGATTATATAAAATAATAGTATGATAAAATTCGGAATAAAAAATATAAAGAATTTGCTAATAAGGTACGGTATAATAAAGATTTTGCACTAGTTTTCTAACCAGGTCCGAGATAACAAAGAGATTTTGTGAGCTCTCTGACGAAGTTCGGACAATACGAACCGGGAAAACATAGAGAGTTTGCAAGTCTACTGAGAAAAGAGACGACGACGATGTTGGTAATTACCTCCAAATTGCCTAAATTACTTATTTGCAAGTACGAGTACCAGTAGATGCTTGAGTTGAAAACAAAAAAAAATGAGTAGAAAAAAATATAGTAGGCAGTCACATTTACTAACAGTGTTGATTTTTGTCCGAAATTTCTTGCGCGAAAAGCCTGAAGCCTCAGCGAGGGCACAGCCTAGCCAAGTGAAGCACCACCAGACCTGTTGTTCTCATTTCATGGTCTGCGTTTCATGGTCTGGCAATGCGATTGGGTGATCTTCCATGTAATAGAAGTCGCTGCTGGCCTTGCTGTTCATGGGATGGTGCGTCTTTGACTGGGTTTGTGGCTAGTCCCAGTCAAATATGCCGCTCAACTATACCCTGCAAGTTTCTGTAAGTTTCTTTGTATGTTTCCTCCAGTGGACCTTGATGGTGGTTTCTCCTTGGTGGTTTCTTGGTGTGGTTCAGCCCATGGTTCGGTGCATTGCTCTCCCTGTCCTGTCCCTCCAACTGGTTGAATTCCTCAGTGCAGCGCTCTCTCCGCAGAAAAGCCTCCTCATCAGCAGAAATGAGAAGCTGCTCCTGGAAGGCGTCATGTTGGACTGAGTGCGTCTGATGCAAGACTGCCACGGCAAATGGACTCAAAGACTTTTCACAACACTGGTTTTGATCAACAATATAATATATATATATATATATCTATATACATATATATATATATATACTAATCATCGCTACAATACATGGATATCCCCTGTAAATACAACAGAAGATAATCCCAGTCCAGGCCTGCGGAACTTCTTCTAAGGCGGAAGAGTCGCGCATGGATGGGCTGTACAGCACGCCCTGGCGGACAACCATGGTCAACCCTTGCAACCTTCCAACCTGCGAACACTGGTTGAAAAAAAAATAGCAGCCCAACAGGAGCCGCCTTTCAAATTTCCACTTCCTGAGTGGATTTCTTGAAAGTTCCTGCCTGGGGCAAGTCTTCACAGGCTGTGCCAAGACGATTCAAATGCAGGTACCTGCAAGCCGGCGGTAAAATGAAATGGGCAACCACTGCGTGGGAGAAATCTGTAAGGTGAAAGTCGTTGGCAAAGTTCATCTTTACTTGTTAATACAGCATGGCTGACTGCTCAGAATCAAATGTTGGCTGTGAGCGGTGTTAAAAAATGTGGAGAAATCCATCCTACCGGATAATTTCTTGGATTTCAATCATCCAGAAGAATACAGTACATCTTCTATAAAGGGGAGGATACTCCCGTAACAAACCAACATCATTAGGGTTTTCAACACTGCCTAAGTGAACTTCAGCCCGATCAGCTAACTCGAAAAAGCAGCTATCAGCCAGTTTGGGAGCTACATCCTTCTATAGCACGATGAAATGAAACACCCAATTCCATTTGGGCTAAAATTCAAATGGCTTCCATCTAGCTGAACTCTGCACTTCTAGTTTTGAGCCAAACTAAAGCCAATCGACTCGACCAATGGGCGCACACGTCAGTGCCAAAGCCATCAAGGGACATGATCTTCAAGTCCCCTCCGAAGTATTGCGCATATAGGCGGCTCAAAGTTAGCCCCACTCCAAACCTGACATCATTTCAGCCAAACTAGCAGCTGCCATGGATGCACGAAGTGGTATGTCCGTCATAATTCTTGATGTTGGCGGGATCAAGACCCTATATGACCCTATAATTTATAATTACTACATCTTTCACTCGCCACAAGTGCACCTTGGAATTTGAATGACGAAAGAATATGCATCAAGAAAGCTAGGGCACCCCACCCTGCAAGAACGCCGCCTTGCTTTGGACCTCATAAAACCAAAGCGAATATGTTAGCACTGGATTCAGTTCCAGGATGCCCAGTTCATCTCTGATGTTCACAACACCAGCCACTGTGAAAGTCCACATAGGGTAGCTGCCAGCCCTTGCTACAAATACAGAGGATGCTGAAACCAAAGCCAGGTACAAAATCATGGGAAGCAGTCACCCAAACAAACGCAACACGCTAGAGCGAAGCACAAACGATGCAAACGTCTTGAGACATCCAATCCAAACAAGGTCGGCAGATCTGCTGAGAAAGGGAGACAATAGACATACTGTGGATGGAAGAAATCCTGCACCAGTTAGAATATGGTTTATCCACTTATAATCCTATTACTTACAGTATTTCATAGTTCCCTAACTGTTGCCAACTGGTGCGGGATTTCTTCCATCCACAGTACTAAAGGGCTCTTGAAGAGACATGCCCACCGAAAACAACCGTTTGGATCCGTTTGGCAGAAGTGTTCCAAGATCGAACCACCAAACCAGAATGCTTCATGCACCTTCTTGGACATTCTGAAGAATTAAGGTCGCAACGCTGCAGTGGATTGCAGGCTGAATCGCCCGGCTTGGTTCGAAAGTCATCCCTAACGATGCATGTCATGTCCTTTGGTCTTATATTTTCTGAAACGCCACACAGAATACACAGAAACATGATTGAGTTGCTCCATCTCTCGGCTCCAGCCTTCGACCAGACCAGGGCGTCTTTTCTGGGACGGCACAACCGACGTGTTCAGGGTGGTCCCAGTATGATGGAAACTGCTTGTGCGTCAAAGAATTTTGCATGCAAACGCGTGTAAGCTTGATGTTGGCAAGCGGAAAACAAAAATGTTCGGAAGGGTCTGCAGAAACTCATTACAAACTTGATTGAGCTTAATTCAAGATAAGAAGGAAGATCATTGCAAGAAGCCATGAGACCCTTCCAGATTGGAGCTTGGAACTATGCAGAATCATGTGATATATATATATATATATATATCTGTTGGAAAGTCTGCCTCCTGATCCACAAATATACAATGACAATAATATTTCAACACGATTGGTTCTGACTGCTGACAAATTGCTCCGAGCAGTGAGGAATATTCTGTCACTTGTTACACGAAAGCTTCAGCCCTACAAGTAGCATCTTACCGTTCCAGATACACCCCAAGCGGCCAAGGCTCTCGAGGTTGTGTACATGAACTTCCAAATGTTTGGCAAAGCTGCTCTCGCGATGCCACCACCTTCATCACTGATACGTATCCTCAGCTGTCAGCTGATCTTTGTATCGCACTCGTTTTCTGCAGCTTCAATAAAGACTTGTTAGCACGGACACCAAAGATGCCATGGGTTGCGTGCGTCTGCTTTTTGCATCTTTTACGTAGCATCACCTTCAGCCACAGCCAACACAACAAAAAGGCAACAAGTTCACCCACGAGTGACATAACTGTGTGACCAGTTGAGTGACGTCACATCCTCGTATCCATGCACGATGTGGCAATGAACAAATGGTAACGGATCGTCAAAACCATCCGCATGCCGTTCCACGACTGCCCGGCAGGAGTTTTTGAAGACCTGGCAGCGTCAGGCACTGGTATGATCACATCCAAATCCGTCCTGTCTCCAAATACCGCCCAAAGGTCCCATTCCATTTAGTTTGTGGAATTGACGCGACCTAAGGTTGGCTTCGGGCAGAGGCTTTTCGGCATGGGATCTGTTCTGTTTCGAGATTCATAGAGCCGACCCAGTGGTGGCCTCTGTCAGCATGTAGTGGAGGTGCATAGGAACATATGTAAAAGTGCCAGGATTGGTGTGGTGAATCCTTGGTGAAGGTCGACACAAAACATGGTGAAGGCCTTGTTGAACAAGTTAAGAAATGTGTCTAGTTTTCGCTATCTGTGTTACGCTTTCAGTAGCTGTTGTAGCTTTTGAAGTCCTCTTTGGATCAGGATATGTAGTTAGGACTACGGTTTGAGTCCTGGTGCCAATGTCTTCCTCCTGTACAGCACAAGACTACCGCAGTCACTTTCTGAGCTCAGCTAATGGGCGCGATGTGTGGCGCTTGGCCCAAATGGGCCCTGCAAAGCATACTGCTGTCTTTCGCTGCCTCCCCAGTTCTCCGCACAATTCTAGCAATGTGAAACCCAGACCCAGTCCTTTCGTGCCACAGCGCAGCCCTGTGTGATTCCAGCCTTCTGGGCAATCACTTCAGGATCGCATGCTATTTGAAGTATGCCGCTATGTCCATCCCGATTCCTGGAAGATTTCGCAGGGTTGCTGAGCGATGACACTATCAAGTTTATCAAGAGTCGTTCCCAATCCCAAAGGGCAGAAGTATTGTTTGACCAGCGAGTTTTTGTGCAGTGTGTTCTCACCTCCCCGAGGTGAGCCACATCAGGTGTAGAAGAATGAAATCCGATTTTATACAAATTTTCCCAAATTCCTGACATGATTGCTTTACCTCCGTATGACCCGCGAAAACACCAAACGACACAATCACATCATTGGCACTCCTGAAGGATTCGATGTGATGCTGCAGGAGAAACCGCATTCCAATGCGCGCAGTAAAGAAGCGGCGCAGAATGCCATCCACTTCAGCTTGCACAAGGCTGTAGTCCTGCACGGAGCACTCAAAACAAGACGATGTCCTACCTAAAGTCTACACGTCTTTGGGCATCTTTGCTCATTTGCGTGCTTCTTGCATAATTTTGCTCTGCAAGAAGAGTCATCAATGCCTTCACTCCACCCATGCATGTTTCTGGTGCTGAATTCGGTTTCTCCTCATGATTTTAACTCCCCCTCAGAATTCCTCAGTCGATGCCGGCATGTTGGTGCGACTCCAGGCCACATTTTTCACACTCTGGCTAGTGATCCCCTATTCATGGCAATTCCCGGCATACTTTTCGTTTTTCCAGAATCCACTATCTTTATTGATGCATTGATGACGGCGCACTTGTTTCACTTACCAAAAAAAAACACAACAATCACCCCAAGAAACCAGAAAAAACCCGGATCCAGATCCAAAACAACAAATCCCCGATCACTGATAAAGATCACTCCTCTTGCATCTCCGCAATCAGGTCTTGTACTCCAAAGGCCATCGCCTGCAGTGCACATGGTGGCCCCTCCAGGAACGGTTTCCAAGAGGGGAGGTTACTGCACTTCGTTTGCGTTTCAAGACCTACCACCAGTTATCGTTTTGGGAGATTTGGATAAGATCTTCCAAAGGGAAAACTATGTTCCCTTCCATTGGAGCTACCTAGGAAGAAAGAATCTGTCAGAAGGCTGGCCTGAATCACTTCAGAATGCTCTTCGAAAATCTTGCTGAGCAAATGAGTAAAGTCTTCGTCCTGCTCGTCTGTGTGAGGAACAGGTGAATCCTGCACGTTGAGGGAGGAAAAGGCTGCCCTCACAGCTGGAGTCTTCAAACAGCAGTTTGGAACTGGTTGGAACTGGCTCAAGATTTGTTTAGACAACACAGGACAGCTACTGCGCGCTCGTTGGCGATTTAAGGCGAATTTCATCGGATGAAAGTTACAGCAAATGGAAATGATGGTTAGAAGTAAGACAAGCACGGATCCGTCTTGATGTCAACAAAAGGAACTGAGTGATATACTTTGATGCATTGCAGTAACACAAAAGAACCTGCGGAACAACAAACTAATCTTAAAAGACACATCGCTTGCAATTCACATCTACTGGACGATGTTGCAGACAACGCTCGAACGTGCTTTTAAACACCAAGAGCAACCTCTTCCAGCATAAACACTTTCCAAAAACAGAGGCATCGGTATCACATAAACATATGTTATATACATATTATATATTATGTCTTACAGCATAAAGATCGTCGGCTACGAGTCGCATCCAAAGGTCAGGCACTTCAACACGTGCAGCTGTGTGGCTAACCTTTTTACCAAAACCGTGGCTACCCTATGCCAGCAACAAAGACTTGAAGTGCGCGCAGGAAAGTTTGATGTTTTCAGCTTTACACATGCTTACACTACATTACACTACCAGTTTGTAAACGACCATACACTTCAACGCATCATTTTGCACAACCCTCACCATACACCTCGCTCTCAGACCTTGCACAGCCGGCCAATGTGAAGCGCAACTCCAAATCATGGGACAATAGGTGATGTGTTCGAAGTTGTTGCTAAGAAACAATTTGAACATATTTGAACTAATTAATATATGAAATATATATGAATTCAACATCATTGAAAGAGGGTAGACCTCTTCACTCATGCCCATGTTCATCCTCCAGCAGATGGACGAAGCCAGTATACCATTCAATGACATCTCGGATGCCACTTCGCTCACCAAGCCGGTACCTCTTTTTGCTGGACATCTCCGAATTTTCCGTTTATCCACTCGCATGAACAAGTGTGTTTGACTATACAAATGTCTGTTGGTCCATCAAGATGGATTGATCAACTGCAGAGGTAATTGCAATGTGTAAACCAACCAAAAGAAGTTGGAGCATAGAAGACTTTCAGATTTAGGCATGATCCTGTGATCCTCTCCTGTTACCCGATCCATTCCCTTCCCCTGTCGTCTGCTCCCAGCGCACGGCAGGGACTCCAGTTCCAAGACCCTTTGCGCAAGACGAATCCGAAGCTCACGGTGCAAAAACACTCCGTGCTCCCGCCGCCGTCTGCCTTGGGTCAGTGGCAAACTTTCTAACCCTCAGCCAGACTCAAACTCTGAGCAGATCTACCATTGACTACACTGACTACACTAGCGAAAATGTTGGGAAAGGAAGCGAACCTCCGGTACCATATGCAACACCAAGTTTCGATCCAGTCCAATCTGGCAAAGATCCCTCAGGGTCACAGAAGTGGGACTGCGTTCTGCCCAATGTAGAACTGACCTGCAACAACGAAACCCAGCACAAACTTCCCAAAGCCTCACGGTTTTTTGTATGTGGCCAACAAGTGCTGAGAATCGAAAGAACGGAAACACCCACATCGAGTTGCTCACCAGTTTCATGTCAGTCTGCCACAAATCAAAACAAGAGAAAACGCACCTGAACGAAAAGGCACTTGAATAATCAATCTCGAAATCCGCCCACACCGAAAGTGCCGGGGCGTGGTAGTCTAGCAGCCAGTGATACAAACGGACAGATGTGCCAGAGTTTCGGCTCGACGTGGCCGCAGCAGGCTCCAACTTCGGCCCCACTTGGACCCATTTGGTTTAAACCTCTGCCCAACTCGGGTCCAACATGGCGCAACTTAGCCCTAACTCGGACACATGCGGGAGCAATGTCAACCCAAGTTGAGCTCCATATGCTCAACACGGGGACATTGGACACTGCCGGCCCAATACGAAATCGTCAAAACATGCGTTTTCATGCATGGTGTCTCCGTTGGCCAACTTGGTGTGAAGCTGTCGCCAAAAAGTTCCAAGCCCCGCCACTTTGGACCTGACTTGGACCTCATGTGCATCACATAGCTTCAATTTGGGGTCCATCCAATGGATTTCCCGACCCATTGGCTCCAACTTGGGCTCAGTTGTCCAAGATAGCGCAACTTGGGCTCAAGTTGGGTTTTTTGAGGGGCTGCCCGAGCCCAAGCTGGGCCCAACCTGGGCCAATTTTGCGGGCTCAACGCAACACTCTCAAAACTTGCGTTTTCACTGCTATTTCCAACGTTTTTTGTTGTTTTGATGGGGGCTCGTGCAAGGCCATGTTCCCCACATTGGGCCTGTCTTGGGCCCAACTTCAGCGCCAGATGCCCCCGAAGTTGGGGCCAACTGGCCAGAGTTCGACGCAAGTTAGGCCCAAGTTGGGCCCAAGTTGGCTCCTGTTCGGCCCAACTTAAGGCCAAGGACGGTCAAGTTTGACCCAAGTCGGCTTTGGGCCAAGAAGGCCCGCTTCTTTTCCTCTCTGTCCTATTCCCTGGGTGTGGGCGATACTCGTCGCGAAGCGGCTTGAATCAAGTGGATGATAGTGGATGCATTCATGTGTTTCCCAAATACTGCAAAAACAATCAAAAACAATCAAAAACACTCAGAGACTACCAGGTTATTGATGGTTATTGGCTCGTGGGCGACTCGGCCTTTCCATCTTTTCAAAATCTCAACAGTGTCACTGGATGGCCATGGCCTGTCAACTTTCAACTGGCTGATCAAGCGCACAACTTTGCTACGAATCATGGCGGGCCATCGCTTGGCGCGTCGTGATTCGAATCTTCAGAAAGGGTGCGATTGTTCGAGGTAGTTGGGGGATTTTATGGGATTTCATGAGGATTTAACGGGATATGATTTAACCACCAATTATGGATGATGGGTGTGTCTGAAAATGGTTTACGCCCCGTGATACCCCCAAGCTGTGGCTATGTTAATGAGTAAAATGATGATTAACCATTGGATAGAATGGAGTTTCCCCATCATTTTCAGATAATGAATTTGCAGGATGTGTTCACCATAACACTTGAAAGTGGGCTAGTGTAGGTGACTTGGACACCATGAGCACTATTTGACTGGACCAGCAAGGAACAAATCTCACCGTGTCTGATCATGAGTCAGATTCCCTCCACCTGCGATCTCGAATCAATCAACCCATGCCACACGGTGAGCATACAGACTATGACCCTGTCGTGGGATTGCCGGACCCTTTTCGTCACCAAGATCGCAGGTTTGTCCAGACTGTATCATCAATACTATCTCTGGTGCAAGCACACGGGCTCGAATCAAGTGTGTTTCGCATGAAAGCGGATCAAGACAGATTTTGCTGTTGTATCCAAGCAACACCAAAACGCGCAACGCAATCCAATGACTGACCATCGATTTGAAATTTCAGCTTGGGAGAATGAAGGTCACTGAAGGTGACCGAATTTCAAATGTGACTATATTGTACCGTCTTGCACACACAAGTTGTCTCAAGCAAAAAGACTTGCTATGCAAGTCCGCAAAGGAGACACGACACAGACTTAAGAAAAGAGGTGTCTCAAATACCAAGCAGCCAAATCAGCGAACTTTCAAAGCATTCAAGAGATATTGAATAAAGCCTTGAGATTGGATTTGAAACTGCATGGATCTGCATGGATCTGCATTGGCTTTTCACATGGAAACTCTCTGTATGGTACCGACTCAACTGCTGAGGCATCATGGCGGCTCACAGCTGGAAAACCTGCGAGTCAGAAATTCTCAAGTGCAGCTGGTTGTTCAATGGGGCCACCACGCTCGAATGATATCACGGTATCACTTTTTAAGTATCATATAATCATATAATTGACAAAGGATGACAAAGGCTTAGGGCTTAGGGCTCTGGTAGCCGGACATAGGTCAGTGCTCATCTCAGGCCAAGCCACATTACTCGGAAACACTTCCAGCTGCAAGTTCTGTCGGATTCAAAGCACCTGCTGAAGTCAAAACACCCTGAGGTAACACAAGTTGTGGTCCAAAGCTGCGAAGGATTTTTGAACTGTCAAACTTGCGCAAAAGAACTGCCCAAAGGACCTGGATCTCACTGGCATTTCATGAATTCATCTGCTTCCGCTACAAGACTGAACAGATTCGTGCCTTCCGAGCAATGCGTACGGTACATCGCACCCGATCATGAAGGACCTCCAAAATGTGCAGCCTGAGCCTTTGGCCTGGGCCGACATATATCAGACAGAACAGAACTGTCAGATTTAATTTAAGGTAGATGTTTTGCCTAAAGGGAAAATTCCGCTTCAGTATGTGCCAATTACAATTTTACAATTGTCGTTGCTTTTGTACTTCCTAATGTCCTTGTTTAAACTCTTTGATCTGCATAGCTGCATAGATGTGACGTCAGTTGAAGATTGCAGAGGAATTCCGAATCATAAGAAGCTAAGAGAATAAGAACTAAAATGATTCTTCAGATTACTCAAGCCTTTTGAGAGTAGCAAACTGGATTCCTCAATGCATAACACTAATCACACAATCGCACCATGATGGCAAATCTCAAACCACCAAAAAAAAAAGCACAAGGAAGACTCTGACACTGCTCTGGCACCTATCACTCACCTGCCCCGGCTGAGATTCCAACAAGGTGTCTTCACCCCCATGGTGAACATCCATCACAGTGCAAGGTACATCTTTGCCCGATCGTAAAGAACCTGAGAAATAAAACCCACACGGTCGGCACCACTAATGCTTGATACAGTTAAACAATTGATAGATATTGATAGATATTGATAGATATTGATAGATGTAATATTAAATGATATTATTAAATCTTTAAAGGATATTGATAGTGATAGTTTATGAATGGGAAATCAAACAAAGTTGCAAAATCTGTACCGCTTGGGCATGACTTACGCCTTCAAAACCGGGACAAAACACAAATCTCAGCCTCCGACGAGCACCAATGCTCCGCCAACACTTCGTACAACATTGGCCAAAAATCCCTTGTAGAGACCCCTCATCAGTTCTGAGATCCAATCAAAAATCTAAGATATTTCTGAGAGGTAGAATGACAACAGTTGCAAGAGTTGGCGG
>Ga0126342_10019900_pt1 | contig 11349 bp, 19 predicted proteins | sample Cyp1metagenome_FD_92528 | JGI IMG/M metagenome (GOLD analysis project Ga0126342, IMG submission 92528) | Coral microbial communities from Lord Howe Island, Old Settlement Bay, Australia - Cyphastrea 1 metagenome | ecosystem: Host-associated > Invertebrates > Cnidaria > Coral ...
ACTTGGACTGTCCACAAGGAAAAGATGATATCAAAATTCCCACCCCCATGGAACTTCAAATTGGCTTGGACTGTCCACAAGGATAGGATTACATCAAAAATCCCACCCCCATGGAACTTCAAATTGATATTGAATGTTCATGCAGGAAAGACGTTATCGAAATTGCCACCCTATGGAACTTCAAATTGACTTGAACGGTTCACAAGGGTAATATGATATCAAAAATTCCCACCACCATGGAACTTCAAATTGACATTGACTGTCCACAAGGATAAGATGATATCAAAATTCCCACCCCCATGGAACCTCAAATTGTTTCTTTGCTTGGAACTTGTGGAGGGCAAGTAATGTTTTGTCGATATAGTTGCCAAAATGGCTATGCCATTTTGGCTCAAGTCCTCCCCTCGCTTTGAACAGATCGAAAAAGCGTACTTGCCCTCTTGTTCTGACCATGGCTTCTTCGAGCCCTGTGGCCAGTGAGTCGGCGACCCTTGACTCGATCTCCATCGTTGGCATGGAATCCACGACCGGAGAGGACTACCTTCTCATTGATTTTGTGTCTGATGCTGAGGCTGCGCCGGCCGAGGCCACCACTGTCGACGACTTCGACCGGAACATCACGAAGGCCGACCTAGACGCTCAACTGGCTGAAATGCAGCGTGTCATGGCGGCACTTGGACTGGAGGCAAAACAGGCCCCGGGGACGGAAGCCCAGGGCTCCGAACCTCCAGCTGGTTTTGTCCCCGCTGCGGTGTCCGAACCAGCCCAAACTCTCCACAAGCTGGAGCAGGAGGTGCTGTGTCTTATCATGGACAAGGACAAGGGCACCTATCTCATCGAAGGTTGGGAGACAGTCATTCGTCCTCTGCCGGAGTCCTCGGCTCGTTTTGCGAGGGTCATCACTCATGGGGAACTGACAGCATTGCTCTCTGAATTCAAAGGTTCATCATGGACGGCAACTTTGGTGGCGAAGATCCTGGAGATCTATGTGATCGCCAAACGCTCGGCAGAGCACACGGAGATGTGGAAGGTGAAGCACACATCGCAGCGTGGTGGATCCATGGACACCTTGAATGAGCAGGACCCGGGGAAGGCGCCTTCTTTGGTCTGTTCGGATTGCAATGCACCATGGGGAACCTTCTCGAAATGTCTCTTGTGCAAGGGCACCACCCCCATTGACTTGACCTCTACGCCACTTTCAGTCATTGAGGTTGAAGGGAAAACTTGGCAACTGCGGTTACTGAGGCTGGCCCGACTTGGGTCCTGCAAGATGCTAAGGTCACTAAGGACGCTGGCTATATTGAAGTAGGAGACCTTGGCCGACCCCCACCGGCAGCAGCCTCTTGTGCTGACCCGGGGTTGGTCAGTTTCTCGGAACAGGTACCAGTGTCCCAACGTCTGACACTCGGGCAGCATGTCGAGACCTTTGGCAAGGACGAGATCTTCCACCCAAAAGGAGAACGCCCTCCAACTTTAGAAGAACAAGATGAGACTCAGTCCGCACTGATCTTCCATCCCAAGGCTATCCAGGTGGTCCAGCTCAAGGCGAACCTCCTGGCCACAGAGGCTACGGACCTGGATGAAGCAGCCCAGGAAAAGAAGCGGCAGAAGCTTGCGGAACAAAGAGCGCAAGAGGACGTGGACATGGACAAGGAACTCCAGGTGATGCATGCGCTGCAGCAAGGCGCACACTCCGTCCAGAGTGCTCCTGGGGCGAAGCTACTCCGCCGTGTGGATTTAGCAACAGTTCCGCTCCTTTTTGAAAAGGAAACACGAAGAGAGCGGTGCGACGGCCTCGTACTCAGCCCTTCTCTCTGCACAGGCGTCAGAGAGCCAGGCCATGGCGGCAAACAAAGCCCTTGACGAAGAATTCAGGGCGAAAAAGGCGCTCCTGAGACCCTTGGAGATGGGGTCCTTTTCTTTGTGGCCGTTGGAACTTCAGCAAGCATGGCAGGGGAATCTCTTCGCCCCAGCCCAGGCACCTGTCGGTCCAGACCAGTATGACTTCAACAGTTTGAAGACATCATATCTGGCAATGAAAGAGATCTTGAAGGACAACAGATGTCCGATTCCCGGACGCCGGTTGATGCAGGCTTTCCCTGCTACCAAGTTGGGCTTGTATACATACGCTGAAGGGACTGAGTCTTCTCCTGAAGGACGCCTAGCTCGTCTCCTACCTGAAGACAGCGCAGAGCGCAAGTTTGCTGTGCTTGACTTGATTTTGTCCTACCACACGGGAGAAGTCCGAGCATGGGGAGGCACCTGGGAGCTGCAGCAAGGAGCACTGGATCCACCATCCGGGGCGAAAGCGGGAGCCTGGTCGGAATTGCTTGCCTTGGAACTGCGCACCAATCCATTGGGGGTGACTGACCACGTGCCGACCACCTACACGGAGAAGGAAGTGCTCGACCAGATTGCGGGAGGACAGCGCCCTGACCTGCAGAAGATCCTGGGCTTCTTCTGCGCTCCGGGTAGCCAATGGCACTGACCAGACCCACTACGCGCGGAAGGTGCAGTCCTGGGACCTTCCATCAATGATCACTATCCTTGGGCATTCTTGGACGTTCAAGGAGATCTACCAGGTCTGATCTGCTGATGCCCCTGTTGGTCAAGCCAGATCGCAGGGGGACCGGGGAGGGCATCAAGCAGAAGAAGTCCTCCGAGATGGCGGCCCACAAGGCCAAGACAGCGGAGATCAAATCATTTCTCTCCAGTGTGGGCCTTCGGTACCCACAGACGCAGGCGGAAGTGAAGCTCCTGTACAAGGAGATGGGCATCTTTATGGCGGCCTCAGTCTTCCTAGCACGCACCCCGGCCACGGTCCCGGACCTGCCGGAACAAGGAATCCAAGACACGAAGGAGCAAATGAGATTCCGAGCTGTGTGTGATGAGCGTATCACACTCCCACTTGAGGCCTTTGGGAACCTGGCGACAAGCTGGCCGCCGCCCTGGGCACCCACAGTGTGATCGACGTGCAAGTGGCATGGCGCTGCAATTGTGAGTTGTGGTGGGTGGCCCTGGTCCCTCATGATGACGCGGAGGCCTTCTACAAGCACCTGGGTATGGGTAGGAGGAGACCGACGGCTTCATGCGAGGAGCGCTGGGAGCTGGGGTGAATCAGGCTGCTCCGGTAGCCTCTGGCACCGAGAAGTATCCTGCGCTCTCTCCCTGGCCAATGTGAGTTCAATCTGCAACCTAAAGTGCAAGAAGGACCACTTTGGCAGCAAGTATGTCCACGCGTTTTGGGGACACTCTGATTGCGGCCTCATCCTCAGCAGCATTAGTCCATGGGAATTGAAGGTCAAAGAGGCGGGGGTGACCCGCGGTGGCTGGACATGCAAGGCGTGTCAAGGCTTTTGGAAACAAGGACGGGGAGCCAGCCGCTTCGTCCAGTTGGTGGGCAACCGATGGTGACTTTCCAATTGATTTTGGACGAACCACCATCCAAGCTCTATGAGGACTGGGTGAAGTCCCGTCTGGAGTATTACAAGCGAGGAGCCAGTCGCTGCCCCTCGACGACGTGGACAAGTACCACACCCAGCGCCTGATCCACAGAAGATCAGTGAACTGGCGGCAGCGCGTGTCCAGGATAGATGGCCCATGATCCTGGGAGGAAACCTCCAGGGAGGTAGTGGCACGGTAGCCCATGGCACCGGAGTGGCTATCTCCCGAGGACACCCCGGTTTTTCTCATTTTAAAAGGCAGTGCCTGGACGGAGGCAGAACTGCTGGGATGCCAGCTGTGTCGTGGAAAAGCTGCAGTGACCGCAGTGATTTGCATTGCCTAGTTTTTGATGCTCCACCCTTTTTCATTTGATGACCGGATGACTACTGACCTTGGGTTTTTCTTGCTTGGCTGTGACATGACATGTGGCACCTGCATGCACTCGGGCTGGGTGCGGGGTCATGCCATGTACCTTGTACTAAATGATGCCGAGCTTGTGAGGGCGTTGCATTTGTTTTGGTTTATGTGCACCGCACAACCGCAGCCCCCTTTTGGGCCCAGCGCCCAATTTTCCCAATAGGGTAGAGATGGAGCCGGAACTTGTCCGGCGCACACCATTTGGCCTGGCCATGGTCCGCCTACCAGGGCACATGCGGGAGCGCCTACTGTACCACGGCATCTTCCCCACACAAACTGAAGGGGAATTGCTGCCTGGAACAGGTCCCATCGGACCACCCAAATGCACTTGATGGGAGCATCTGGCTCACCCGGGTTCACCCGGGCAATGACATTGACCCCTTCGAATGAGGAGCATCGTAGATCTACAATGGTGGCCACCACCCCATGGATGGAATCATTTGTGGCAGACTGCCTACACAGACTTCCACCACCGGTGGACCCGAACGAGAGAGACTTGATCTACGACACGTGCTTCACCCTTTTCACCGCAGTTGAGACACTGGAAACCGGGACGCCTCAAGGAGGAATCGGCCACTACTCAACGCAAACTGGAACTGCACCTCCGTGAACGTTGGGCCGACCAGATCATTGGCATCCTCCCATTTGCAAAGGACATACCCTACATGAAAGCGGTCCAAGGAGAGAACACCCACCAGGAGTACTTGGACCTGCTGGGAGACACCCGCTTCCGCACTCTCCGTATCCACTGTTTATGCTTTGAGAACATTCAGAAGTTGTGTTTCAACTCGATCCCATGGAAAGAAGGCGACATCAGAGGCCTCCTTAACACCCTTTGGGACCAGGAGATCACACCACACAAACTCCAGAGCACCTGGAACACATTCCGATGGTTCTCTGCCAAGTTCGGGCTCCTTGACCCTGATGGACTTGAACGGCTCAAGGCGAAGCGGAAAACCATCCAGGAAGGTTTGGTGGAGACCAACATCAAGCCCCAGAGGAAAGCCAAGTTACCTTCGAGGGAGGTCATCATTGCCCCGGAGAAAATTGCCGCAGGGGACTTTGCTACCAACCCCAAGCTGAGACGACCTCCCCAAGGTGCTCTTGGACAGGTATGTCTGTGCCATGGCCAGATTTCAGGTAGCATGTAGCGCCAGGTTCAACGACCTCCAACACACGAGTCGAGGTTGGATACAAGCTCACGGAGACCACTTTGGAACTCCAAGCCTGGCAGAGGAAGACTCTAAGCGCTTTCCGCATCAAGAAGAACCCGGTTCCTTTGATGGCCCCGCTTTATTCATTCACGGGGCTAGACTGGTGGACTATCCTCACCCAATCTTGGGACCGATTGGCAGCCCATGACAACTTTCGGGACATGGACTACCTCATACCGACGATCAGCTCCGACTTCACAGGCTTGATCCCGCGCCCAGGTCAAGCGGATCGGACGCTGCGATGGCTGAAAGATGCCTTACACAGACAAGGCACCCTTGAGACCTCGACGTTTAGACAGTTGAGTTGGCATAGTTTTCGGGTCTTCATCCCCGACTGTGCATATCAACTTGGTATGCCCCGAGACCAACGGCAATACCTGGGAAACTGGTCCAAAGAGCCTGGACTGAGGTTGCTGGCAAACCGTGGCCCTCATGAATCACTAAGGGCCATAGGGGGAAAGACCTGGGCTTGAGCGGTAGCCTATGGCACCGACCAACCGGGTTATGACCCCCTCGGCTGGGGTGCCATCCTTCGGTGTGGCGTGGTGGTGTCACCCGACCTGCGGTTTGGGTGGACCCCTCACAGACATGGGGACTCGAGTCCAACTCCCTAGCTGAACAACTGGACACGGACAGAGGTAGCCTTCTGCTGCTTCGACAGATGGTGATCACAGCATTAGCACACCAAGCCAGAGAATCGGAGGACTTCCACTCCTTCTTGGAGCACCCAAGGGGCCCGGTGGAATGCAGCAGCGCACCGGCGGCAAGCAGGTGTTCGTCGATCTGGGCGACAGAGGTGTACTGACAGTGGGCCAAGACCATGCACCACCGGAAGATCCACCTAGACCAATGCCGCCTGGGACAAGTAGTCCAGAAGAGTAGCTCTCTCCACAGATCTCCCCCGGCGAGCCACCGGGACGGACAGATAGATCCTCCTCGGTCCCCCTTTTTTCTAGCAATGACATCCTCCCCTGAGGCTACATTCCAGGCTTGCACACCTGGGGGAGGCCATCGCCCCACTTGCACAGTCTTGTGCCCAGGAAGTCCAACGCTCCATCAACCGGGGTGATAGGAAACATCCTTTCCCCGATGAATTATTGAAAAGCACTAGGCACAGCCTCGCCCAGGCAGTTGGGCTTGGCCCGGAGGACACGGAGGTGGCAGCTGGCCAACCATTCCATCTGAATCTGATCACTGCCATAGCAGAATATGGAGGGGATATTGATGCCATGTATCCCAAGGCGATTGCGACGGGAGTCCCTCTGGGGGTCACCACCCCCACATGGACTTCACCTGGCATCTGGCCCACAAAGGAGGAACTCAAAGGAGAATCACCGGTGTGGGACGACCTATTCCTACAATTGGGGAGGGACAACTACCCCTCTGCCAAGGACTTTGCCACCCAGGTGAGAAACACTTTTGTTGAGGAAGTCGACCTGGGAATGGTGGAAGGACCGCTCACCCAGGATGAGGCGGCGAGGCGATGTGGATGCACATCTGAGGAGCTCTGCCCAGGGCCGCTGGCAGCAATTGACGAAGGGGACAAAGTCAGAACAATCTACGATGGCAGTTGGGGGCATGCCAACTCCCACATACAACAAAACACAGTTGAGAAGACCACGCGCCAACGATTATGGACTGTGTCCAGGCGATCCACTGGCTGAACACTACAAAGGAGAGGCCCACCCCAACAGTAGCCACTGGCACTGATCTGGGGTGGGTACCTCCCCACAAGAACACCACCTGGGCCATCCTGAAGGCTGATGTGTCCAAAGCACACCGACGCATCAAAGTCACACAAGAAGGGTGGCGTTTCCAGGTGGCACAGCTCGAGGGGGAATGGTGGATCAACAAGGTTGGAACCTATGGTGTGGCAAGTGCCCAACTATATTGGGGCAGAATGGCTGCCCTCCTCCTCAGACTCTGTTACATGATCTTCCCACAGGTGGACTGGGGCTTTGTCTTTGTTGATGATTTCTGCTGGCTTCTTAGGACTGACACGGCCAGCCGGGACATGGCACAATCGCTCCTGCTCCTGGCCGCACTTGGATGCCCTCTGCGTTGGCACAAAACAGTCTTATCTGAAGTCAACACATGGTTGTGCTTCCAGGTCAACCCATGTGGACCCGTGGTGGACTTCCCCATGTACAAGAAGACCACCCTTGGCTCTTTACTCGACAAGATCATCTCGGGCAACTCTTTCACGGCAAAGGAGATTGAACGTGCGCTCGGGCGCTTGAACTGGGCAACAGCAGCATGGCCTCTCAGCCGTCCCTTCCTTCAACCCTTCTGGGCTTGGAAGGCTGCTACAACATCATCAGGGAGACCTAACACACTCATTCGATCCTTTGCCAGGCTTCTTCTCCATTTACTACATCATCCCCAAGCACAACCCTGCCCTTATGACCCAGCCTCAAACTGGTGGGGAGCTAGTGATGCTAGTGCACACCCAGTGGACGGGGCCTACATTGGGGGATGGATAGCAAACCGGGAAAGCCCTTGCAAGGAACACACTTGGTGGTTCCACTACAAAGTGCCGCTAGAAGACCATGACTGGGCCCACAAGGATGGTGACCCAACCAGAAGGATCGCGGCACTGGACATGTTTGGCACTCTGATCCTTACTCATTTCCTTCTGATCCTGGGCGGAAAGTCCTTACTTCGTACTCGTCTCAGCGTGATCTCTGACAATCAAGGCAACATCTTTGCCCTGCTGAACCAGAAGACGAAACACATGCCAACTTCGGCCTTCCTCATGCAGCTTATCGTCATGCTCCACTCGGCTGGAGTTCAATTGGCACCTTCTCATGAAGCGGGATTACAACCAATGGGCGGATGAACTCACTCATCCCCACTTCACGGGCTTTCGACCTGACCGTCAACTTCCAGTGAGCGAGGCTTTTTCCCATTTCAAATTTCTATGGGCCCTTCTGGATGACCAGACGATTGGCCCTAATTCCTTTGGATCCAATTCCAAACGTCGTAAGACCGACACATAGGCCACCCAAGGTCCACTGGAGCCTGGTGGTCGCGGCTGACTTTTTGTTAACAGTTGTGAATTTCACACCTGAACCCGTTTTTTTGGACTCCTTTTGCATGAGCTGATAGCTCCGGCGGGTTGGGTGGATAAGATGTGTGATACCACCACTGATCTTTTGGGGTTTCAGTGTGAAACCGGACGTTTGTTTGTGATGCAATGGCATCAGACAGAAACCCAGCCGCACAGGCCAACTGCATAGCAAAAGAGGGAACACGCTGATGCAGTTGCCTGTTTTCCGTTTGACATTTTCAATTCTATTCGGGAACACAATGATATCAAAATTCCCACCCCCATGGAACTTCGAATTGATAGAATGTCCATGCAGGAAAGACGTTATCGAAATTGCCACCCCCATGGAATTTCAAGTTGACTTGAACTGTTCACAAGGGTAATATGATATCAAAATTCCCACCCCCATGGAACTTCAAATTGACTTGGACTGCCCGCGAGGATAAGATGATATCAAAATTCCCGCCCCCATGGAAGTTCAAATTCATATTGAATATCCATACAGGAAAGATATTATCAAAATTCCCACCCCCATGGAACTTCAAATTGACTTGGAGTGTCCACGCGGGGAAAATCTATTTGCAATCTGCGTGTTTTTGTTTCCGAATCTTAGTTTCCGAATCCGCGTGTCTTTGTTTCCGAATCTCAGTTTCCGAATATGCGGTTTTAATTTCCGACTCTTAGTTTCCGAATCCGCGTGTGTGTAGTTTCCGAATCCGCGGTTTTAGTTTCCGAATCCGCGCTTGACCGTGCCAGGATGGTCATGGCCACGGTGGACATGGACACAGCGACCACGGCCACAGCCATGGCAATGGTCATGGTCACGGCCATGACGGTCATGACGGTCATGATGACCACAGCGGCCACGGCGGCCACGGCGGCCACGGCGGCCACGACGACCACGGCGGTGATGGTCATGGACATGCGCATGGCCAGGATGGATATCGGTCGGGCAGTGAGAGCGTTGCTTGTTCGCAGATGTGTTTGATGTGATAGTGTTGTCTCATGGTCCAAACATGGGTGACGGAAAAACGTATTTTGGGTATGCTATACCTATTTCTAGCTCATACTGTCGAGGCTTTTGAATGTTGGTTTAATGAGTTTAATGGATCCGGAATCGTGCAAAAGACTTAGACTTTTACCTGGAAAGAAAGTCATCAGATGACATGGAAGCTATTTGTGGGTCCTGGATCTCTCAAATAGAAGCGAGCGAAAGTGATTGATCAAGTCCTGACTGGGTGGAGCATCAATCCATCAAGCTTTGCCGCTTTTCCCATTTTTGCAGCATGTTCAAGTGGTTCAGCGTGTGGTAGTTTAGTGCGGTTTTATCTTCCAAGTGCCTTGCTTCTGTACATCCCATTCTCATCATGTTGTAGGCTAAATCTGCCGACAATGAAGCCCGGTTGAAGAAGGCAGTAATGTGGGCGCTGCTGCTTGGCCTTAATTCTTTGGAAGGGCTGCCAGCACTGGCTCAAGATCCACTAAGTGAACCACAGCGCCTTTGTGATTAGGGGTGGTAAAAAATCTTCGGAGAAGCCTGTGATTTCTTCACCCAACAGTTTGTTCCCAAAACTGCAGGTGGTTCATTTTTGATATTGGATATAAAGAATCAATAAAATATCATATATTACAAATAATACATAATATATGCTATATAACACATAAATAATTGAAAATATATAATATATAATATGCAAAATATTATTCATTATATTTCATATATAATAATTCAGATATAGTATAAAATAAATAATTTGTAATATATAGTATTAAATATATACTGTATAATATATAAAATATAATAAATAATATGTAATAGATACTATAAAATATAGAATTTATAAAATACCAGTAGTACCGCACAAGACGGTGGCAGAAGCTTCAAAAATAGGAAACCTATAAGAGAGGTTGGTTGTTGTGAATCACAGATGGCAGAGCGAAGCCACTGATGGACCGAAAGGTGGTTGAGGTCTCCTTCTCTTTCTCTCTCTTTCTCTCTCTTTCTCTCTCTTTCCCTCTCTTTCTCTCTCTTTCTCTCTCTTTCTCTCTCTTTCTCTCTCTTTCTCTCTCTTTCTCTGAATATCTACCTACCTGCCTACCTGCCTACCTATCTATCCATCTATCTGTCTATCTGTCTGCCTGTCTGTCTCTCTGCCTCTCTATCTATCTATCTATCTATCTGTCTATCTGTCTATCTATCTATCTGTCTATCTATCTATCTATCTATCTGCCTATCTATCTATCTATCTGTCTATCTATCTATCTATCTATCTACCGATCTATCTATCTATCTATCTATCTGTCGATCTATCTATCTATCTACCTCTCTACCTCTCTTTCTATCTGTCTATCTATCTATCTATCTGCCTATCTATCTATCTATCTGTCTATCTATCTGTCTATCTATCTATCTACCTATCTATCTATCTATCCATCTATAAATAAAGCAATCTATCTATCCCATCTGTCTATCTAACTGTGTATCTAGCTATCTAGCTATCTAGCTATCTAGCTATGTAGCTATGCAGCTATCTATCTATCTATCTATCTACCTATCTATCTATCTATCTAGCCATCTAGCTATCTATCTACCTATCTACCTATCTATCTATCTATCTACCTATCTATCTATCTACCTATCTATCTCTCAAACTATCTATCTATCTATCTACCTATCTATCTACCTATCTATCTACCTATCTATGTTATCTATGTTATCTATGTTATCTATGTTATCTATGTTATCTATGTTATCTATGTTATCTATGTTATCTATGTTATCTATGTTATCTATGTTATCTATGTTATCTATGTTATCTATCTTATCTATCTTATCTATCTTAGAGCTATCTTAGCTATCTTATCTATCTAATCTATCTAATCTAGCTAGTCTATCTAATCAATCTAATCTATCTAATCTATCTAATCTATCTAATCTATCTAACCTATCTAGACTATCTAATCTATCTAGCCTATCCAATCTATCTAGCCAATCTAATCTATCTAATCTATCGAATTTATCGAATCTATCTAACCTATCTGACCAATCTAATCTGCCTAATCTATCTAATCTATCTAATCTATCTAATGTATCTAATCTATCTAATCTATCTAATCTATCTAATCTATCTAACCTACCTAATCTATCTAATCTATCTAATCTATCTAACATATCTAGTCTATCTAATCTTTCTAATCTATCTAATCTATCTAATCTATCTAATC
>Ga0126342_10019901_pt1 | contig 11348 bp, 12 predicted proteins | sample Cyp1metagenome_FD_92528 | JGI IMG/M metagenome (GOLD analysis project Ga0126342, IMG submission 92528) | Coral microbial communities from Lord Howe Island, Old Settlement Bay, Australia - Cyphastrea 1 metagenome | ecosystem: Host-associated > Invertebrates > Cnidaria > Coral ...
ATCGACCAGTGATCGATCATGCACCCCAAACTACCCACGTCTTTCGGGGTCAAAACAGAGAGGTCCGCTGCATTGGGGTGGAGCACATGTGTTCACATGTGCGTTGCATGAACTTGATTGTATATTATATATATATATATATATATATATATATATTATATATATTATATTATATTATATATATAATATAACATAATATATATATATAATATTTATATATATATATATGTGTGTGTATGATATGTATGCAATGTTTAGCTAGGAATATATAATAATGGAGATATGGTTGAGGCACTGTACGATGTTGAGATAATATACCGTCCAAACATCTTGCTTATGGGGTATGCATGGGTATGCTACATAATACCGCAACATCCCCCAGTGGTCAATTTCAGTGGCCAGGATGAGCTTTTGGCAGCAGCAGATGCTGATGCAGCTGCGTTGAGAGCAACCTGGGCTGGAGGAGTCGATCTGGATGATGTCATAGGATTTGGTGGATGATTTTTTTTGAAGATCTGGATGATGTTTTTTTTTGAAGGTCTTTGATAGGACTTTGATATGTGTTTGATAGGTTTCCCATGGTTTCCCCTGCTGTTCTGCCATGTTTTGATGTTCTTTCCAACATGGCCTGGCACCCAGCCGAAAGGACTGCGGCCACGCGATCCGTGCGGAGCTTGGGATTGCCTGCGCTGTTTTCTTCCTGGCCTGTCGATGCCTGTCAGGCCAGATATGATTGAACGCCTCGGAGATCTGATGGCTCTCTTAGGACCCAGGCTGGAAGTGAACGTTTCCAGACTCTTCAGTCTTCTGTGCCGGGATGTTGTGACATAATGTGAATCATCTTACTTTGGGAGGTGGGAAACCATGGCATTTTTCTTGTGGATCGTGTAGATATTTACACGATTGAAACATCTTGAAACTGTGCAGGTACCGTACCCTGCCTCGCTCAGAACTCTGGGAAAAGGCAGTTGCTTGGAGCCAAGCGCATTGGTGCTACCTCCAGGCTTACAGTATTGACCAACAGATGTGTGGGAGAGCATAAAACAGCAAAGGTCGGGCAGACTACTGCGCTTCAACGACGCGAAAAGCGTCTTGGGCGTCACACACTTGGTGTTGCTCAATGATGCAACGATTGTGTGATAAATTCTGGACATTTTGTATATATTGCTCACTTAACATTCCACCATACATGGTCCCACTTGCTCACCCCTGGCTTAGCCGCTGCGGCGCATTCAATCTCCGGCTTCGCAAAGAGCAGAGGCTGGATTGCCACGGGCCACTAGTAGCTCAGTTAGTCCACTAAGGCATGGAGCAATGTGGGGTTGTTTGATAGTTTGCTTGATGGTTTATCATCATTTTCCGCATTCCCACAAAATATGGCCACCTGGTGTACTGTACACCATTCTGGACAGAGCCATGTAGTTTCTTTCTATCTTGCTGTGTCATAGTGTCAGCGACACCTGGACTTGGAGGTGAACGGGAGGCAAGCAAGAATAGGCCGGGAGATGCTAAGAATCACCCTGGCATTTCTTTTTTCATACCAAGAATGAGGGCTGCATGCTTGATTATTCTCAAAGCAAACAGATATAATATCAGATAGAATCAGATAGAACATAGTAGAAGGAATGTGGTAGACCATGGTAGACCATGGTTGGTCCCAAAACCACAAACTGTCATTGAAATGACCAGAGATGGTGTAAACCTTGCCACAGAGGTGTTTGATCCGTGAGGCCTCGGAGTCCTGAATGGCTTCCCGACTACGATCCAGATGGAGCCGCAAGGCATATTGGGGGTGAATCAATGGGGGATAGAAGTCGGGTTTTGGAGGGGTGTCCAATTCAATTTCTTGGAATTATATAGGAATTGTACATTGTAAGAGGCTTGCAGGATGTGTTTCTTCGGATCTGACCGTCTGAACAGTTGATGTTAAGGATGTGAACGGTTTATGCGAAATGCAGGGCAGCATGGCTTCAAGCGCGTGAGCGGGAAAATGAGATGAAGGCAGGGAGTAAGTCGCAGGGAGTACAGTAAGTCCATTTACTGCAAGAATATGGCTGAGGTAGGGATTGATCAATACCTGACAAATGTCCATCAGGAGTCATCCTGACTGATAAGTCAGATAAGTGAACACATGATTTGATGATGCTCTATCATGTATCGACTTTGCGTATGGCAGCAGCCTTGTCTACTGTTACATCTACCACTATGCATTGTTCATCATGTGTCATATTGTTTCTACATGAATCAAGACTAAGTCTAACACGGACATCTGAACCCCACCACATGGACTGAAGATTCCAACAGAAGTTCTGCGCTATTTTTGTCTGCCACATTCTGCCAGGCCAAAGCTAGCTCGCGTTTGAAGGTTTCATCTGCATGAAGCCCAGTTTGTTCTTGTCTCTTTTAGAAATCCAACTGATCAGCTGCATTGACTGAAATCATTTGCTGAAACTTTCAAGGTTTCAAACCTTGGAGCATCTGTCACACTTGGCACACACTGAAGTTGCGTTGATGTTTTATAGATCTGTCCAGTTGCAAATGGCTGCAACTGTGAACAAGCCACAAACGTGCATGTTGCCAAAGGCACATGTCGATTTCGCAGCGTTGTTTTACAGGACGAAGAAATTGGAGTCTTAGTTCTTTGCCAGTTTGGACAGGTCACATGTATTGGACAGTGGAACCACAATATGCTGAAGGACAGCTGTGAGTTTGCCGACACTGCTCAAACCTCTCCAGATCATCTGAATCAGCGTGTTGTGGCTCAAGTCCTCTCGTTGATCAATTTGCAGCTCGTGATTTGTGAAGATTTGCGACGCTGAGCAGGATTTGTAGGACTGTCCTCAACTGTCACTTCACTCATTGGATCAAATCACCCTTTGGCTTGACTCAAAGCAAAGTGGCAAAGAAACACCAGTCTGGATTATCGCAGAGCGGGTTACAGCAAAGCAAGTCCTTCCAAGAAATTGAGCCATGAAGCCCTTGCAAAGCAAAAGCTGAATTGGTGCCTTTCTCGTGTCATATTCCAAGTAACGTCACTGCATCCAAGTCTATTTTTCACCATTTTGGCCTTGTTTGACAATAGCATACCCGGTCATACCCCCAAATCCAGCGGTTCATCATGGTTCATCATGTTCCCGGTGCACAGACCCTGCTGACCCTGAAATGTTTGAAATTGGTTGCAGGATGGTCTAGACCGCCAGGCGAGCTTCAATGGCTCGGAAAGTGGTCCGCGAAGGCAGAGCGCAGTGGTGGAGGTGGTTCTGTTGATTGTGTTGTATATATATATATATACGTCGTTTAGTAATGCTGTGTGATGTTTTATCATGTTTACGGATGTTTATGTGTGATACCATGCTGATCCCGCATATCCTTTGACATATATAAATCCCTGGGTACGGCTAGCGTTTTTTTGACTTTCCAAAACAATAAACCCTAAAACCCTGAAACGCTAAACTCTAGAACCCTGGAACCCTAGAACCCTAGAACCCTAATCCCTAAAGCCCTAAACCCGAAACCCTATATAAACCCGTAAATCCTTAAACCTAAAATCAAAATCGGTGCAAATAGCAAGTGTTTTCATCCATCCTCAGGTGACAAGGACGTGATATTGTTTGGGTCTGTTATTTGGATCTGGGCAAACGTCCGGGTTGGGGCGAAGATATTTGAAGACGCAGGCGCTGCCGATTCCGACTGTGTTGCCAAAGCACAGGAGTGGATTTGGGGATGGGCAAGAAGCTACAACTTACCACACTTGGGGGGATGAAAATCCAATGAAATCCATTTACTGTATTGGCTATTTGAGGTGTTTACCAGTATTTTGACCCATCGCCATGTTTTGCTATGCTTGATTTGACAGATAAAGATTGAAAGGCGATTCTGTGTGGCAGGCAGGAAATGCTGCAGCCAAATCAGCTGAAGCAGCAATCGGGGAGCTTGTCAACATGTATGGCCAGGACTCTGGTTCATCTTCCACTTGGATGTTTTCGAGGAAAGCACTTACTTAGAGGTTTCCTAAAATGGTGGTACCCCAAGTCATCCAAGTTATTAGACCATTTTATATAGTATTGAAACAACCATGGTTTTGGGGATTCCCCATTTTTAATCCAATTTAAGAAACACCCAATTGTTTGCATCCAAAATAGTCGTTCGAATATGTTCGAATTCAATCCAAGTCGTGGGAACTGGAATGCGGGCCGTTGACGGTTTCACCGATCCAGAGCAACACAACTTCCATGGCCATGTCATGGATTTTCTGTGGTGCAGTTTGAACAGTTTCAACGCAAAAAGAAGATGCAAACCGTCTAGTATGCATCAAAGGGCACAGAAGGCTCACGAAACCTTTGTCGGAATCTGTTGAGACATGTTAAGAGGATGTGCTGACCGTCGATCAAAACAGGCGGCGGTCACTGTTTGTCATTATTTGTCACTGAGCATCTTTGAACGACATGTTTGTACTTGGAATGGAGATGAGATGAGTGGAGTAGATGCCTGACATGGGAAGGCTACTTAGCCCCTTTGAGATGTTCTTCTCGCAGAACCACATCCGTGCCGAGTTCCAGGTCGGATCACATCGGTAGAATCGGTAGAAGGCATAGATCGGTTTCCCTTGCAGAAGTTGCAGGATGGTCGACCGCTTGACCTTGCTGTGGAATCTATCAGTTGACCCCTTGGATGCTGCCTAGCTGTTGCATGCTGTTGCTGATTTGGGCTTTGTCATTGGTGAAATCTGCGCATGTTTTCACATGTTTCCTGTTTCCTTTATCAAATCCAGGTTCGAGCCGAATATCTCCAAAGAACGACGATCTTCGGCTCAAGGTGCAATGCGACTCTTCCGATTTTCAAGTTCGTGGTTTCTGTATGTTTCCGCGTCATTTGCAATCATTTCGACGCTACTGCCACAGACGTTTTCCATCCGACTGGCTACGCTGTTCCTCGCAGGAATTTGGTGTGCCAGAAGAGTCTGACTGGTGGTTTCACTGGCGGATTTTGTGTGCTGGCCATGGTGCCATGTTTTCGGGTCCGCATTGTGCTGGCCATGTGTCCTGCATTGTCCTGCTTTGTCCTCCTGGTTGGAAAAGCACTGGTTAAGTCATGATGGTTGAGTCATGATGGTTAATTAATCCACTGGTTAAATTTGTAAAGTTAAGTCATGGATGGAAAAGCACTGGTTGGGTTCCCTCATGATCCCCGATGAAGAGACCAAGCCATCGTCCAGCAGCCAGCTCGTGAGTTAAGCCAGGCTGCTGCAACCTGAATTTCCAGAGATTGAGGTCATTCAGTGGCGGATCAAGCTCAGAAAAGAGGTCTGCTAATGACACAGCTGGGCTTCAGAGATGGGTTTTTCTTTGATTTCGGGCACCCCAAAATCCCATTGTTGGTCATCATTTTCCCAACAATTGAAAATGCCATTTTGGTATTCCCTCCATTTTCAGGCTATATTATATATAATATATATATATATGTATATATAATATATATATATATTATATATGTATATATAATATATGTATCCTATATATTTCATTAAATATCTCCACCCTGGTGGATTAAACCATCATTTTTGTTGGTCAAATCCGTCACCAGAAATGTCTTTGGCGCTGCGAGGATGGGACCCAGTTGTTCGACGAAGAAGGTAATGAACTCTACGGAGAGCGCGAGTGGTACGCGGAGAGGAAGATGCACAAAACTCACTAAGTTTTGGGGGTTTCTCAAAACTGGGAGATCTCCAAAACCCATGATTGTTTGAATACTTAAATGGTCCAAAGATTCTAACGACTTGGATAATTTGGGAATACTCCTATTTTGAGAGACCTCCAAGTAGTTAGTGGTTCCAAAGAGTTTCGAATCTATGTTATGTTTGAGAAAACTTCTTGAGGATCATCCCAATTGGCTGTTTTTGTGGTTGGAACTGCCAGCATGAGCCAGCTAAACACAAGTATGAACACTGACGAAATGTGCGTGTGTTCTTGGAATCCTACAAGGTACACCATGGACAACCGAAGGCTCTACTGCTTGCAGAAAGCTGCAGTTGCGTTGCATCCCAAAGAGGTGGGGGCGATGCCTTGTTCGCAATTACAACCGTTCAATCCTGAGTCCAGTAGCTGTGTTTGGCTCTGCTTATGCCTGGAGGTCAGAGTGCTGGTCAAGGTCATGCGACAGGAAGATGGGAGTTGCAGAGAGGTGGGAAATCGATGGAAATCGGCTGAATTTGGATGTCTTACCATAAACATATCCAGATATATCATCATAAACATATCCAGTATGTATCCAGTGCCAGGTTTTTTGTTTGTTGAATTTCTGTGGCCTTCATTGATCCCGAGATAGACTACGTGCCAGTTTCGGAAGTTTCGTTCCACCGACCGTGGGCGCAGTGTACGCTTGGGCCACAAGGACTTCCAGCGATTGCACTCCAAATATATCCTCTGGTAATTTAACATAGCAATGGAAAATCACCATTTATAGTGGATTTTCCCATTAAAACTGGTGGTTTTCCATAGCTATGTTAGTTTACCAGAGGGTAACCAGGTTTTTTCCTTGGATGCACTATGTCACTATGATGCACTACTGTAAATCAGTACTGTACCATACTGTACCTACCAGTATGATTTTTTCTATGTTGACTGTCATCCATCTAAGCCGTCACTGTAAGGCATCCACTTGGATCCCCTTCAAAAATGTCCAAACATGTCCAGACTCAACGCACCATTCATGGAGGATATGGAGGTATGGTCCCGAAACCAAAGACTGTTTTCCGAATTAGGCCAAACTTGATCAAGCATGCTGTGAAGAACTAGAGGTTTAACATGGTTTAACATAGTCTGATAACAAGCGCAGGACTCCCCAGACCTTCCGCGTTGGTGCTGGAGGTTGGAGGCAGACCTGGGGATGTTGGACAGCCAGATGAATGGTGGCCGTTTCACAATGAAAGGTTGGCCTTTCCGAAGAGATACTACCAGCCGGCACGCCTTTGCCTAGGCGGCCTGCTCACAAGAATCCTCCATGTTGATTTCTGGAGCCCCTTAATTGGTCATGAATGGTTTCAGAATGACTCAAAAAAGGACATGTGTCCTTTCTGCTACAGTTGACTGCTAAAGTCGTGCCTAAAATTTGGAAATCATCGTAAATAGCTGGGGAGCACTTGATTTGAAAAGTCGTGCCTTTTTAGTAAAACGCATAGGGATTGCAATGTTTTCTTGGATTTGGTCTTTGGAATAGTTTTTGCTAATAAACCTTGCGATTAGGTTGTGTTTAGCATCAAGAGTAACCTCTTCCATACCGAGTCACACTGGATGTGAGTGTAGCGATTAGTTGGTGTTTCTATCTTTTTCTTTCCAGTGTGTTCAATGTCTCGGGTTATTTTGTATTTCCTGCGGCCATTTTCACTGTAGACGGATTTTTGCGAACATTTGATTTTCCCAAGTGTGGAAACATTCTTCTCATACATACGCGATTCCATGATGTTTTTAGATTTGGGCATGACTTAGGCATGAGTTTCTTGAAACAGCGATTCCATGGTGATCTACTAGCAAGTTTTGACCCAGGCATAAGTTAGGCATGAGTTTATCGCTTGACTGTACCTAGATAGATCTAGATAGATGACATAAAGATATATATATATATAAAGATATACAAAGTTTATCTTTTCATTTTTGAAGACCTTGCTTTGAAGAATGATTACTGGAATCACTTAGCGACATGCGGGTAGCAAGGCAAGGCAGGCGACGCCTGGACCGTCCCGGATGGCAACGGCGAAACTACAAGGGAGGCGAGAGGCCAGGCGGACAGGTGACATGATTTGGGTACCCTCTGGTAAACTAACATAACTATGGAAAATCACCATTTTTAATGGGAAAACTCACTATAAATGGCCATTTTCAATAGCTACGTTAAATTACCAGAGGGTATCTGAAAATACTTGAAAATGATGTATCCAAAAAAAGGACGCTTTATTCGGAAACATGATAAAACATGATAAACATTGATAAACAATATAAACCACTGGGCACACCATTTTCGGCCAAGCCTATCTGCTGCAGGGACGACTCCACGGAGCCCACGTGGGGACAATACTTCGCCAACGCTTCCCTATTCGTGCCGTCGTGGACAGGGCGGGTGTCTGAAATGCTGCGGTATACCGATGTATATACATTGTATACCGACCCTGAAAATGTCCTAAGGTTCCCCGAAAATCACATCGATATGTGAAAGTAAAATGATGAATAAGCAATATTAAGCAGTTGGTTCGGAGGGTGCCCTATTCTTGGACAGAATCCATACAAAGGTCTTAGTCAAAACCTAGGATATGTCATATATGTCGGTCATTTTCTTTTTCTTGTAGTCAACCATCCAAGATTGGGGCACCCAACTTTGACCAACGTTTCCAGCTACGTTGGTTATGTCCTTTGTGAGGTACTTGTCTACGCAGCCATGCGCCTTGTCCTGGCTTTATGGCGGTTCTACGTCTCAGATGATAGGCCCCAAACCTGGAAAGATGTCACTGTCGTCCTGCAATGGTTCCAGAAGGATTCTCCAACCGATTCACCTGTCCCAATGCAGCCTTCAATATCAACATATCAACCCCATTCAACCCCCCTTGTTCAAAGAACAGCCATGGATGTCGCCAAGTTTTTTCTTGATGGTTGGAGGCCACCAGTAAGCACTTGACGCGTGTCTTTTGGAAAACGGGTGACTTTTGTCCGTTTGCAGATGAGCAAACTGAGTTTTCAACAGATGGAACTGGAAAGGCCACTGCAAAATGCGAAACAAATCTCCGGAGCTTCCATTTTGCTGCTGAGCGATTTAGCAATTTTGGTTCTCGCCGCCAGTCATTGCCAATTTTTGTGGCTAGAGATCATAATGCATGGTAGGTGACATGCAGATACAGCTGCCAGAGACATAGTGTCTCCTTTGACCATCCCCAAAATGTTTGAATTTCCATGAATCTCCTTCAGAACAATCCATGTCAGTGTTGATATGTAATTTATGTGTGTATCTATATGTGTATATGTATGTATATACATAATCATAACATAATATATACGTATATATACATAGTTATGTAGATATAGATATGTACATGTAAATTCGATACATACAAAGACACGTGTGTATGAATATACATAGATAAAGCACTGGAATCTAGCCATGCCGCTCTCCAGCAATTCGGCCCGATCCACCCCGCTGGGTGGCCGAAAAGTGGAGGCCCCAAGCTACCAGCAGTGGCTGTTTGGCCGTGATGCACCAGCCAGCAGCCCCGCCAGCGAAACCAAACCATCAAGCCCCTTCAGCGCCCATTTCCCCCCACCCCCACGACCAATGCGATCCAATTCGGTGCAGTCCTCAGTATTTGACGTCAGAGATTGAATTCATGCAACGGGAGGCCAAGCCATAGTAAAACATGTAAAACCTGTAATGTGAGTTTTACCCAATGTCATAAACCACACATGACTGGGAATGGTTTATATTTATATTTACCATCTGGTTATGACTAACATAGCCATGGAAAATCACCATTTTCAATAGGTAAACCATCTATAAATGGGCCATGGCTACCATGGCTATGTTAAATAACCAGAGGGTATACCACACATAAAAATGGTGATGACTGGAGGTCTCCTTGGAGCTGAGCCTGGGACAATCCAGTCCCACAGGGGTAGGGCGCTGGCCTTGGCTGCAACGCTAGTCAAACGAACTGGATGTTTGAGCAACTTCTTACACACGTACAATGGATTTCATATCTATACACACATATCATATGATAGTATAAATATATTATTTACCATACATACATGCATGCATACATAGCATAACATAGCATAACATTCCATTACATTACACTACACTCCATTACATACAATCATACACATATACAAATATATTAAATGGCATCGTACCCCCCATTGCTCTCTACAGTTCAGAATTTGCTAAGTGAAAATGTGTGCTCGCAGTCATCCACAGTTCGGGAGAGGGGAGACATGAGGTCGGTGCTTTTTGCACCGCTTTCTGATGCGGCCGGCTTCTTGGTTTGGACCCTGGAGAGCTAGCAGCATGACGACACCTTTGGAATGGATTCCACTGATGGATTGTAGGAAGATAAACCGATAACAGATGTGTGTTTTTCACTCTTGATTTCCTGTGAAGTTTCATTGCACGGTGTCATCACAGTTGCGTTGCTAATGGCTAGCATCCTTAGCAATGAGAATTCAAATCACAGAAGTGAGAGAGAATGGCTGAGGCAAAGGCTGCACAGCTGAGCCTAGCAAGAAAAGACTTGCGGCACACAATCTCATGCTGCAACCAGGCAGGAGCAACGCAGCTGTTACTTCACTGCCATTGGCCACGTACATTTCAGGCAGTGGCTTTAGCACCGGACTGCGGTCGAAATCTCAGACACTCACCGTCTCACCTTTCCCTATCTTTGTTGCTATGAAAATCATTTAATTTGCCTATCTCAGCATATCTCAGCTATGATTTGCCCATGATGATTCCCCAGTTTCATCAAGTTGCATCCCAGGATCAGGCTCCGCCACGCTCCCAAGGTCTAGCTTGGAAGCAGCGAGGGGTCGTGCGGCTGCAAGCGGGTGAAGCAAGGGCAGCCCTAGAGGACAGGGAGATGAAAATGATCAACTGATGGGTTGAACATGGACTATGGATACCATCTGGTTATTTAACATAGCCATGGAAAATCACCATTTTTAATAGGTAAACCATCTATAAAATGGCCATTTCCCATGGCTATGTTAAATAACCAGAGGGTAAATCATGAATCATGATCAAGCAGGATACAGGGAGCCTACGAGTATGGTACCTGCTTTTCTAAGTTAGTTTCACATAAGTTTTCACAAACCATACCTATGTCACGCAAGAAGAATGATAAATCGCCAGTTTTCAGATGTTGTCATGGCTAAATCATCTAGACAGGACCTGAACATGGCGGTGCGACTGGATCCCACCGATGCGCCATTGCCTTGGGCCTCACCAAGTTTTTCTTGGCAGTTGCAAAGCATACTCGCAGCCTTTCAGGATGTATACTAGAATATATTAATATATATATATACACACACACACTAGACATGTACAAATATGTTGTTCTCTGTTCTTAAGTGAAGGGTATGTATTTTGGGGCCCCTGATCCTAAGTTGCGAAGGCGACTCTTGGAGAGAAGAGCCGCAGCACGGCACGGAACAGCTGACCTGATTGAAGACGTGTTAAGTGAGGTAAGTTGAGTTTTTTCCCCACCTGCCAGGTGAGGGTTGTTAGATTTTATGTCAGTTGCCTGCTCCTCCTCTCCTCTCCTCTCCTCATCTCCTCTCCTCCTCCTCGTCGTCCTCCTCGTCGTCCTCCTCGTC
>Ga0126342_10019902_pt1 | contig 11347 bp, 15 predicted proteins | sample Cyp1metagenome_FD_92528 | JGI IMG/M metagenome (GOLD analysis project Ga0126342, IMG submission 92528) | Coral microbial communities from Lord Howe Island, Old Settlement Bay, Australia - Cyphastrea 1 metagenome | ecosystem: Host-associated > Invertebrates > Cnidaria > Coral ...
ATATATATATATATCTATACATACATATATTATACATATATGACACGTCGTATGTGTTGATATGCACAGCTGCAGCACACTTTGTCCGAAGTCTATAGCTCAGAACGCTCAGAGCTGTCCAGAAGGAGGTCCTGTGGCAAGAGCCCAGGGGTTGAATGACAGGGTGGTCCTCAGATGTCCTAAGGTGGACCCCAACATCCAAAACTCGTTATTTGTTGTAGGCAAAACATAGTATTCTGCTTATAAGTTATAATCATATTATATACATATATCATATTGTTATATTATATATATATTATACATATTGTAACTGTAACAGTAATGTTTAAACATTTTTACAATAGGGACACCAATGATTCACCAATGGTGAAATAGTGGTGCCTGAGAAACATCCAAATGCGAATCCCATTGACGAGTTCATGATGCATCATGATTCAATGATGCCCTGCATGGAGATTCTTGCAGAATGGTGTCATGTCTCACCAAGGCTGGAACCACCGCCACCAGCGCATGGTCAGAGGGGAACTGAAGCCTGCTGCTTCTGACAGAGGAACATCGCACATCCAGAAGTGGCAGGATTTGCGACGAGTTCCGGCGTTTCCGAGAAATAATCACATCGCTGTTTTCAAGCCGCTATGAGTCCAATTCAAACAGCAGATCAATGGTTGGTGCCAGACACAATGTTGATCATGGTGTGTAGGGGGATGACATGTGGGGATTTCAACGAACTCTGGTTATCTCTGGTTGCCATGTTAGCATCAGCCCTGTTTCAAATTGGTACCGTTTGCAACAGCGGAATCCGGGATGCATACGTGGGGAAGACCATGTCTTCCACGTATCTTCCTTCGCCTTGGCCATGCTCTACAAGAGCAAGATCCCGGACTACATGCATTGGAAAAAAAACCGTGTTCTTCGCATTCTTCCAATTTGACAATCAATTTTGGCAAGCAAACACCTTATGACCTTATACTTGGCGTTGTTCCTCCAGTGGCGGTCGCTGAGCATATCACCGGTGTTGTCTCGGATCACATCACCCACCTGCAGCACTGGGCCCTTTGCAGACTTTGACCGTGTACAGCCACGGAGCATCACGGAGCCACAAAGTGTCTGATTTCTGATTTGTTCACTCGCAACTGGAGCGCCTTGAAGTGCTTTGTGAAGAGCACAAAGTCCTCCAGTGCTTCTGCTGCACTGATGCTTTTGGTGTCCAAAAGCGAAAACAATACGTCTGCAAGGATGGAACGATACGACTGACGCGTCAAACCAGAAGTACTCAAATTCATTACTCAAATGCATTCTACAAAGCTCTTTTTTTGCTAGAGACCAACCAGCATTGAGGCACCATTTACATTTTCTCAGGTCTTGCTATCTCAACAACTGAAGATGGCAAAGGCTCCTTGGGATTGCGATCACCCTTCTCCTCCAACTCATTGCTCTTGGCCGCCTTGTTCAATTGCGGCTGCCTCAGCTTGTCCACCACAACTGGCAACTGCCATCTGACTCACATCGTCATAGATGTCATGACTGTCATAGTTCATCTGGGATTCTTACAGGTACGTCCTGGCATTGAAGGTGGTGTACAACTTTGGCTTCACATCACCCCAGCAGGCCTCAGCGTGCCCCCAGACCCATGTCTAATTTGAGCTTCACGACAGGCTTCTGTAAACATACATGTTACATACATACGGGATGTCCTGAGATAAAAAGGCACTATACTGTCCCTTCGTTCAAGTAGAACTGGCATCGCGCCACCGCAATTACAGCTCAAAGCGATGGGGCATTCGGAAAGTTATCCATGCCAGCCTGAAAATTTTCCACGGACATCTGTGAACTTAAGCATTATTCCATGATATGATTCTATATGATTCTTATATATTCTTATACTTTGGCCCTTGGAGCGCAGTGATTTTTTGAAGGAACTCTTGATGATTGTCAACACCTCCATGAACAAAAATAGAAGTGATACACAGTGATATGATGTTCGTGTGAAATGGTTTGCTCATGTTATATCAGGCATGATCTGCACCCAGTTGGACCCTGCCTGCAAACCCAGTCCTCGGTAGGTCTCTTCAAAATCCAAGACATGTGCCTGTCGCAAAGATTCGCAAAGGTGGCACCCGGCTGGCCAAGTCGATTCACCAAGATTTTTCTCAGCCCTGCCCTAGGAACGCAAAGATGGCCTTAATCCAGCCATGTCAGGCCATGTGGGCCATGTGCCTTGCCATCAACCTTTTTCTCGTGCGTGTTGGCATCAAGGCCGAAAACCAGCCGTGACACTGGAACATGCCGCCATACCTGAACAGAATCTGGTGAACTTTGCAAATGCGCCAAGGGTGAGCCAAGGTGTGTCAATGATTGTCAATGTTTGTTTGCAAAAAAACACTCAGATTACACAACTTTGACAACATGACCCCATTGGATTCCCCTGGTACCAAAGGATACCAAAGGCACCTTGGACAGCATGGGAACGGTTAGAAGGCCATTGGTATCACCATGAAAGGACGCCAAGGCAATCTCCGGCCCTTGGTGCACCTGTTGCAACAGAGGTTTGGCGCTTCATCCACTACCATGCTATGTACCACTGCATAGTTTACCAATGTTTACCACACGGGAAAGTTCGTAGGTCTTGAACTTATACAGTGGACTTGTCCAGCAACAATTCATCAGACTCGTGCGGAAATGGTTCAGACTGCTTTATATTTGCTGCCCGAACCTGAAATTTGAAATCTTTCCACACCAATCGGGGCTGGAACTACTCAGCGCCATCACAACCGAATCATAATCATCGTGAACCAACCATCGTCCAAGGTTGACACACGCTCTGCTGGCACTTTTCTGACTACTCCCGCAGCGGAGATTGAAACTTTCGCACAGTCGGCTTGTTGTCTCTCCATTGGAGAAGGGTGGAACGACGACTTCTGGTATCCAGAAACGAAGTTCCTCTCGACATCCGCGACATCTGCTGGGATGGGAGTTGTTCTACTCCAAAATCTGGACGGTCATCATTTCAGAATGCATCTGAGCTATTATTTGAGCTGATTTGGACGAATAAGGTGCTGTAGCAAGGCACCCTAAAGAATGCTTCTGATCTATAGCATCAAGTGATTGGCAAAAAATCCAATGAAGCCAATGCCAATGCATTTTGAGATGACTCTGAGACTATGCCCATGCCCATTCAAAACATGTTTAAAATTGTTAAAATATATTAAAACAAATCTTGAACATTGCATATATGCATATTGTCACACCATGCAATTCCAATACTTGCTGTTTACCTCTTGATTCAAGGCAGGACAACCCCACATCAATGGCACGCAGGGCCTGGAAAAAGAGACACTGGGCCTACGCCTTTGCTCACAGCTTTTTGATGCTGACAGCATGGTTTCCTCCGATGTCCATGAATGAGGTCTGCTTTTGTGAAGCCCTTTCGGGACCAAAGAATTGGTCCTTTCAGATGTTCAGTTATTTTCCCTTTTTGTAGACCTCGCGTCATGATCTGGGGACCCTGAAGCATCTTTACAATCATTTCTGTCGTGATTCGAAACTTGTCAAGCCCTTCTTTTTTTTAGAGATCATTTGTAACAGTAGTTTTTTTGTTCAAGTATGGAATGAATTGACCAGAAGGCCTCTTGAAGACCTCTTGAATATCCCTGTATTGTCCCTACAATTGGTCCCTACAATGTCCATGTAGCCGTGCAGTTCCAAAATTCTGCCAAGCATTGCAGCTTGCGAGCTGAGATGGCTGGCTGGACTAACCCAGCTGGATAAAGGGCTCGAATTCGTTCAAGATGTGCCGCGGTTAGAGAGGGCAATGGCATGCTATGGCATGCTATGGCTATGTCAGTGCTCTTATTTTACGGATTCAAAGGACATAACAGGACATTATATGAAGCAAACGGACACAGTATTGCACAAAATGGCTAAAGAAACCTCTTTTAAGGTGAAGGATTGAGGTGCTTTTTGTAACACCACAGTGGGGCATCAAACACATCAAACATCTAAACGCACGTGCAGGAAACATGCCCAACACGAGCATTGCTTCACTAGATGATGCAGTGAAGCATACAAATAAAGGTATTTATTATATATATATATTTTCAAAAGAATTCAAGAACTCAGTGAAAGAGCCTTATACGTGGCCGAACGGCACTTGGTTCAAAGCCCTCCAAAGACCAATATGTGTGCCACAGCCGCACAAAGATGCTGAAGGGATGAGGTTTTGCATCGAGTCCAAATAATGTCCAAATGAGTCCATTCCAAGTGCATGAATCCATTCTTTTTATTGCATATTGAATTTCATATCATTTCTTGATTTCATATGTTAGGGCCTCTGTCTTTCCTTTCACATCCCTCCAATTATGTCGCTTGTGAAGCTTTCAGTGGCTGAAAGAAGATTCTCTGGCGCAGTGATCACGTGTGCATTGGTGGTTCTCATGGTTTGCCAATTCGTACCAACGTACAGGTTACCCAGAACCTGAGATGAACCAATACTATAATTATACACATTGTCTAAACCTAATTCCAGGGAGTCGTGTTTCAACTCTCACACATCCATTGAAATAATGCAGTTACGACAGTGAATGACATTGATCAGCCATGATCAGCCTGTTCTTGTCTACTTTTGAAACTCATGTTGTCTGCCTTGGAAGGCGTCCCAAAGTCGGATGGGCGAACAGACATATTTTGGGACCCCACATCTTGGCCCGGTGACAATCGAGATCCAACGTGGATGTCAAATGATGTCAGAGAATCCTCCACCAATGCATGGCGCACTAGTCCAAAGCAGAAGTTCTAAGGATGGAAGCAGATGGAAGCAGATGGAGGCAATGGGTGGGAGGCCCTTTGAGATCCTTTGAGTCTGATCGAGATGGATGGAACTTTCTTTCTCACCTGCACTGCTGACTCAGTGCGGCACCGTGCGGCACCGTGTGGCATGCTGCACCCGTCACCCATTTGATCCAAAGCGATCCAAAGCGATGAGGCGCCAAGGCTACTGGCATGGAGTTCACAATCCAAGACTCCACAGCTGGAACCTCCAACATGATCAATCTGTCAATCTGATCAGTTGCGACACGGTGCGACACCACCAACGAGCTAAAACTTCTTATGAAGCGTCTCGCAACAGTCAGTCTTTGGTTTCCCAGTTGCATCACTTAAACGGCTCAGGACACATCACTTGGATTTTCTATCTGTCCTCACATGTGCATGTACGTAGACAGGATATGTCATGAAGATACTTAAATATAATTATATACTGAAACTATATCTTCTCTCTCTATTATATATATATCTATCAAGATATAGTTCCTATAGTTTAAGTATGTTTAAGTATCTTCATGACATATCCTGTCTACGTACATGCACATGTACGTAATATATATATATATATATATATTAAAAAATATATAGACCATCATAGACCAATACATATTACACACACACACGTGGATGATCGTGGATGTAACATGGCGTCACTTCTGATGGATGTGGAAATGCTCAGAGGCTCCCTCCAAGCCCAGCTCAGCGCACCTATCGGGGCTATCTTCGCCGAACTTCTTCACTGCTGCTGCGCAGATTCGGCGAGGCGTTGCGACTAGGTCGAGCGTTTTGCATCTGCACAGCGGTAATAGGGGGAAGCACCGAAGACACAGCAGGGAAGTGAGCTCTATATCAGTACCAAATCTATTAACTGAATTGGCTCTGAGTTCGATTGTGAGCAACAAGGAGACACGAAAAGAATGGGCACCCGGCACCCAGCAAAAAAAATGCTCCGGTGAAGACTTTGATTTGTGATAAATCTGATTTGCAGAACTTGTTCAAGGTGGATGAATAAGATTCTTTGGTTTCTGAGTTTGAACGAGCATGCGTTCTCCATTCGGCAGTTGAAATTGTGGCTGACTGCAAAAATCATTCTGCCTTGTCATTGATCATCTGCAAGACTTTGTTGATGTCTTGTCGCACTTCGCCTAAATCGCTTTCCATCCTGTTGACTTTGCCTTAGGTGTCATGTCTGGCTAAAACTAGGTAAGTCAGCTTGGCCAGGTTCCATGCTCGACCAAAATCTCTCTGGTCCAAACAACCTGCTTTCAATTGTGAGGCTCCTCTCCTCTGTCAAGCTTTGTGTCAACATGTCGAAAAATGTCGAAAAGGGTCTCCCAGCGTCTTTCTGCAACTTTCACAGGATGCTTTTCAGTACTTTTCAGTATATACAGAAAGATATTCACGCTTTGTAAAGATATGTAATGATCATGAGAAGTGCAACAATGGTTATTCACAATTCTTGCAACAACCGCAACAAAAACGACGAGGATGAGGAGGGTGATGATAGTGGTGGTGGTGATGTACGAATGAAGTGATTCTGTATGATTCTGTCTTCCGCGTAATTCTTCCCCGTGAAGCCAGGCCACTATCTAACCGATTGATGTCACCTTCCTGCGTCAAGAGATCAGAGAAAGTTGGACACTTTTGCAGGTGTGGCTGGACGTGTGCAATGATCAAACTCAAGGGGGGGAGAAACCCGTACGACATCGTACGACAATATCACACAATCTTTTATATACATTTATAATACATTTATATAGACGTTCTGCGTAAAGTGCCTGGATCCGGTGCGTGCAAAAGCCCTATTCAGATCTATTCAGTCAAATACCTTGTGCTGGACATGTACAATCCGACAAAAAGCAAGTGCTGTCTTGAAACCAATCATGGGAGTCACAAGTCGACAACCTTGGCAGAGGATCCCTCAAATTTCCTGAAGTCAATTGTTATCCAAGTTTTGCTCAAATGATCAGCAATCATCAGCAATCAGCAGCCATGCCACCGAAAGCCACGGAATCCCATCCCTCACCCGCCTTCACTGACACTGCGTCTTCGCTGCCGCCCAGATCACCCAGACCGCCGAGACTTCCCCTCCGATCCTGAGGGCTCGAGTTCACCCACAGCCCATAACAGTGCAAGCAGCTGTATCGTTGTATCATGTTGTATCGTTGTACCAGTCTACTTTTTTTGAAGCCTGGTATAGCCTGGTGATGCCTGGTCGCACGAATGGACTTCAATCTTCTGGTGCCACTTCTTACAGTAGCATTGACATTTTAGGGAGTCTGCCGCACTGCTGAGCCGATCACACCCCACCTAAGCACCCTCCAGGCTTGGAACTTCCAGCAAAACAAACCAACATGACTGACATGAACGTTTATATACCTTTATCGTAGCAATGGTGTGTATGGTCAAACCTATGAAATTTTCCCCATCACATCCTTGACAAGTGCAAAATCCCCAAGCCCATGGCAAGCCAGGCCTTACTGTTGGATGCTCTTCGCATGGGGTTGGCGCTAGCAGGGCGACTATCGGCCCGGCTGGCGCTTGCACTGTTGATTCGATTGTTGTGGGCATCGAACCTCGAAGCTCAGGAAGCTCAGGAAGCACAGGCACCGTCGTTGCTGGACACAGATCGAAACGTTGTTGAACATGGTCTACTTATGTCTACTAAGTATACTGTTCAATATATTTGTTTTACATGTTTTTACTACATTTACATTTTACTACATACCTTTGACATCGAGCTGGCATTCATGTACGCCCATGATGATCATGATGTTTGCAACTACATCGAAGAGGCTTTTGTTGCAGAACAAGAAACTGTGGAATTTGCCCTTTGCGGTTCTCGCAAAATTCCTCGCACGTCAGAAATTTGGATGAATAAGATATGCAAAATGCACAGTACATCACAGTACTACGTATCATCTTTGCAGAGCAGAAACCAACTACCAAGATCTACCAAGTACTCAAACCTCCAATTGCCACCCAGATCATCTCTGCTTCTGTACATGGCATTGCATGGCAACATATTTGGATTGTCATGCATGAATGTGCATGCATATGCATGACATGAATAGGCTCTGAATAGGACCAAAAGGATCCAAACGGTGTGTGTGTGTGTTGTCCCCCTTTGGTTTTGAACACTTAGAGGATGCCCACGGTGTCTTGCAGAGGAGTCTGCGCTGGGTCATCCTCTATTGGCTAGGGAGGCTTGGCCCCAGTTCGTAAAGTGCGCCATCTGCAATTTCCATGCGTAAAGTGCGAGTCCTCCCTCTAGTTGCTATCCATGCATCAGACTTCGAAAAACATGTCGGATATTTACATTGACACTGTATCTTTCGCATGTCTGTGTAGAACCATTCATACTGTCAAACTGTAGCATAAACAGTTTCAATTTGCGTCTTTGATGAGGCGCTTGCAGCAACACAAGTGAACAATTTCGGTTGTACAATCTGCAGAAACCAAAAACAACTCCACGTCCTTCACTTCTTCTAGCTGCAGGATCGCCTCAGGCGTGAAAGAGCTGAAAAAACGTGTGCAAGCCATGTATCCTATCTTGTCGTCAATGCCGTCACAAACATTATACGCATTGAACATCCTAAAACAAGACCTGGCGCCGTTTGTTGGCCTGCGTGTCAACATTGTCAACACTGTTTTTTTCAAGATTGTATAGACAAGTAATGAGAGGTGTATGACTGCAAAAGCCAACCTACACTTTGTATTGACTCTGTATGGACTGGAATTAAGCACTTGAAAACATACCAAAACCTTTCCGGCCCGGCTCATGATCTTCACTCTGTCAAATGAATGTCTGAAGTTCCCTCAAGCTCAGATGTGGCACCTGAAAACTTCCTGGTACTGAGGTCACAGCAATAGCCTCTCGGGTGTTCTGGAGCGTGTCAGAGCATTGCTTGACTAAACCTGAGAAGTTCAACGAGCACAAGGTCTACAGTGGGCCCGCATCAATTGGTGAGTCCATTCCGTAGCTGTGACAGGCTGGAAGCTGAGCCAAGGAACGTCCCAGTTCCAAGATTCCAGTGCTGCGAGTCGTTGCTTTCAATATGCCATCGCAAAACTCTTCAACACCTGGGCAGACAAAGAGACATACCACATATCCATGTCGTGATTAGCTGAGATACATACCTAGAACATTACCTACAACATACCTACAGCATCTTGCAAATAGAAAGTACAGGAATCTATGTGCCTGTAATGATTTGTAATGGAAACAAATTACCATATGACCAGAATTGATGATCATTCATGATGATCAACAATCAGGAAATCGACCATATGAATTCGGGAAATCACGAGTAACAAAGAAGAAGGAACAAAACACCTGTATAATTACTTGAAAAAACACGATTTCGTGGGTGTCAGAGATGGAGATAGATGGAGATTACTTTGATAATCTGAGCATGGATTTTCCATTTTTTTTTCTGTGGATTATCAGCACCTGCTCATCCTGCTGAAGTGTTGCTCCCGACCAAATTGGGGAATCTGAAGCCAAAGGTGCCGATGGTTCCACTTCCATCGTAGTCCAACATGTCAAAGAGTTCCCTAGGCAGGACGTTTGACCACGGCACCAGATTTAAGCACAGGGAAAACATGGAAAACCATGGAAAGGAAAGCACACCTAAACAACACGTCTTTGATTGCTGTAAGATGGTTCAAGCTGGTTCAAGCATATTTGAGCAACCTCTTGATATGTCTTGATATCTGTTCAACTCCAAAGCCAAACAGTTAGTCTGGATGGCAGAAGACCAAAACTATCGATCGACTCCCTGATACATCGAAACTTGTCACTAAAAAACAGTTACCATGTCGAAACTTGTCAACATGAATTGATAGCAGTGAAATCATGTTGACTCCTTTGGGCTATTTCAGGCTCTGACTTTGGATGCAGCTGTATACCACATCATAATAGAATATATACGCCTGCAGTATATATGTATATATTTGTATGCACTACATGTTGCAACACTGCCAAGTATTGGAAGATCCTGGTGACGGAAGGCCAGCAAAATACACATCTGTTTGATACCATTTTCAATGACCAGCTAGATCTACCCGCCTCAGGTCGTCAGTAGCTACAATCTCCTGCGCGCGAAACCAATGGGGACACAGGGAGGACACAGAACCATAAAGAAAGTGCAACACAGCAGGCAACCGCAACAATGTCACAATATCTCGCAATGAAGTAAGAAAGCCATGTTGCAAATACAACAGAAAGGACGAAAAGGCTACAGAATGCCTGAATGCAACAGGATACAAGGGAGTCATGGTGGCAGCAAAGGCAGAGGTCTGTTGGACAGCATTGGCTCAGCATTGGCTCAGCGGCTCAGCGGCTCAGCATTGGCTCAGCGGCTCAGCGGCTCAGCATTGGTCTCCTTGAGCTGCTGTTGGGTCTCTTCTGGCGCTCCATTGATCTCGTCCAGCGTCAACTCCCCAGAGCCATCCTGCGCGCGCTACAATGCGCTACAAACCTCTTTTCTTAAGTGCTGTGTCAGTGCCGCCAGTGAGACATTGTAGATAATTAGATGTTGCAAGAGCCATAGCAACGACACTCTTGTTATAGACTTGGATTGAGTCGTGATTTCAAAACAGACTGGGCAATTAACAAAGCGAGGTCAGGTATTTAGTTCATTTTCTACAATCATCATCTATATTGTATCAGGTTCTTATGCCTGGAGGAAACATGAGGCTTGAACCTGTTGCAACCAGCGATAGAAGGAAAACAGCGGCACTGGACCTCATCGAGCAGCAGGAACATATCCTTCAAGTGATCGATCCTTGTGGCAGGACTGGGCCAAAACACGGCAACAGTCTATTGAACTGTTGCACAACAACTAATTATTCATTATTTCACCAATGATTCACCAATGATTCACTCCAGAACCACTTGACAAGACCGCTTCGCATCAGGTGTCGAGGACAAGGAGGGTGCCTGGGTCAAGTTCAGCACCAAAACATCCATCAGATTCATCAGATGGTCTAAGCTGTGTATCGACTCAGTTTCCCCCATTTTTCTCCATTTTTCTCTAAGCTTCTGCTTGGCTCTGCGTGCCGATTCCCAGGCTTTTAACGCCTCTTTGTCTTGAGTTGCTTGATCCAGGGAGGAGTTCACCATGACAGCCGTGACCTCGACTCTGCCCGCATTCCACGTCAGAAGCCAGCCATCGCTTATCAAGTACAGATCATAAATATGTATAACTAACACACACACATGTATACATAATATAATATGTATTATAGTATAATATAATATAATACAATATAATATAATATAATACAATATAATATAATATAATATAATATGATATAATATGATATGATATGATATAATATAATATAATATAATATATATAATTAATAATAATAGTAATAATAAATAATAATAAGTATAAAATATAGTATACAACAGGTATAATATATATATAATACAATATGTATATAATGTATATATATATAATATAATATAATATAGTATAATATAATATAATATGATATGATATGATATAATATGATA
>Ga0126342_10019903_pt1 | contig 11346 bp, 10 predicted proteins | sample Cyp1metagenome_FD_92528 | JGI IMG/M metagenome (GOLD analysis project Ga0126342, IMG submission 92528) | Coral microbial communities from Lord Howe Island, Old Settlement Bay, Australia - Cyphastrea 1 metagenome | ecosystem: Host-associated > Invertebrates > Cnidaria > Coral ...
GGTTTGAGGCAGGTTAAAGTGGGGTAGGGTCAAATGTGAACCGGAAAAAGTGGCCTTTTTTCCTGGAAGGGTTGCGTATTTTTGTTAGGGTAGGGTCGAATGTGAGGCTGCATGACGTTATTTGGGGTAGGGTCGAATGTGAGGCTGCGGTAGGGTCGAATGTGAGGTCCGTACCTTTCGATTTGAGCAAGTAATCAACAAACATGGTTGTTTTAATCAATCAAAAATGTGGGTGGGGCTTTGATGTAGCCTAAATACGAGATGGGAGACAATCCAGGTTTCTTTGAAAAAAGGCTGAATCTGGCAGTAGCATCGCCAGTAACCACCAGGATCATTGCCATCTTTCGGCCCTTGGCCCGGGGATAACCTAAGATTTTTGACCAAACATGGGCGCTTTGCCAGAACTTGCGGGGATAGAACGCCTGTCGAACGCCTGTCGACTTGATCAAACAGGACCCCAGGTCCAGCAAACATGAAGCACTCAGATTTGAAAGATGGGAAGACTAAGGAAAACTCAGGAAGAACTAAGGACTATGAGATAGCACATGAGCATGTCCAAAAATGGTGCAAAAAAAACAAAGTAGTCATCCGAGTCATCCAAGTCGTCCTCCATTTCGATCCTCCGAACCAAGGTATGAAGCCTATGGCCAAGCACCCAGATGATCCCAGATGCACCCGTCACAAAATGTGTGCTGTTTGACTTGTTTGAGGCCCCATCCAAGTTTCTTTTTCTTAGGCACATCCGGTTTGAAATCTGTTTGAAGTCCAATCCGGTTCCAATCCATGTGAGCTCCATTTTCATTTAGAAAAATGATTGTTGATCTACACAACTGGCGTTGCATAAACATCACCCAGCTAAGGCCCTCTACCGGGCGGGGGTGGCCCCATTTTCTCGCGGGTGACTTCGCCTGGGATGTCCCCGGGAATGTCTCCTGGGATGTCGCCCGTGCCCACGGGTGGGCCAGGGAGGCAACTGGCGGGAAGAAATGTGTGGAATTTTTGGTGCAATAGGATTCACCGTCCCCAACTTTACCATTTTTATGGGTATAAAATAGTATAAAACATGAAAATTGCTTCACTGGGCCCCTGCCTTTGCTGAAAAATGCCATGGGGCCATGGGGGAACATCCCAATCCTGGCTCTGCAACAGCGGTAGAAAAGTCGGGCTTGGATGATCCTTAGTCACCAGCAGAGTCGACATGACAAGCTACGCTTGCAGTGAGATGCTGAGGTTGGACGATTCCAGCGGTTTTCGGATGGTTTTTGCAAGCTCAAAACCAAAAATGTATGGTGACGTTCAAAAAGATGGCACTGACAGAACTGATAACTAGAATGGCGAGGAAGAATCGTATAAACCACTCCATTATTTTTTTCTGGATGTTGAGCCATGAACAAAAAAAACGAGAATAGTCAGAATCGTCTTATTTTGCGAATTTTTCGTACCGCGATACTTGGGCTATGCCGGGCCATGGCCCCTTTCGGCCCTTTCGCCAATGCTTGGAGGTGCTCTAGTCTGGAGATGTCTGGAGATTCAGCAAAGAGGGATGTGGCAATGGACGAATTGCATCGAATTGCCATTTCTATGCATTTAAATTATTTTAAATTTATATCCATTTATTAATCAAATTTAATCCATCTATAGATGATTTTCCGATGAAAATTGGCTGGTTTTCATTAGTTTGAATTGTCACGTTTGGTTACCAGAGGCTGCAGACCAGAAGTTCACAAAAGGATGCATGTAGGAATGGTTTCTGTCGGTTTCTGGGTAAAATTTAAGAAGTATTTTTTTGTGCAATTGCCAACATCAACTTCTTTATTCATATTCTCTTTGCCAGGTATCTGATGTGTGAAAAATTGGATGCAAAAGTGGCTCGTTCAGAAACTTCGCGACCCGCCACGCAACGGGCCAGGTTCAAGTTCCGAGCTTTCTCCGAATTTCGAGGATTTGTAGGGATGGAATCCAGGTCAACGCGCGAACGTTTGGGTAACTTGGTACCCTCAAATGGCAATGGCAGGGTTTGGGCTTGAACCTTGAAGAGTCAGAGATATGGCAACTGATCAAATACATTGTGCCGAATTTGTGGTTCAATTTTTCGAAGAACTGCTGTGTTGGTTCGTGAATTCCCAATTTTGTTTGGATAAACTCACCCACTTTTCGATGAATCGCAGTGACGTGCGGGTATATCCCATTTTCATCCATTTTCACACACGGATCGGACCCTTAAACCCAGGGAATATCCTCATGAATATTCCCCTCATTGTTGCTGGTTTTATACCGAAATTCGATGACTTCTGCATCCATATGGATGGCGTTCCCATCCTGCCAGGAATATCCAGCAACATCTGCTGGTTTCAAAGCGCTTTGGGCAGTTTCCCCATAGCCATTTTCAGACACACCAGTCACCAAACGCAGGATGATCTGCAGCTGATCCTCCAGCAAGTTGCCTCAGGCACGAAGTCCCAGAAATTGAGCACCAAAACATCAACGTGATTTTCAGCAGCAAAAGGGTAGATTTCACAAGAAATTTGGACAAAGTTCTATTTACGAATATATTTATACATATTGTTACTGTTCTATTCCTTTTTTTGTTGACGTAGTTTCACTCAAAGAACAGTGGGCATTGTACAAACAAACCTGGCGCAGGTTTGTACCAATGCCAATGGGTGACATGTGTCTCTTCTTGGTCGATTTTGGCAGAGGTAAACCAATATTTGGTGTATTCCCAAGTTTGAAAACACCCACACCCAGCAGGCCTACAAAACACAAAAGATGGTCCGATTGGGCTTGCCTGAAAATGCTGGGGGGACCCTAAAAGAGATCAACATTTCAATTTCAGGTGGAAAACTGCTGACAAAGACTGATATTTTCATTTGAATTGGACTAGATGACCCTTTTTTCATTGGGTACTCCCAAATCCATGACGCCAGCAGCTTGAGGGCAGCTCTCCCTGCAAGCAGCCGTGGGTTTGGATGCTCAGTTTCGGGCATTTTTCGTATTGACTTATAAATATAGCTGATTTGTGACTCGAGACCTTTCCAGGAAAAATGCTACCCTCTGGTAGACTAACATAACTATGGAAAATATCCATTTTTACTAGGTAAATCAACTATTTCAATGGCAATTTTCAACAGCATTCAACAGCTATGTTAGTCATTACCAGAGGGTAAGATGATTCCCAAAGCCCATGGACGCCGCCCAGGGGTGTTGGAAGAGCCGGAGCCAGATCCAGGCGCATCCATTGAGAAGACGATTGCGGCACCTACACAGGTGGAGTGGTAAAGTGGTGGAAACTGGGGGGATACCTGAGATTTTTCGTATCATTGAACTGGTTGGTGGTTTTAAACACTTTCGTATCTTCAGAATTTGATGAGGATCCGAAGTGACCAAGCCGGTGAATATGTGGAGAACAGATGAGTAATATTCTATGAGAGTGGCAAATGATATGGGAGATATGGGATCAATACTTAAATTTGCAATGCTTGCACAAATGTCCTACAGCTACTAGTAAGGTATCGTGGTATTGTCATGGGATAGAATATATAATCATTTTTTCTGGTCATTTCGCATAAAAGCATTTTCCAAACCCATGGGTCATTTCCAATATCATTGAGTTCATGGATAAACAAATCCTCTTCCGAACACAAGAACTATTTGGGTGTGTCTGAAAATGGGGTATAGTATACCCCCAAAATTACCGTTTTAGTGACCAACCAGCGGATTTACGGGTTTGCCCAACATTTCCAGACACACACACACAATAAAGACATAAGATCCATAGTTTCAATGCTTTACTTGGCATTTTTTGGTGGCTAAATACCTCATTTATTGATGGTTCGCAGCCTTGGAAGCTCCTTTTCCATCGCCATCGCTGCAGGTGTCACTTCTGCGGCCCGTGGAGCCCCCACCGGTGACGCCGGTCGTGCTCACGCCAAAGGAGCGTGCAGTGAAGGAGGCGAGGAATTTTTCGCAGGTGGAAAAGCAGGGGTTTAACGGTTTCACCAACAAAAATGGGGAGCTGATTTGACCAGCAGACATAGGTAGGTTATCAAGAGAAGATCAGCAGAAATAGCCAAATGAGCAACAAACATATTGTGATTTAACCAGCAACACTTCGTATTTTGATCCAAAAGAATGGGGCATTGAACCCATCGAGACAGCAACGAGTGACGTGGGATCTGGTGGGTTTTGAGCCACCACTGCCACGAAAAACCCGGCTAAATACAATCCACCCCGTTGCAGATCTTTTCAAAAAAGACTTCCCCAAAAAGCATCAAAAAGCAACGTACATATAGAGCAGTAAATCTTTATCAAGTTGATTATGATTTACTGTTTGTTGATGATGATGTACTGATTTGATGGTGATTTACTAATTTAATCTTTACTAATTTGTTTCCCATAAATCATCCAGCCATTTCCGGGGTGCCACAGGTGAAAGGCCCAGCCCCGGTGCTCACAGAGGCGTACGAGGTGCTTGGGGAACTTCACATCACTTATAGGAACCCCCAAAAAGGATGCAGAAGAGTGGGATTTTAGTGGGATTATCACTATTTTAGTAGGAATTTACCAAATTCTATCTTCTTGAGGGTTGCAATAACTGAACCTCGGATGATTTCATCAACAAAACTGTTTTGTTTTTCCTTTCCGACCATCAAAATGGTAAGTAGTTTGATCGAGTTGAACATGAAGATTGAACTAACCTAGGGTTGGAAAATGTTGGAGAAACCAATCAGAAATTTTTCAGGTGTGAGATGATTTTAGCCGGAAAGAAATAGCTGTGATGGTCCCAAATTCGAAACCAACCCATGGCTCCTTCAACAGGATGTGGATCCAGACTGCAAGGGCTGCGGCGTCCGCAAGATGCAGCTCAAGGCGCAGAGTTGCAAAGCGGATGGGGCAATCAGATGGGGTCGGATGGGGAGAAACATCATGATGATTCATGTGGGTAAAACATGAACCATCCCCTAAATTTACACTAGGTATAAACTGTATAAACCATTCCCAAATGGGTGGTTAATAGTGTTTTACCCACATTATAGGAAGAACAATACTTGAACAATAAGAATCATAGCATGAATGACCTTAGGGACAGTAGTAGTAATGACTGAGAATGACAAAACAACAATCATGGATATTATTTTTCTGGAAAAAATTGGCCAATCATCATCCCTTAAAATATTGGAAAACGGTTCTAAACATTGATAAACGCACATCAGGACGTCCATTGATCGTCCCCAAAATGGTCCCCTTGCGCCGCAAGGCGATGGCGAAGCAACTGGTTTCGCTGAGCGAATCTGTGATGCCGCTGGCTCAGCGATGCGGATGCTGGGGATGGGCGGGGTATGGCTCAGACACCCAGCCGTGAATTCATTTTTGGTAAGGGCAGTGGTTTTTTGATAATGGTACGAGTATGTAAAATTGTGATTTTCGATGGATTTTAAGCGTTGTCACTGATGCGAAATCAAATTACAAGGCTTCGATACATGGTTTTGTGAGTGAAAATCGGGGTTCTGACACCCTGAACATTCCATCCATTCTCTAATTTGGTATGCTATCTTGTGGCTTTGAAGGGGTCAGTGGTTTATCCGTTATCTCCCAATTTTTTTGGCTGTTTAGTGCTGTCTAACTTTTCTTGCCATGTTTTGCTCAGTGTCAGGAAGCTGGCGGGAGAGGTGACTTCATCACAGGACGCGAGTTGGCTATGGATCCAAAACTATTGTAATCCCCGTTTTTTTTTTTCTGGCGTCCTCATCATGATTTCCGTTTTTTTTCATGGCCATCAAATTGTGGAATATATCCAAACCTCCCTGGTGAATCGGGTTCTTGTTGGTGAAACCTCTGAAAACCGAATGGGGGATACCTACCGTAGCCTACCATCCATGGCAATTGAAATTGGGGAACACTCATGTTTTGAAGAAAAACGGATGGAATCTGTATTTCTCCTATTAGCAAAGCTCGTTTTTTTTTTGGTTTTTCTGCCATCTGACATCTCAACGGAGGAGTTGGCCCTGATGGTGCTCAGCTGTTTGTCACCCTGTTCCCATCTGGAGCTGTCCATAGGTGACCATGGTGGATCTGGGGACATGGTTTCGCCATGAAACTTCTGGTGGCTTGGAAAACATGATGTAATACATGGGTTTTCTGTAAATATATGTAAATATTTTCTGTAGACCATGATGTTTTTTTAATGATCAACGGTAGAGGTTGAAATTGTGACTGGATCAAGTGACCCATGCAAGATGATTCCGGTCTTAAGAAACACCAAATGGCAGGCTAGTGTTTATTTTTTGTTTGCGTGGACACAACTTTTGGCACTCCACAATTTCACAATTTTAGGATTTTAGGATTTCAGGATTCCAATCTTTGGGCTGTGCCCTCAATATCTTTGTGCGTCGCCACATTTTTCGGATGATCCCAACGCCGAAGGTTTCAGACTGCACGTTCTGCACGTTCCAGGGAGGTTTCTGCAGGGGAAAACCCCTTATTTTCTGTGGGAAAACAGCACTTGAAGCATGGTTTCCAGTAACGTGGGAAGCCCAATAATAGACCCTACCATTAGGGAATGACTATTTATACCCATGAAAATGATGATTTTGGGGATGGTTTATGGCATTGGGTGAATCCCACGTTGTAACTTTCCCTCCGCAAATGATGGGCGATGCTGCACAGCCCTGGGTGCAGGCACCTGCTGTGCTTCTCTGCAGTCCTTGCTCAGTTCTAAGGTGCAATTCTCCGAGTAGATTTAGGTGGAGAGGATTCAAAACGTTGACATAGAATGACATGGAGGGAAGTGGTGTGCAAGTCATGCTTTTGTCTGCCGGATCCCAACAAAAGCATCATGATTCTGCAGAGCCTAGACAGACTTTTTTGGAGCTGGTGACTGAAGCCTGTGGAAGCTCCCAGGATTGGCAGCAGGAAAACTGGAAAGCTATAGTATCACTACTGTGATGACTCGGCTTCACATTCTTTTTTTGCACACAACAATTTCAAACAGACTGACACAGTAGATGATAGCAATTAATGAAACATGCGTTTTCAAATTAAAATTGCTGTGATGCTTTGGGCTTGAGACTTCTGACATTCACATCCTGATGTCGCCAGGGGCAGCAAACTTCAATCAGACCGAAAGCTGAGACGAAACAGGCTGAGGCACGGAGAAGTTGCAGCAAAGGTGGATATTAAAGAATTGGATCCCCCAACGGTTTGCTTTACTTGAAGTACACCTGGAAGTTCTGGAAGTGGAATTTCCTCCAAGTTTCACGAGAAAGACAACAGATATTATTTCTACACCTGTTTACAGAATTCCACTGAATGAGTTTTTAGGTGGGTCAGAAAAAAGATCATGTTCTCTGGGTTTTGGAGCACATTCTTGGCATGGGTCGGTTTAAACACTATCCTTACACCTGTTGGTCGTTCATTACATATTCTTTGAAAGCGAGAAGTTATCACTTTGCTTCCGAACCAGAATTTCATGTGAGATTGTCACACCCATGTTTTTTTTTTTAAAGGTTTTTGGATACACACATTTCTATATCACCCCTTTTATTTTGACCATACGGATTGAAACGGCGAATCACGGGCAGGTGAGCGTTCTGGACGCTGGCCCTTTGCCTCCAAGCACCAGCCTGTACCTTCGATGAAGGAGGATTTACAGGGGATGTGAGAAAAAAAAACAATACAACATATTGAGTTTATGTATACGGTATACCAGAATCTGAATGAATATGGATACTTAATGCCGAAAATGGGTATTGATTGGCTTTTAATTGGTGTGGGGCCGGTGTGGGGGTTGTATTTGAGCTTTTGGAGGATTTTGAGGGGAGTATGATATATAGCAACCGCGCCAACGCGCCCGACACATTTGCTTGGTACAGAAATGGAAGAGATTGGCTGCGCATGGCAAGCATCAAAAAATGATACATAGCAAACAGAAGTGGGGATATTTCCTTACATCGTGAACCAAGCGGACATGAACCAACAAAATATGGAAACTCGATTTCCAAACTTGGAAGTATCCCCTAAACATGCTGGTTATCTCTTTATGCTTTTTACCTGTCACCGGCATCATGATTCAAAATGCCCGCTTGAAACCATCGCGCATCAGCTTGTTTGGTGGTCAATTTGCGGCTGGTACTGGGCATCGTCAGATGCTGTTTCACCAGCGAAGAATTCGATGGGTTGAATCAACTTGTGGACCATATCCATTCCTCGGCTTGTCATTGTGACTCAATGTCTGCAATGTCTGCCAGGTGTGAACCAATTTAATCTATTTCTGTTGATTTCGTTTATCACCAGCTGGAACATGAGAGAAAAGCTCCTGACTTGCTTGTTCCCGTTGCCAATGCTCTGCCCCAGTGTCATTTGACAAGAGAAACATCTGGGACCTTGGGCCGTCCTCATATGGTACCGCACAGTGGGTTGAAGTTCAGACTCATCCCCGATTTGCTGCCAATGTTCTGATGTATCCATGCTTCAACTTGGAAGATCAATGCTTGAGTGGCACCAACGAGCACCAGGTTGTAAGGAAAATCGACTGGAATCGATGGTTTGAACGTGTTTCAGCAATACTTATATCAGGATTTTCCTTAATTTTTCCTCTAAACTAAAATAAACTAAGTTCAACTAATTGAAGTAATTCTTAGATCAAAACCACTCCACTTGGACTCTCCACTCTGATTCCTTGTGCTTCCCCAAAGGCCCGAGCCTCTCCGGGCGCCACCTACCCGTGCAACGACGCCTACGGCGTCCTTCCCGGCGCCCGTGGTGGCAAAGCCACGTGCACCGTTTGAAGAGGAGGGACTGGTGCGCTTTCATGAGACGCAGGCGCCGATCCTGGATTTGCTGATGATTCGACGGATTTTTCAATCCACTAGAAACGGGGAAACGTTTTTTTTGAAAGGGGTTGAACAAATCCAAGTCCTGCCAATGCTTTTTTAAAAATGTGACTGTGATCCGTTTCTGGCAGACTTTGTGAAACCTGGAGGTAGATCGGAGTGCCAACCTGGAGGCAGCACGGTCACCGGGAGCCATCAATCTCAAGGTTATGACAACATTTGGCGATGTGATCCACTGCCCAAAAAAGGTTAGCTGGTTTTCGGCCAGCCTTGTGTGCCCAACACCGTGAAAAATCACTACAATCCATCATTCTTTTGGTTGAAACCATCATGTTGTGCTGGTGCTGGTTCACATGTTTAATGGTCAAATCACTGTTGTTTCCTTCAAATCACCTTTTGTTTTTCAAACACCTGATTTTCTTGTTGGTTTCACCACGCTTCTGTTGGGCATACCCAGTTTTTGCCGTTTCAGTCCGCTAAAGCACTTTCGTTGCTTCAAATCATGTGGTAAAATCCCCCAAGTTCCCACTTATTTTGGGTGCCCAGGTTGAATCACAATGGGAAAAATATGGAAAAATATGGAAAAATATGGAAAAATGCTTCTAAAGTTGATAAACCAAGCATTTTTCCATATTTTTTCCATATTTTTCCCATGTCCTCCATGACTTGCCGTGGCTTGCCCCACGGCTTCGAAACCGCACTCCGCCAGGCCTTGAAGGCTCCGAGCCATGCTCCGGCGCCGCAGCTGCTGCGCATGCCGGAGCTGGGGCCCAACAGGAGGGAAATCGTTGGGGATTTCAGCCACATTTTCCACAAGTTTGAGTGTTGGATATAGTGAAAGTTCCTAGTGTTGGATATAGTGAAAATCAACATATTCCGAGTGTTGGATATAGTGAAAATCAACTATATATTATTGGAATGCTGTATAATGTATAATGTGTTATATATATAGCTCATACAATGTTAATGTATAATATAGAGTTAATGGATGACTGGATTAATGTAAATATAACATATTATCTTAATATATTCCTAAGGTCGTTGGATATAGTTCATGTATAGTTAATATAGAATATATTATGAATATCAACATTTGCAACAATTGTCGGATACATATATTACATTATATTATGTTGATGTAGAAATATATTGTTGGGATATGCTGCTACATTGTTTATATTCATGAATATCTGTATCTTTCAGCAATATTTTTCTCGTTGGTTTAATGGTTTGTTACCTGTGATTACAGCAATATTTGAAAAATATCACAGATGATTCTTTTGAGTTCATAAACTTTAATATGGCTACATGTGATATTACAGCAATATGAAATTGGGATATTCATGTGATATTTCACCAACCATACAGTACAACAGTGTACTATGTTTATAGAATATAAACTTATATATAACAATGATGATATAGCCAACAGCTACTAAAATTGTTAACATTTAATGTAATGGTCAAATTTGCGAACCGTTTTTGTCGGGGCTTGAAAGTTTTTTTTTGACTTTCAGTGGCTCAGCTACTTGGTTGATAAAATTCCCAACTTTTCCTGACAGATAGCTGCGGATAGCTGGCACTTGGTTGAGTATTGGTTCTATGATAATTTCTACCCTCTGGTAATGGAAAATCACCATGCTATTCATGGGAAAATCCACTATTTCTATGGCCATTTTCAATAGCGAACTGTTAGTCATTACCAGGTTGGGTAACTATTATTAACCATAGATTATCCATATATTAACCATGGATTATCCATATATTTACCATATTTGTTGCCAGGATGGTCCCCCATATCCCGTGGTGTCCCAATTTCTATGTTCTTTTTTGATCTTCCTGGGTGAACGTTGGGAATCGCCATTTGGGATGCCAGGCTCGACTCCTATCCGATCGCGAGTCCTCGACTTCGGGCGACGCCGGCGACGCCCTACGAGCAGATGATGACTGCCGGGATCACGCGACGGGAGCCGGCCAACGAGGCCACCGAATGATCTCAGAGAAAGACAAAAAAGTTGTGTCCGTTGGGAGCTCCAACTCTACCAGACCGTGGTATTTTCCATGAAAAAAAAAAACCATAGAATTGCCATGTCTGGTTAATTTTCGCATTAACCAACCATTAACCAACCATTAACCAACCATAGAATTGCCAGTCTTCCCCATCATGGCCGCAGGTGCCAGCGCTGGGCTCCAACATGGCAACACCTCGGCAGATGCCGCGGCCGACGCAACGTGACGCCGGTTGTGAATTTTGAGCCATGCCCGGGCATGATCCAACTCATAGATATTCAGAAATGAGATGGTTAATGGTTGGTTGATGGTTGGTTAATGGTTGGTTAATGGTTGGTTAATGGTTGGTTAATGGTTGGTTAATGGTTAGTTAATGGTTGGTTAATGGTTGGTTAATGGTTGGTTAATGGTTGGTTAATGGTTGGTTAATGGTTGGTTAATGGTTGGTTAATGGTTAGTTAATGGTTGGTTAATGGTTGGTTAATGGTTGGTTAATGGTTGGTTA
>Ga0126342_10019904_pt1 | contig 11346 bp, 12 predicted proteins | sample Cyp1metagenome_FD_92528 | JGI IMG/M metagenome (GOLD analysis project Ga0126342, IMG submission 92528) | Coral microbial communities from Lord Howe Island, Old Settlement Bay, Australia - Cyphastrea 1 metagenome | ecosystem: Host-associated > Invertebrates > Cnidaria > Coral ...
ACTGGGATCTGGACTGCGAGGAGGAGGAGGAGGCGGAGGAGATGGAGGAGGAGGATGCGGAGGCGGAGGAGGAGGAGAACAGCTCTGATAAAATCTAACAACCCTCACCTGGCAGGTGGGGAACAAGGACCTCCAAAACGCATCTTCGAATTTTACCATCTTTGTTCCCACCCCGAACCCGAAAAACGTGAAAACCCCAGCACCCTGAAGGATTTAAGGGGAGCTGTTGGTAGCTTGATTGGCAAGGGCGGCGAAGTCATCAGGTCCTTTGTCCCTTTGTCAGGGGATGGATTGTGTGTATGTGCTTCGTGGGAATGCCTTGCTTCTTCATGCTTGCGGCTATCTCATCAGTGCTGAGATGCTATTTGATGCTGATGCTTTGAGTTCTTCGTAAAGCTTTTGATTTCCAAGCTGATGACATGTTGTGCCAGTGCCTGGTTGCAGCAGTGGGGGTCAAGCAAGCAGGATCATGGCTGGAGTAGAAGAAATCCCAGATTCTCCTCTGGGAGAGGATGGCAGCCTTTCGTTGGCTCCTGCTCAAGAGGCTGCAGGCGTGGGTGTGCCAGCCCGCCCAGAAGCGGTGGGAGGTGTTGCTTATTCGCCCAAGAAGAAGGCGCCAATGCACGTTGTGCGGGAGGAACTGCGAGTGCCGGAACTCGCGCAGGTATATTCTCTGAACAAGGGCAGCATGATTACGGTGGAAGCCGTGATTGTGGACGTGGGTGAACCGAAGCCTATCGATGCGAAGAAGAGAGTGCTGGCTTTCCATGCTGCGAGCGCTTCAGGATTGGTTCCCGTGAGCCTGTGGAGCCCCTCGATGGAGAAGTATGGACATCTGATCCAGAAGGAATTCTCAGAAGCTTCAGGGGTCTTCCGTCCATCGTCTTGGAGAAGTTCGAGGTGACAGTGGTGGGGAACAACCCAGAGAACAAGCCAGTGGTCAGGCTTCAAAATTCTCGGATGTCTTCCTTGAGGTTGGGGCCTGCAAAGTCCATCGGCATCTCTCCAGAGCCCGGCTTGGTCGTGAGTTGCTTCGAGAATCTCTCTCATGCAAGCCATTGTGCTATTTTGCGCGGCGTGATCATGGAGCTGGGGCCTTTGCAGCATTCAATGGCCGGACATGGAATGCGCCGTGGGAAGATTGTGGATGGCAGCGGCAACGCGCTGCCGTTAGTACTTCATGGGCAGGCGGCTCAGGACGACGATATTGCAGAGCATGCCGAGGTGATATTGTGGCATAGCCAGTCGCTGGAAGGTTTGGAATCAAGCGACCCAGCTGAGGAGCCTGAAGGACGTTGGTGGTGCTACTCGGAGTGCTATGTGATGCGCATGGGGGCGGTGCCAGATCGGAGAATCGCCAAGATCGTGCATGTGGGCCGCAATTGGACAGGAGATTAGCAGTGTGCAGAATGGAGGAAGTAGTCCGATGGCGGAGTGATATGTGAGTGATCTTGCCAATTCCTGCTGAGATGCTTAATAGCAGGAGTGTAAAGCCGATTGGCGGAGTTCACAGTACGGAGTCAACTCAGTGTCCCCTGTTGTGAGATGTCTTGAAAAAAAATTGTGGGAGACTTTGTCTCGAGGTGTCAGGGCTTTAGACCTCAGAATGCCTTCAATGTGGAGCTGCAGCGCGGCGCGGGAAAAAGTCGCTTTGGATTTGGAGTCAATTCAAGGATTGAGCCTGTGTGTTTTATGTGTCTGGTGCGCAGCAGTAGAGCGGAATTGTGTTATGAAAACGGCAGTGTTGGTCATGAGAGGAGTCGGGATGGTAGGGTGCGAAGTACTTGTTTGGTAACCAGGAAGGAAGAAGAAATCGATTACGGCGCACTCGATTGGACAGCAGAAGTTTACCAAGATAAGGGAATATATAGTGTCTGGTCGGGAGTCGCGTGTTGTGGTTGATGATTGCTAATTGTCTGAGTTAATGAGGTGCAGCTGAGTGATGGTTATTGTTTGTTCTATGGTTGGCGGCCAGGAGTCGCCTGTGGGCTTGGTGAACCCCAACGGGTGACGGTGGCGAAGCTGTTGCAGATCGCCGGGGAACTGCCTCTGCTGGTGTCTGCTGCTGCCTGCTGCTGCCTGCTGCTGCCTGCGGCTGCCTGCTGCCTGCTGCTGCCTGCTGCTCCCTACTGCTGCCTGCTGCTGGTGCTGCTGCTGGTGGCTGCTGCTGCTGGTGTGGTGCTGCTGTCGTGCTGCTGCAATCAAACAGCCCCCAAAGCAAGAAACAAACAGCCAGACATCCTTTTCGAAACACATCCGAAACAGCAAACCACCACCTAATTTCGTGCCCAAAACATAGCAAAGGAACCCCAAAAAAGGGCCTAACGTCACTTCTGAAACTCTACTCTAAAATTGAAACTTTGCCGCTGCTACTGCTGCCCGGAGCCGGAACGCCCCTTTTGAAATCGTACAAAAATATTATGTTTTTCATTTTTTCGCCCTTTTAGAAGTTGCTGCCTGCTGCTAGCTGGCTGCTGCCTCTATCTCTCCTTCTGAATTGCTGGCTTCTATACCTGCTGTCTGCTGGCTGCCTGCTACTGGCGTCGTGCCGTCTTGCTGCCGCTGGCTGCTGGCTGCCAACTGCTGCCTACTGGCTACTATTGCCGCTGGCTGCTGGCTACTGGCTACTGGCGTCGTGCCGTCTTACTGCCGCTGGCTGCTGGCTGCCGACTGCTGCCTACTGGCTACTATTGCTGCTGGCTGCTGGCTACTAGCTATGTGCTGTTCTACCCTATAGAATAGTAGTGGTAGTAGTCCGAAACTGCCTAATGGCTACTATTGCCGCTGGCTGCTGGCTACTGGCTATATGCATTTCTACCCTAAAGGGTCGAATGTCTTATTCCCGGGCGCGCTCCCCCTTGCGTCTGCCGGGGTCGGCGGATATTATATTCTGGTGGGTGGTTTGGAAATGTTTGGGACATTTGGATGATTGTTCCATTCAGTTGGGAATAATAACCCCAGCTGACGAACTCATATTTTTCAGAGGGGTAGGTATACCACCAACCAGTATGGTTTGTTACCAATCATATTATTTGGCTATTTATAGGCCTATACGGGGATATTCCCAATTATCTGTTGGTTATTTGTTGGGGATAGCTGTGTAGCATGAGAAAACATCGTGGCCCTCTCCAAATTGGCCGAACTTTTCAGGTTGCTAATTTCACATAGCTATTGAACATGGTCCATTTATAGCTCAATTACTTATCAAAATGGTGAATTTCCATAGCTATAGACAGATAGCTATTGTAATTTACCAGAGGACATAATTTGTCAAGATATATGTCAGTTTGAATGGAACGAATCCAACATTTTTTTTGGATCAATCATGGATTTTTCGTTTGAAAAACCATGATGAAAAGGGGTACGAAAAAAAATGAAACACCTACCCACTTGGAAAACTCATTATTTTTCAGGCTTTCAGGTTACGTTTCGATCTATTTTGGAGCTGTTGTACAGATCGGGAGGAAGAGTAGAACTTTCTCATGCTGTATGTATGCAGTGGAACTGTCATGGATTGTTTGGCTTCATGTTTTGGAAGTGAGTACATCTGGTCACTTTCCTACAACCTGATGTTTTTGCCACATATATTTAGCTTTGCTTTCAATTTATGCCGGAAAACACGATGCAATTTATAGGTCCCATAGGTGTCTCTATTCGGCCGAAATCCGTCGACAGGAAAGACTACTGCACAGTGTCAAGCTGTGCGGAATCCTAGACTGCCATGACCAGGTCATGGCACGATGGCACCGTTTCCAGACTCGCCCCAGTGGATCAGATTTGCTGAAATGGTGCTGAAATGGCTATGGATTAATTAATAATGATTAATACCTATCTATAAAGATCATCTTGGGGAGAGGATCATCCATCCACCAGCTATTTTGGTGTGAACAGAAGGGGCATACCTGAGACTATCTGAGAAGAATCTTTCCAACCCGCCGCACTGCGCATCTAGAAGTTGTCTATCGACATTGGACATAAGCAGAAACCGGAATTGGTGCCAGGCAAACTTTAGGACTCTTCAAATACTTCTAATCTATGATACTATGATATTATATATATGTTTTCAGTTTGGCCAAGCAAACGTTTTTGTCAGAGATGATCAGCATATGGAGTTGAGCCATTGGTTTATTACTGTGGTATGGGTCAAAACGCTCTTACCCTGGTGAACAATAGTAGCTGGTAAAAAGATATTTATCCCCCCCAAAATGGCAACATAGGTTTGATCCATCCCCGTATCTGTGATTTTATCAACATTAAATTATATCATTATATCATATTCCATGATATTCCCATTCCATCTATACTTGACCCCTTTTTCTCTCCCTGCATTTCATGCACCTTAAAAAAGGTGGCCACAATGGGTAGTTTTTGGCCGTGGGTCAGGTACTGCCTGGGCCAACGAGATCAAGTACAGCCCCAAGTTTTGCACCGCGGTGCAGTTCTACCAGACCACCGGCACCAACGCAACTCGATGTTGCCAGCAGTGGCCTCCCCTTGAATTGGGAAAAAAGAGCTATAGCTATGGGAGCTATGGGAGCTATGGTTGTATATGAAGTTATCACTGTTATAACTGCACCCCCAAGGAAAAAAGAAAAAATGGCGAGATGAAGCACATTTAGAGAACCGATGTTTCAAGAGAAAATGGGAATAAAATCACCCAAAAGATGATGGAATATTGATTCTGCAAGAAAGATGGGGGATTCGATCCGGAGAAAAAGGGGAATCTGGGTCAGCGAACTTTCACTGCGAATAAACCAACTGGTAAAGGCCGGTTTGAAATGGTTTTAGTACTTGATAGGGGTCGAAGACATCCAAAAAATGATGATGAAGATCTCACTGAAGTTTTAAACCGGCCTAGCCGCTGCAGGAAACGCAAGTGGCGGATGCTGAAATCAATGGCATCTGCATGCAGTACGGCCACACTGAAGGCAGTTGCTGTGGAGGCTGCGCCTAGGTTTGTGGATTCAGACTGCCCCAATTTCCCATGATGTCCTGCTTTTTTTGTTGCTGGATATGCCCATGATAGCTCCATGAGGGTATCCAATACCAGGTACCTAATTATTATATAGTATGATTTCCATATACCAATCATGTACCAGGTACGTATCTAGTTTTGAGCAATGTCCGCCGATAAGTTTGTTTTTTAATTTCTGATATACATATATATCATATATATATACACAAATTTTGGGATTCCTTTATATATGATTAAGCAATGCTAGTTGTACTCATTTATTCTGCCATACAAGCGATGAATATGCCACAGAACTAAATAAGCCAGTTCAAGGTAACCCCATGTACTCGCCAATGATGCCCCCAACTGGAGGCTGAATCAGGCCCAAGGTTGACCCTGGTCAACAACCCTTCTCTATGTTGAAATTTACAGTAAGTGATAGACCCCCTAGATATGCATATGTATATAATATATATTAATATATATATATATATATATACATGCGTAAGATTTTGGGTCACGGTTAAGCTTTTCCCTGAAATCAATCCAGTCAGAATTTCTAATTGTTACTGGTTGTCATATTTTCTGACAATCCACTTGAAATTTCCTCAAGATGGTTGGTTTTTATAAACCATATTTTCCCATGAAATTCCCCATGAAATTCCCCTATGAAATTCCTGGATTTTCCCAGACTTCATGTTCGGCCAAGGTTTGATGTCTGTGAAGGATCTCTTTGGCGATGGCTGGTGACCCTTTTAAGAGAGGGCCGAATGCACACCAGAAAATGTGTAGAATATGCTACTAGTACAAGGGAACAATATATATATATAGAGTAACATAAGCATAAACGTTCAACATCTATATCTATATCATTCTATATCTATATCTATATCTACATTTATATCTATATCCATATTTTTTTTTGCAATATATATATATACATATGTATGTATGATAAATGCACAAATCTAATGGCAACATCTAATTCCTATTTCTGAATCTTGGGAAAACATTCGGATGGCACTTTGGCGAGGTACGATGTTTTCACCACGATCATCGAGGCAATTTCTGGTGCTTGGAGGATTACTGTTCCCAGAGATGCCAGAGGTAGAGGCGGTTATGAAGCATCAACTCCTATGGGTTTTCTTAGCCCCCCATGGTTTTTGGTGCTGGTACCATTGGTCATCATTGGTCCATGGCAGGTCATCGGCGATATTGGTACGCTGCTCTTCTCTTTCGTGGTGCCATTTCTTGGGTGTTGGGAGGAATGGGAAGGGGCCACATCTTTCTCGCCTGAAGAGTGCAGATGTTCCAATTTTTGGGGGATTCAAATGTCGCTTGGAATGGTGGTCGACGGTCTAAAAGTCTCATACAGTATGATGCTCATTGGGGTATGCTGAACCGCAACAATGAAAATTTTTAGCCAGAAAAACATGGGGACATCACCCAGACCATCAGCAACTTGGAATTGCACAACACCTATTTTCAGGGCAATGTCCCAAAATGGATGATCCGAACCAGAAAATCGACAGAATGTGGGGATGTGACCGCTTGGGGGTGTGGGGACCAGGAATCAGAAGTGGCTCCAGATTATAGCCCAGTTGGAATATCCCCAGTTATATATGGATTGCATAAGGGTTACGAAGCACTTACGATGCATGGTTCCCGCACATCCAAGAAGCCCATTCTTACACGGCACATCTTTGGTTCATGGCTGTGTCGCTGAGGTATACCCTGCCATCAAGAGCGCACTGAGAAAATGAGAACATGACAATAAGCCACTGGTTGGTGGTTTGGAACATGAATTTTATTTTCCATTTCATATATGGGGCAATCCCAAACCCATTGACGAACTCCATCATTTTTCAAGATGGTTTTTGAACATGTTAAAACCACCAAGCAGCAATAATGATCCACAGCTCTATGGTAAAAACCATCGGAAAAACATGTAACTGAAAACAGACCTGGTCGCCAGTGATCCACCTTGGGATGATCCCACCAGGCAGCAAAGTATGCCATGAACATGTCGATGTCCAGCGTACCTTGGCATCATGGGACCTGATTTAGGACCTGATTTCGCCGTGAAATTTTTGGCAAAAAAAAAAGCCGAAATCTGCACGATGACCCTGATGACAAAAAATATGAGTAGCCGGTGAAGAATGAAAATTACACTATTGTTCTGACATATCTGACATGTTTTGACTCATCAGCCGGATAACCCTTGGCCATAAGTATTGAACAGTTACTTGTCGGTGGGATAAGTCCTCTTAGCTGATCTTCTGAGAAGTCCCTGGTTTTGGATTTTTTTCAACCGCCCAATGGGGCTCCAAAGAGGTTGAATACAGAGGTCCTGGGAGGTTGTTTATAAATAGGGCCTAGGGCAAGGGATTATTTGGATATCAAGCGACAGAAATAAAATGGGTGTTTAACCAGCAACAATGGAGGTATGGATATGACAGCCACCAGAATATGTTGGTTATTGATTCAACCCCCAAAAAGGGTAGTGACCTAAACATATGACCAATCTTCATTACCAAAATTTCGCTATGGCTCAAAATAGATTTGACTCAAGGACAGTCAGTTTCCCTGATTATATCATTGACATTCATAGTTTTTTTCCAAACATAAGCCGGGAGCCTTGAATGATCCAGGGAACAGACGTCATGTCAGATCATCCCAGTCAGCTGGGATCCATTGGGTGCGAAAATCTATTTTTGGTAATCGGGTCTGGCGAATGGCATTGAATATGATTATATAAAACATTAGCCAGCCATAATCCATTGAATAATCCATAATATAGCCATATAATCCCATTGTGCCATTGTGGAAATGTTGATTATATACACATATATAAACTATATCCACATTACAGCAGTTGTTTCATGTTGTTTCAACATAATCCCATCCCCTGTTCATGTCAAACACCCCCCCCGTAAACCATGGTTCAATAGGGGGATTTACACATATTTGGGACCATCAATATGGGGTGTTTATTATGAGCGTTCATTGGATATTCCAACTCTCTCAACAATACACTTTTTTTTTTTTTATAAACCTTTCTTACGAAAAGGGATACACCATGCCCACCGGATATATTCAACAGAAATGGCACATATGACATATATATATATTATATATAATATATAATATAATATATAATATATAATATATAATATATAATATATAATATATAATATATAATATAATATATAATATATAATATATATATATGGAACTTGGAAATGTGTTTCTTGGGATGACCCAATGGTGCCAATGATTTTTAGAAAGCCTCCCCAATGGCCCAAGGAACACTTGGAGATTCAGTGCCAACGGGCTCCCACCTGTTGTGGCCTCTTAAGCGTGGAGTTGGGACACCGAGATGCTGACCGAGATGATTTCTCAAGCGTTTCTGTTGTTTCGGAAAGGATCCAGTTTTTCGAGGTTTTCATCTACCCTCCGGTAAACATACAAAAAGCTATTGAAAATGGCCATTGAAATAGTGAGTTTTCCCACTAAAAATGGTGGTTTTCCATAGCTATGTTAAATTACCAGCGGGTAACTTCACCTGCAAACCTAAGGATTTTTCAGGTCCCCTGGGAAGGTCTCTTCTTTCATGCATTTGCGAGGTAGAGAGAACATGAGAGAACATCAGAGTGGACCAGCGGTAAGAAGATAGTCATCCAAAATATTCAACCGTTGTTTTTGGGATACGCGTTTCGAAACCACCAGAAATGGCTTTCTCCAACAATTTGTGGCTCCATGGTAAATTGCAGTAAGGTATTCGATCTACTACCAAAGGCGACTAATGTTGCCGGAGGAAATATATTGAGAACCTTGATCAATTGGAGGCTTCACCAATTTTTGCCGGCTCAAGTGCAATTTTTTCTGTGAAAGCCTGCTATTTTTCCCAGGTCAATGATCCTTTTTCTTGGTCAAATCCCAACTTGCTGGTTACTTCCTGGTATATTTTTTGCAGCCAAACTTCCTGTGAAGAATGGGCTTCATCATCTCAATTTGGCGAGACCCTGATTTTTCGCCGTCCTTTTTTTTGTGCAAAAACATAGTATGCATCATACATGTTTAAAGTCTAACTTCCCTGGTTTTCTTTCCCTCCCTGTGAAATTCCAAAACAAATCTGGCAAAAAAAAGCTGAGGCCCTTGAACGAGTTCAGCAATGTTGAACCCTTGGCCTTAGATTTCCTGGCCAAGATGTTCGTTGAGGTGCCAAAATCATGGTTTTGTCATGGAACTCGACAGGAAATCATGGATTCTATGAGCCAAAATGTTTAAAATCACATGGGTTTGCCGTGTTTTCTGTACATTTTCTGTCAATTTTTACTTAAACAAATTGATGGAAAAAAGCGAATCTCACGGGCAAAAGCTTATAGATAAAGCCTCTGGTCATGAAATCTGATAGCTTAGATTCTTATATTACTGGAGGGTAAAGAGGGGTGAAGGGAGAAAAACTGCGGGAACTGTTGTTTCTCTCCACCTTCCATGGGTGAAGAGTAGATGTTCTCCTTCGCAAGCCCTATGAGCAACAAAAGCGTTGAATGCGAAGTTTCTTTGGAGTGTGTCTCAAAATGTAACATAGATTGCCCAATTTTTAATGCCATTTTTCATGGGCAAACTCGCAACCTATAGGCTTTAGGGCTCCCTTTTGGGAGCCGAGGAGGTTTCCATGGGGGTAGCCCCAAATCATCCAGTCGTCACCAGCAACGGCACCACCACGGCAGGCATGGGAAGGTCAAGAGGACCGCTGCCGCCGGTGCCACCGGTGCCTTATGTGTGTATGTAATTAATTAATAATAAACACACACATATATATATATATGTATAGATATGATATACACGTCAATATCAATATCAACATTCTCATATATATATATATATATAAATGTATATATATATATATACATCTTTTCTCTCTGTATGTCTGTATATTTATTTATATATATATAATACCAAGTGCATTTGAAATAGACATGACCATAACAAAGCATTCCCACCTAAGTTGACCATCATTTTTCCTCTTAACGCTGCCATAGAATGAACATCACATCATTTTGGGATTGGCACCTGACCATGGCACGTACAAAAAATATTCCCCTTGTGCTTGGTGGTTCATCCCAGTTATAGCCAACGGGGATAAACCCCCAAATTTGATGGTTTCAGTCACAGGGAAATATCAGATTCTAGGTAATCTATATCCCAGCAAAACAATCTCATATTGTATCGTTCTTCCAGGATTGACCCACATCATTTTCTCCCTCTTTATGAATAATTACCATTATACCTCGTATAATTGCATGGTTTTAATGCTGGTTGGTGGTTTCAAACATTTTTTATTTTCCATAATATATGGGAATGTCATACTCCCAACTGACTTTCACTCCATCATTTTTCAGAGGGGTAGGTTGAAACCACCAATCAGAATGTAGTTGATTTACTCATTAAAAATGGATAAAAATGGTGATTTTCCATAGTTTCTTGTATGTTTCCCAGAGGGTAATGGATATGGATTGACATGTGTAGCATTCAACCAGGATCAGCAAGTGGTGACGGACCCCAGCCCGGACCTCACTGGACCTGAGAAGGTGTGCCCCGCTGTCGCTATTGGCTAAGCTGGGTCTATCGATCTTTTGCACTGGGGATCTATTTCATCTGTCTTTTTTTGGTATTTTCTTCGCAATGAGATGATCCAACTGGATTTTGGTCACAAAAATGAGTGCTTCAGCCATGTTCAGCCCAAAATCGGGCAACGGATAAACTTTGGGACCTGGGACCTGGGACGGGATTGTGATGCCCATGGGCAGATATGAGCCGTGTGAACTTGTGAAGCCTAGCGAATTGGAGACATGTCTTCCCAAAGGGTTTCAAGAATGGGTTTTAAGAATGGGTATATATGTATATATATATATTTATACATATATATGTATACATATATAAGCAAGGCTGTTCATGATTGGAAAAATACTGAGCCGTCGTTCGTGGCCATGGCCGAACTCCATCGGCGGGAATTTCCATCTTGTTTGATGGCGACCCCTCCATGGGGGTCATCCGCAGCACCCCTCAAGGTCTCTGGTAATACAGGGGCTCCCTCCGCTCCAAATCCATCCATCTCCACGGGTATTTTTTGGGGTAACCCCTAGCAACCCCAGAAGTAACTGCATCACCTGCACCTGCATCCGAATCAAAAAAGATTGGTATCTATCCATGGAACTGGTCAAATCTCAAATCTCTGGGGGGAATGTATGTGTGGGTGTGTGTATATATATATATATTTTATATTAGTATATATACATATATCTATACATATATACATATATATATATGTATGTATGTCTATAATAATAATAATATATATATATATTATTATTATTATAGACATA
>Ga0126342_10019905_pt1 | contig 11346 bp, 11 predicted proteins | sample Cyp1metagenome_FD_92528 | JGI IMG/M metagenome (GOLD analysis project Ga0126342, IMG submission 92528) | Coral microbial communities from Lord Howe Island, Old Settlement Bay, Australia - Cyphastrea 1 metagenome | ecosystem: Host-associated > Invertebrates > Cnidaria > Coral ...
ACACATACGTCATGCTACGCTACTGCTAGGTTCTCTTGCACTTCTATACGCACTTCATGGTACGGTACTGCTCGGTTCTCTTGTACTTCCACAAGCTACGCTGCTGCTAGGTTCTCTTGCACTACCACACATATGTCATGCTACGCTACTGCTAGGTTCTCTTGCACTTCTATACACGCTTCATGGTACGCTACTGCTCGGTTCTCTTGCACTTCCCCACACACACTTCATGCTACGCTACTGCTAGGTTCTCTTGCACTTCTATACACACTTCATGCTACGCTACTGCTAGGTTCTCTTGCACTTCTATACACACAGGAATGTATAAAAGTTAACTATCGAGCTGTGCAGCTGTGCCTGTGAATGCCTTCAAAAATCAGAATTCATGTCAAGCAAAGGTTCGAAAACAAGAGTTGTCATAAACAAATGCGTTTTTTTGCGGTAAAACGCTCAAAAATGAGTATTTTTGGTGAACACTACGTGGTTTTAAGCTCATTGAAAACACATTGATATGATGCAAATGTTGAAAAACCTTCAGGAAATTGAGATTGGACACTGATGCTACGAATGTGGATCTTACACCACTGCACGGCCTCTTATCAGCGCCGTTACCAAGTTTGTTGAGAAAGCTGGTTACCCATCCCATAATGAATATACCTTTTTTCTGGACATATAAATCATTATAAATCCGTGGGGAAAAATCCATCTTCATCATCTTCATTCCGTTTAAGTTTGAACTATGACTATCTGGTTGGTGGTGCAATAACCATCTTAAAAATATGAGTTCGTCAATGTGAAGGATTATCCCATATATTATGGAACTTTTCGGACCTTTCGTTTCGACCACCATTGTTTGGCCTCTAGGTAAAGCGGCTGGTGCGTCTTTACCGTGAAATGTTGGACCGGACTTGCAAATAAAACGAATCTCCTAAAGGCACGGATGCAGGGAAATGCCGGATGCAAACCTACACGTATGCCTACGAAAAAACAGGCAATATAGGGAGTGGCCTGCATTCCCGGAACGTAACAGCCCTGGACAGCTGTCAAGTATAGCATGCAAAACAGGCATTAAAAGGAGTGGCCTGCATTCCTCTACACAGTAACCCTGGACAGCTACTGGGCATGAAAGCAGTGCACCGCAGGCATTTTAGGGATTCGCCTGCATTCCCAATTAGGCTGCTTGGACCAACAGCCCCATGCAAGTGCACAGGCAGGCATTAGCGGGAGTGGCCTGCATTCCCACGACCGCAACACAAGGTAAAGGCATCATGCTACGCACCACCCAATGCAACGACCACAATGTAACACAGGATGACCTGGAACACCATAATGCTGCTGGTAATAGCCAACCTTCAAGAGTGATGAACAACCCAACGCAGGTTTCGGTGGAGCGTTGGGGCAGTTCTCCCTCAGCCATGCCAAAATCTTACTCCAAACCTTTGATTGTTCACGTAAAGTGGACTGACAGGCATCAGCCGCTGGTGAAATGTCGGGCAGTACATACGATCTTACTGGACCACGTGCATTCCTGGCTCCAACGTGCATGAGACAGGGGCAACCGTACCAGTCCAGAGGCAATAATCAAAGTACAGTTCCAGGCAGCTGACGCTAGGGGCTTCAAAGTCCCACTGCAAGTTGTGAAAATAGGTGACAACCCTCTGCGCAAAGATACTATTAAAGGGGCATTTATCAATGGCAGCACTGTCAACAACGCAAGGAATGGTAACCAAGTTGGCTTGGTTAGTCTGGACATGGAACGCAGGCATCAGTGGAGCGGATGTGGGCTCATCTTTTTTGGAACTCTTGAGCGCTTCAAGATTCATGTCTCTCCACATCAAGTGAAAGCTATGGAGCATGGCAATGTTGTGCTGTCGTCTGTCAATGCTTGCACAAAGATCACCATACACACTTTTCCAAGTACGCTTGAGGCAAGATTTAGCCAACTTGTCGGCCTCATCATTCATGACCGCCATCCATCCATCTTTCCTGGGCACCAGAAACCATGGCTAAATTCTGGTGGGCTTTGACCTTGGTGATATGCACGCAATCAGCATCACGGCCCGCAACCAGTTTCCAAACACGGTTCCACAAATCCTCATGGTCATTAAACACAGGGTTGAGGTTAACTTTCTTGGCTTGAAGAACCAACTGTAAGTTGTCAATGACACTGGCACAATCAGTGTAAATGTGAACGCTGTAGTGATCCCTGAGAGCCATTATGATACCCCAAATCTCTGCTCTGAATGCTGAGTGATCAACACCTGGGATGGGCTCAGCCTTTTTTGCAACAACATTGTATCCCTCACACCGGACATATGCTGCAGCTGCAATGGCATGACCCGCAAGGCCCTGACCTACTGTGCTACCATCAGTGAAAACATGCACTCTCGGAGTCCCTTCATCTGCAAGGGTGTCAGCGTCAGGAAGAAAGTGAGCCTGGCAATATCTCCAGTCAATCCATGAAACGTCAACCGGGAGAATCCCAAATTCCGCAACTGCTTTTGGCTGTGTCTGCAACCATTGCAGAACCGCAGGATATTTGTCACGAAACTGCTGAGTCCCAGCGCAATGCCAAACCCGATGCTCCCTACTGTCTTTCTTTTTACAAAGAGGGCACGCATGGTCTTTGGTACCTTTTTTGTAGTGCACAAGAGCATTATTGGTGACATGCTTACCTGTGGCTAGATTCATAGCATCAGTCTTTGCCGTGTCTTCAAGTTTTCCAAGTGCTTGGTGGAAAGCAGGCACATAAATCATATCAACATCAAAATTGGTACGGTGCTTGACATTGTCACAGACGTTGAGGTTCCATGATAACAAGAACATCTTGCGCAGGTGGCCTTTGCTGTTACTCATCCAGTTAACCTTCCAGCCTCTGACATGTTCAAGTTCACCAGCTGCACCGCACGACCATCCATGATCCTGAAAAGTCCTTTGCAAGAAAGCACTACCACCATGTTGATGTCTACCAGTGACAAGATTGTTCAAAAAGGCACTACTTGCTTCAGGAAAAATCTTAAAATACCTCCGCCAAAACATGACTTTCCGCAGGAGCATAGTAACAGAGACATCTTCAAGACCTTGTGTCAAGAACGTTGACAAATACGGGCTGTTCCCAGCTCGCGACCTTCCAATGGCCGGGCAAACCGCTGTTCGAACAAGCCGCAGGTCAGAAACTGAGTGATGAACAAGTTCACTTCCATATCCAGAAATGCCAGAAGATAATTGTTGTGTCATGGTCGCTTTGAACCTCTTAGACAGTTTCTTTGTGCTTACCCTTTTCAGTACTCGTGATGTCTTCATCAAGCGTTTCTTGGTGGATGTCTTCGTAATCTTGCGACAGTATGAAACGTCACACCCAAGCTCAGTAGCCACCATTTTCATTGGAACAGGGCATCCATCCACCAACGATGCAGACAATTGTGCTCTCTGTGATCTGTGCGTCGCCCAGACCCAAGATTTATCTGCAGCTATGGTCATGTGAAGAGACTGTACCAATTGGACCAAAGCATCCACCCCGGTCTGCAGTTGTGTAAAGCAATCTGTGACCAGTACCCAATTGTCGGCATATGTCATGCAAACGATGTCAGGTGATTGTACCGTCTGTTGAAGATGTTCTGCAACCCACACTGAAAGCGTCAACATAGAAATGATTGACATAGCCACCCTTCTGGTACACCAGTAGTTGAGCTCCAAGCGTCACCAATTTCGCCTGGAAATTCGAGCACCCGCTGCAGTTGTGAAAACATACTGTCAAGTGTCCTAAGAATTTGCCATGGAACTCCCATTTTTGCCATGGCTGCTAACACTGGTCTCCTTGGAATGGCATTAAAGCATTTCACCAGGTCAATGGTTAGGCCCATTCTGGGATGGTTCTTTATTGTTGCAGTTTCAACTTCAAGCAAAACCGAGGCAGCCATGAGATCTGCAGAAACACCCGAAATGGCACCCGCCACTTGTGGAGCAAGGAAGGCTTTGACATGATCGATGATCTCAAGGGACCGATACCTAGCCCAATTGCGATAAATACGAGACGTGATTGTTATGGGCCTAGTCTGTAAAGGACTGGTTGGTCGACAACATGTTTTGCCCAACATAACCACTCTAGCAGTCATCAGGCATTTCGGCCACTTGAAGCGGCCATGCTCAATGGCATCCAATATCTCCAACAACCACATCAAAACAGAGTCTGGCATCAGGAGTAACTCCCTCGGCGTGAAAGCACAGCATCCCCTGGCACTACGTTTTCCAACACTCTTTGCATGACGTCTCCATTCGTTGCAGGTCAGTGATTTAAATGTCAAAGGAGGAAAAGATGGCATGTGCTGTAAAGGCGAAAATGCTTCTGGCCAATTTTCATCGCAATCCTCATCTGGATCGCGTTGCCACAAAGTTGACCACGCATCACCTGTTGCCCTTTGCATTTCATGGCGATCAGCAATGATCTGCCTCTGAGTGAGGCACATGCCATCAGGTTCTTTCCATTTGACCTTTCGATCAAGCTCAACTTGGCATCCTTCAATCCTAACTACAAAGCACTCTTGCCCCTGAAAGTGCACAGGATATTGAAAGTCGAAATCATGTGCCGGCTGCACAAGCTTCAAGGATTGCCTACCCTCTTTTGGCCATCTCTGTCGGATGACCTGAACTGAGAGGTCACGTTCGATAGCACCAAATGGCGGCGCAGCAAGATCCCGCACAGACCTGTAGGCATTGGGCCCACCAACTTTGACATCCTTCAAGACTCTGCACTCACGCTGAAATCTCTGAACCTTGGCAATTTCAGTTGCAACCTGCTGGACATGTGCTTTGAGGACACAGACCAAATAATGGACATACTCAGCGCAAGGGCAACTCATGGGGACAAAAATACCAAAATTACCAAGCACAAACTCCGTGAAAGAAGGATGAAAACCGTTGGCGTGAACTATCGACTCCCACAACGTAGCTGTGATTCTAAACTCTGAAGTCTCCGTACCTGTTTGGTTTGAAGCCTGATTGACAGGGACGGCTGGCAGAGATTGGGAGTGAAGCGTCCCTCCCTCGCAGGATTGATAATGGGTGCACTGGGTCTAACCCGCCTTTTTGTGCTTTTGAGGCCACGTCCAGTGCAGCGTTTTGGAAGGGTAGCAGACTGGCCCGTCGAATCCACACATGAATTTTGGAGACATGCAAAGGCAAGATTAAAATTGCCGCATCGCTTCATCACCGTCATCATGTGCAAGTGCTTGTACAAACTTGTCACGTCTTTCTTCAAGGATATGGACTGCATGCTCTTCCAAAAGTTCTGTGTCAAACATGTAACGATCAGAAGAGACCGGAAGCCACCATTTGGAGATGGGCCGGATGACCACATCAAGGTCAAAATCTGCCGCCAACAGGGGGTGGGCGTCAAATTCAAAATCTTCCACAGTTTTACACCACCTTAGAGCTTGCACAAGCTGGGCATTGACAAGTATGAATGACTTTCTGGCTTTGTCTTTACTGGTATGGCTCGGGGAGGTGCCCCGGCGATCAGCATCAAACAGTGCAGCATCAATCCAGCCTGCTCTTTGTAGGGCTTTCCATCTTGGAACCTCACACAACTCCACGTTAAAATCACCCATGATGATTGCAGGACCCTTGAAAGCCAGGGCATGATCGAAAGTCTCTTTGCAAACTGCAGACAACAAGGCCCAAGGATCAAAAAATGTAGTATTGTGTGTAGGTCCGTATAGGCATGCAACAAACATATGGGTGCCATTTCCAACATCAACCAAACTTTCAATCACTCTGGATGACTGCTCGGCAACACCTGAAATTGCAGCAGGGTATGGTTTCAAGCGTAAGTGAGAGACCAGGCAAGTGCCTGAAGCCCTACCTCGAAACAAACCAGCATCACGTGTGTGTTTGGCTACAGGAGAGCTCCATACAGTGAAAAACCTTGCTTTTCTGAATCTGGACCTCGAAACATTCATGGCGTCCACTGTATGTGAAGTTCCTGATCCAGCCCAAATACCATGGCCCCATTCACAAATGACATCTTCTTTGCTGAAAATCTGGTGAGGGTTGAACGTTCCAACACGCAGTGGACTAGGGTTGTCAGCTTCACCAACTCTTCCAGACAAATGTGTCCAAAGGTCAAAAGGAACCTTCTCACCAACCAGATCACTCATCATAAGCGTCTCTGAGAAAAGACACCTGTCGTGCACTAATGTACTTACTATGGTCGTGAAAAAACAACCGATGCGACCAAGAATGGTCAAACTGCACAAATTCATATCTTGAATGCAAGCTTTCCACCCAAAATGGGCCATTAAAGTGATCACTCTCAGGGTGCAGATCATGACATGCACTATGATTGAGCTGTCGTGAGGACAGCAGGCACTTGTGACAACAAACATCATGGCAAGGATGGCAAAACGGAGGCAGGCGTTGGAGAAACTCCTTGCAATTTCACCCTGCTTTCCCCATCAAGTGTTGGTGGAGAACTGGTCATATTTTTCATTCTGACCGTTTTCAGACCTGGGTCTTTTGCATTCCTCGCTTGAGTCTCTGCACATGTAGCTTTTCATGCTGTGCTCAAGGGGCTGCTGCATCTGTGACATCATCTGCTGCATTGTTTGGGTAACAGTCTGACCAGATTGGACAACACTGGCTTCAACTTCACTGATTTTCTGTTTTGCATTTGGGTATTCTGGAACTGTTCCAGCACATGAGTCAACTGAGAAATTTTCGCATTGGCTGCTTGCATCTTCTGTTCCATCTGGTCCGACATCTCTGCACGCACTTCTTGGATACGGGTGGATGATGCAACCTGGACACCTTCAGGGACTGCAGTGACAACTGTGTCAACATTGACTTGCCTGGCAGTGATGGTCACTGAGTTTTGGTCTCTGTGACGGCGTATTGGTTCAATCAACGCATCAGATCCATTGATGCAAAAATGTCTCGTTGGGGGGTCCGACTTTGCTGCAACAAGCCATCTGTCTTGGCCTTGCGCACGACTGGGATGCGCATCCCACTCAGCTTGGGTCAGGGCAGTCTGCAGACCTTCCTTTCCAACCTCATGTGGAATGTGCTTCAACACCCAAATTTTGTCATCAACATCAATTCCATCAGATGCAACAAAAGCCGACTCAGGCAAAAGGGTGGCCCTGAGTGCTGCAGCATGCTCCCGTCGGCAACGGATGCCAAACTGATCACGCAACTTCACAATGCCCAGCGCCTTGTCCTGCACTCCAGCTTTCTTTTGAACCTCTTGAAGACTGCAATTGGGCACTGCAATCACTGCAAAGCGTTCGTCATGTCGCTTGTTGGCATCTTTGGCTGACACATAGATTCCTGCATATCCTGAACGAAACAGTACTTGATCCAGAATCTCATCTGATACTCTGATGAAACCATGCCAGTAGTCGGCATCCTTGAAGGGGGATGGCTGACGGTTGTTCTTCCAAGTCTTCATGGACCAAGTGGCAATCAAGTTCGATCCTCTCACTGCTGAAATATGAACTCCAAGATAGTGGAGAGGTACACTGCAGTCCTTCCATGCACTGACTTCTGTTCGAACGATGTGGAGTTCAACGACCGTTGAAGCTGAGCTACCAACCTGTGTGTCAGGCACTGCTGGTTTAAACACAACCGGCTGATCTCCAAACTGCCGTAAGGCAGCTTGGATGATGATTGGCTCTCCTTGCACGGTGTGAGCTGGCATTGCAAATGGCGCATCATGGGTTGAGAACTTCCGATCAACAACTAAAATGGCAAGGCCTTCCATGGAAATCGACTGGCCAGCCAAATGTCTCTCAGCCTCAACAAGACTCATCACCGCAACACCTGCCTGGTCTGGACCAAAACGAGAGCTGTCAATCTTTTCCACATTCACGTCACCATTCCAAAAATGTCGCATGTCAACAACAACACTGGCAGCTGACGTGACAAAATCAGCCATATGTTCCAACCTAGGTTTCTTGAAAGGTTTGTCGGCTGGCTTCTTGCGTCCATCTCTTTTGAGTGCTTGCATCTCAGCACGGAAAACCAAACGGAAATGTACTCTGTTGGCTTCAGCTTTCGCCGCTTTCCAAAAAGCATCATCATCACTGGCTTCACATTTTGCAATGGTTTCAACATCTGCTTTCTGCATAAAGGCAGCTGCACGCTCACTACACGCATCTCCTGGTATACCATGCGTTTCTAAGATCTTGGCGACCCTTGTTTTCACAACATCATGCGCTCCCTTTTTGGCCCCACCTTGCAAAGGGGCAAACTTGAAGGAGATCACTTCACTGGTGGACACATCAACCAAGGCCGTGGAAGGGTCAAGAACTTTTCCGTTGACATGGCAAGTCAAATTGATGTCCAATTTCGTATGGGCTACAAAGGATGCAGCACACTGCATTAGGGTCAAATCCTCATAGGCTTTGAGGTCTTGGGACTTGGTTTTGAAAGGAGACCGAAACCACCATCTGGTCAAAGCTCGACATTCACTTTGGTTTTGGGGATCATCCAGGCAAGGCAAGGTTCAGAAGCTGTACCTCGGTCAGCTTGCTACTCATGTGATCATTCCATTCAATCTCCATGCAGTTGCAGATGGCGATGCAATCACCCCACAAGACCACCACATTGTCAACTCTTACACAAGCAATCATGTTGGCCACATCAGGGAACAATGTTCGAACAACATCTCCGAAGGTGGACTTGGTTGAGACAATGGCCGTTCGAACGACTTTCATCAACGGATGGTATGCAACATACCTGACAACCTCTTCTGCACCTGACATTGCTCTCACATCATCACAGGAACATCAACATCAGGACTGCCGACTGAGGAAAACCCAGACGAGGACTGTTCTTTCCCATCCAAACCATCAGTCATGCCTCCCAACAAAGGTGCCAGCTTGAAGGACACAACTTCTGATACAGGAATATCGGACAGTGTAAGTGACCGGTCAACAAGTGATCCACCAACATGACATGTCAGATTCACGTCCAACTGTGAGTGCGACACAAAAGAGGCAGCCAATTGCATTAACTGTGCACTCTCGTCAGTCCTCAGGATCTGTGGCTGGGCTTTGAAGGGCGATTGAATCCATCGGTTCTGACTGGCATGAAATTTCATCTGGGTCTGAGCGGTATCAACTGGCAGCACAAAACGGGCAGAACATACATCTATAGTTGCCAATGGCTTGAAGCAATCCCACTCAATGACAAAACTGAAGCACCCAGTCACTCGAGTCTCAGTGGAGATGGGGGCTCCATTCATGTGTACTGTCCATGTCACGCTACTGCAGATGTCAGGAAAAAGAATTCTCACTACAGCGGCAACAGTGGATGCCATGGGGACTGCCGCCGTACGGGCAACCTTCATTGCTGGGTGTCGTGCAATGAATCTCACACAACCCTCATGTGCAGGCTTCTTACCACGCTCTTTGTGAAGTACTTCAAGTGTTTCAACAGCGTCACAAAAGACACACCCTGGGATGCATGCATGCATAGAACTTGACCTCAAAGACCGCTTCTTGAAACTCAGCAACAAAATCCAAGCTTTTGGTGGGCAACCCTTGGAACATGATTCTCAAAACATCGACATTGCATTTGAGTTTGGCCGCAAGTAGAGCAGCAAGCGTCCTCATTGTCCAAGTGACGTTACCTGTGAACCTAATCACTTCCCCACCATCCAAGGCACAACAATATGGGAAAAAGGCAAGCTGAAACACCACAGTCGCAGGAGGTGCACATGTGACAGTATCACACCACTTACGCACATGGCCTAACCATGTGAGGGTTTCGAAGTGCGTTTCTTTGGCATGTGGTAAGGCTCTGGTGATCAAAACTGCAAGTTTCTCGTCAACGGCACCATGCACAATCATCATCCAATTTCTCATGGCATGTTTGAAAAACATGATACCTCCCTGACAAAAGGGTTGAAGGGACGACTGGTTCAGTTTGTCAATCACAAAAACAGGCTCATTGGTGAAGGGCAATATGGAAGGCTCACCCTCAACTTCCGACTCAAAGGAAACAGTCGGAGAAACCACACATGTCGTTTTCACCTGATCACTCACAACATGTCACAACCTTCGCTCGTTTGGCATCAGGGGGGTTGTCACTTTCATCAATCACAGGAACCAAGTAACCAAGATGGCAAAGTCACCCCGCAAGACTGGAGTGAAGGCCGAAAGCTTGATGGCTCTATCCAGAATTTTCTGAAGCGTCTGGATAACATCACATGCAACAGGCAGCATTGTCATCTTTCCAAGCAGAGTGTGTGTCTTGGCGATCTGGATCCATGCATGAACTGGACTGATGGCGTTTCCAACCTGGTGATATGCCTCTTTGAGATTCCCCGAGATGACAACGCTCGGTGAAAATCCCAAGGCAAAAAACCTCAATGAACCTTCATCCTCGTACAACATGGTCTGAAGCCCTTTGGCCTTCAAGTGGTCAATCGGCAAGAGGTGCTGCGATCCATACTGAGCCACGACTCCAACCAACTTCATGTCACTAGTGATGATCCGAGCATTGATGACAGGATTCTGCATGGACCAGTTAATCTTACTTGCCATCCATTTGGGATCCAAGTCACTCCTATTCAACATGGCAAAGACCTCATCACCTGGGACAAGGACAGACCGGTCAAACTTGGAACTTGGCGGATGCACGGCATCGGATGCTTTGAGACATGGACCAGGCAGAGCGGCACCTACGGCATCGGCAGACAAAGAAATCAGGCCGGCAGATGTCATGTCATCGGAATCTATGTACACGGAGGAATGGCAAAAGGATGCAAGCCAGCGGCCCCTGTACAACGGAAGCACACGAGCACAGCTATGTACACCTGCACACAAAAACCGCATTCCATCCAGTGCTGCAGTGGTCAACAACTTTTGATAATCGGCGCTCTTGGAAATACCTGGAACATTCTCCACAATCAAGGAAATCATGTGAAAATCTCCAGCAAGGCGCAACAAGTCTGAAAAACTTTGCCATCTTCTGAAGACAATCCTAACTCACTACCTGCACCACTCCAGGGTTGGCATGGAGGTGATGCAAAACCATGAGCCACATTGAGAATTTCCATTCCCATCCAAATCTTCGGGTCACGCACACAGCCATTCACAATGACTGGACCAGAAACTTCGTTCTTGAGAGACCTGTCAAGGAAAACTTCCGGAGTGATGACATCACAGTTCATCGCTGGGCACATGCATTGGCAACGCATGTGTCTTGCTCAACCAGCACCACAGGCTCAACACCAAAAGCTTCGAGAGCCTGTGACCAACCTGTGATACCAGCAAAAAACTCGGCACACCTAAGGGGACCCTTGGAAACGCTGGGGTGAATCAATAAAGCTCCACCTTTGGGGTC
>Ga0126342_10019906_pt1 | contig 11346 bp, 15 predicted proteins | sample Cyp1metagenome_FD_92528 | JGI IMG/M metagenome (GOLD analysis project Ga0126342, IMG submission 92528) | Coral microbial communities from Lord Howe Island, Old Settlement Bay, Australia - Cyphastrea 1 metagenome | ecosystem: Host-associated > Invertebrates > Cnidaria > Coral ...
CCTGGGTGCGTGCGAGAGTGAGTGAGTGAAGGAGCGAGCGTGCGAGCCGAGCGAGAGGGAGAGGGAGAGGGAGAGGGGGAAGGAGACACACACTTGCTCAGAACTGTCATTGCGAATTTTGTTTTGGAGTGCATCTTACGTGCGTCCATTCCACCTGACAGGAATGGGTCAGTGAAGGGGCCCGAAAATGTATCAAGAAGCTACCGTCGCCATAGCCAGCGCAGTTGAGGTCAAATTGTTTTGAAAAGATTGTTGAAATAAATCCCAGATTGCGGCAGGCGTGCATGACAACTAAAAGCGACAAGGTTGTTCTTGGGTTAGCCACTGCCCATCACGAAATTGACAAAACGTGCAGGTACGTCAATGAGCGCCCCCATCGATATCACAGGCAACTGATGAGTGTCTTTGTTAGTGCCGGTCTCATCAGTGCCTCCGGCACCCCCTGCAAATCTGAAATGCAATAAAATGAGATCAAAAGCTAAAACAGGAGCAGAATACCAGAATTCCAACAGGTTAGAAGTTTTACATCTCTTCAGACGGTTCACACACACACACCACATCAACACAACTTACTTCGAACAATACATAGACAAAGTCGATATAGTGTAGCAGCACAGCCTATCACCAGGGGATACACTGCAGCCTCCCAACAGGTTGACCTGAACAGCAACGATTTCTTGGTGCTGGACTGTGAAGGCTGAGCCGGAGATGAGCTCTGGATAAAGACCTGCAGAGTACAAAGATGTACAAAGAATAGAGGAAAAATGATTTGAGGCCAACTTGACTTTCTTGAACCCCAAGAAGCAACCAGATAGATTTGAGCCATACCATGTTTCCGACCGTAAGGAGGGTGTTGTGGCGAGTTCTGCCTGGCATTTTCAAGACAAATGGCACATATTCTGTGTTTCTCAAATTGATCCAAAGAATGAATCAAGATTGTTCAACAATGACGACTGCTTTCGGCAAGCGTAATTTCCAGGTCACGAACAGTTGCCAGAATGTCAGAATGTGTCAGTTTGACCTTACGCCCAAACAGGCAAACTAGACTGCCACATCCTGCCTCCGCGGTAAGGCTCCTGGCAAGGCCTGTGTCATAGCCCTAAGAAAATGGTGAAACAGGGATGCTGGGACAGGTTATGTTTGTGTGTACCCTGTGGTGGCTTTATGTTGATGTCCAATGTTTCTTCCTTGCCGTTGAAGTTTTTTTGCTTTCTCCTGTGGGTATTGTGGGACATGTTTGCCCCTAATTTTCACTCTTGATGTTTGGATTGGATTATATAGGGGAAAAAACTGTTGTTGCTGGTGTGCTTTCATGTGAGGCCGATTCCATCCAATCAGTGCTCAGTTATTCGCATCTGCGATATGCAAGGTTTGTTTGTATAACTTCAAAATTAGTTCATCATAGTTCATCCATTACTAATGATAAAAGGAGAAGGTTTAGACTCATAGCCATAGCGTTTAATTTCCTCACCGCAGTCAATGATGACCTTTTTATCTGTGAGGTGTTCATGAATCTTTTTCATAATGTCAAACCTAACAAAAAAACAAGCTTATCATACTGTATACCCCCACTGTTTCTTCATCCTGTTAAGTATTTTATGTCAAAGTCATCAACCTCTTCATAATCTGGTGAAGGCAGAGGATGGTTTCTTGACGAATTCCCTTCTCTCTTCATGCTTTTTCATGTTTTTTCCTTCCCTGTCTTCATCCTCACTATCACTTCCAGAGCCGGCAACGGCACCAACCTTTGCAGAAGTCAAACCGTCAAGACCTAATCTGTACATTTCCTCATTAAATTCATCGATCATCGATCTCCGAAGTTTTAAGCATCTTCTCTTATTACCTATAGAAAAAATGTAAAGTCTATTGTTCGACTTTTCTAGGTGCTCTTTACTCCTGCTTGATTACGGCAGTTTGCATACACTCGTATTCGTCATTTGGTGTGTTCACGCAAAAAATACGTCTTGTTTACAATTCCATATTTCCAAACATATTACACCCTTAACATTGCGAAACCACAAATATCTGTGGTGTTTACAGTGATTGGCATACTCAAGGTCGTGAGAGTTCTTGAGAATGTGGTATGTATATGCTGTATATGCCCAGTCGTTATTGACAACTTGATTGGCATCAAATATATGGGTGTTCTTGTCTTTAAGTCTTTAAGTGTTTAAGTTAAATTGTGTTCAACAGCGCGTCAATGTCTCTTCCAAATGCTCGAAGGCTTGTCGGCTTTCACCCTGGCCGGCCTCAGAGTGGAAAATACCGCCGAAGCTACCGTGCCTTGGCACCAAACATGTCCTGATCTGCTTGGAATTCCATATGAACCTCTGCATTCCTGTAAGCCTCATACACTGGGGCCTAGCTGTTTCCAAAAGACTTCTAGATACCAACGGCAAATAACCTACTTCGGTGCTCATGTTGAGTCAATACCAGGCAGTCTTACAGCACATCGCGCTCTCCACGGCGTACCACGCTTCGCCACCTTGTTCAGAGATGCTTTGCAAGCAGTGTGAGAAGTAGCGCACATCAATCACCAATAGTGGTGGCTCAAAAAAATCAGGCAATAATCGATCAAGATCTAGCCTCTGTCTGTGTCAACAAAGCTAAGGCCCTTGCATTGCAAGACAGGTTGACTCTTTATCAGCACAACAGAGTCTTGCTAATTGAAATGTTAAACAATGCACTGTGACCGGGTCTGCCAGCGAACCTAACGACTGGCCAACGTCCAAGATCAAACATGTTCATTTCCTGTTGTCTGCCTAAGTTTTGAATACTATTCAACTATTCACTTCAACAATGTTTGCGAGATTTGCATTCGTTGTCTACAAAAACACCATCCTTGGAATGCAATTTGAGGCAGAAAGCACTGGGTACTTTGAGGTGGCTAGCGATACCTGCAAGGACCATTGGGTGTGTCCAAAAATCGGGGACACAATTGTTTCTCTCAGCCCAAAAATATATACGTTTCATGAGTTTGAGTCCCCAGCTTTTGGATACACCCATTGAAGTAAGTGTGCCACCTTGGGGCCTGTCTTTCTTCTGAAGGTTTGCTGTGCAAGCACATCCATTCCTAATAATTTCCTAATTACTCACATGCTCATGGACTGGAAAAGTCACATATGTTTCTTCCCGAGAGGTCGCTGGCATCAAAGGATCTAAAGTCTAAACCCTGTACTCTATCTTATTCCGCCTCTGTTGCCTCAGTAAATGATCCAACTTCATACCTTAAAGCAACACTGGTCTTTCATGTGAAAATTATGTCTTTCCCTTGGACACAATTCTACTTCATTTACTCCTACTTTCCCTCCACCGTTCAAGTGCCCTTCTTGTCCAAATTGTATTGTGTCCACGCAGCTTTGGCTATGGGTTCGAAACGTGGCCACCACGCTAAATGTTGACCCTAAATCTGCGAATCTAAGTGAGACGCCTGAATGACTTCCTTCTGGAAGTTTCAGGAAGACATTATCCGCGTGTACGATATACACATGAAACAATTGTGTGTTGTTTCACCTGTGACACTTCGTCAAAAAGATTCTTTCATTTCCTTCTGGTTTTGCGATCGGACCATCTGCTTGACTTGCAGCAAACTCTTGAAGTCTGCAAAGTCCTGAGTCAGTGCAAGTGGTGAAAATATAGGCAATCAAATTGTTGCGCAAACACAAATTGTGTAGTGATCGAATGATTTTTGCACTCACAAGAAAACATGTTGTTACAGTTGTTACAGCATTGTTTGCATTTGTCTTTTGAAAAAATAAACAAACAAACAAACAAACAAACAAACAAATTGCAACAAATTGCAACAAACAAGTAAACTAAGAATACTACCGCTGCCCACCTTGGTCAAGGTTTTGAGGTCATCCCGCGCCAACCTGACAAAAAATCGAGAAAGCACCCATGGAAAAAAGGTCAACTGTGAAAATGAAAATTGTGAAAATTGTGAAGTGTGTTTGTTTAATTTGTTGAATTTGTTTATATAATTTGTTTCATTTATTTTGGTTGTAAAACATTGTAAAACTGCCAATTTCACAATTTCACAGCCTGCGCAATGAAACCGTTGATGCTGCTCAAGACTTGCAATCTGGAAACTGGTTGGTGGTAACCTTTTTGTTTTAACTATGGTTTCACGTTTTCATCCATTGCGTTTCCTCAAAATGTTGTTTTTACGTTTCAAATTTCAAATGTTTCCAGGGCAGCGCCTCACGTCTTTGGCAGCAAATACTGGTGATCGGACAATGTAATGTTCACAAATGGTTTTAAAAACCAACTTCCCAAATGGGTTCATAATTTATTTGCGTTGTTTTTTCTGTTGTTTTTTTTGATTACATGTTTTCCATGTTTTCAAACACCACCTTATTTTCAAAAAAAAACAAGTTCTGGCACGGCATTTTCCCTTGCATTTTGCTTCAAAACTGTCCAGAAACAATCCGGCGGCTTGAAAATTTTGGGAACGCGTTTCAACACGTGCAAGTCCACCACATTGAGATTTCACTTCCCTTTCCAATGTTTTTGGCACAAAAAGTAGGCGATTGGTGTACGAGTTGTAATCTTTAGCCTGGGTCAGCGCGTGTGCTGTGTCAAATTTCAAAGCATCACGTCATCACATGTTCGATTTTTTTCTACAGGTCGATTTTCATGACACCGGGTTCAACATTTGGAAGTTGAGAGGGTTGTTGATATTTTGCACAATTCTTTCACACAACTCTGTCACACACACACACAATTTTGTCACACACAACGCTTGCACACACAACTCTGACACACACACACACGACTCTGTCACACACACAACTTTGTCGCACACAATTCTTTCACACACAATTCTTCTACACACAGCTCTTGCACACCCAACTCTGTCACACACACAGCTATGTCTCACACGAACACACACAACTCTTGCACACACAACTTTTGCACACACACACAACTCTGTCACACACACAGTTTTGTCAACACACACTTGTTCAGAACTGTCGTTGCGAATTCGGTTGTGGAGGGCATCTTACGTGCAAAAACACCAACAATTAGATGACAGGATGAATATACATATAATCACGTTGACCATATCAACAACAGCGATGAAACATACATGTCCCCCCAGCTGCGACTTATATGCGCCCAGGGGCAAGACTATATATATATATAAAGCAGGTACGTTTTCACAGGTACCCAGGTGGTGTCTTCGTTGGCCACTGACCCCCTGGGGCCCCGGTGGCCCCCTGCAGTAATAAGAAGTTTTACATCTATTCAGATGTTACACACACACACACGCCCTGCCGCAGCAGGGTGGGTGAAATGGACATGAAGATGAAATGACCGTGAACATGAGATGACACCTTACCGAACCGGGACACGAGACGGGGAACGCAAAAGAAAACACCAACACCACACACCTTGCCCAAAACGGGCGAACCCTGGAAGGGCAAGGGAAAAGAAAAAGCGGACGCAGGGCGGGCCAAAAACCGACCAGAGGAGGGGGGGCGGACGGAAGCGCATGACGCAACCTACAAGGCAAGAGCCAAACCTACCTCGGCACGCGAAGGACCCCAACCTGACCTAGCACGGGAGCACACATGAGATAGGGGACCAATGGAGGACTAGTTAATAGAAATGATGCATCCGCAAACAAATGCACGAGATCGTGATAAGGCTCCAAGCCCTCCGTGGTCAGGTCAACCCTATGGATTGCTCAAGCATTCAACCCTCGACTTGGTGCACAACTGTACCGTACCAGAGCAACAAAAAGGAAAGAGACCACACCTGTAAAGCATGTCCTTTGCCTGACCACGTCATGACATGCAAAAATGGAGAAGCCAGGCACAGCGGCCAGTTGTTTCAACACAACGACCGACAGGGTGAAAAACGAAAAATGGCCACCTGTTTCACTTTACTTAAACGAATTGCCACCTTGACGAAACCGGCATGGAAAAATAGAGAGGCCAGTCACAGCGGCCAATTGTTTCAACACAACGACCGACAGGGTGAAAATCGAAAAATTGCCAACTGATTCACTTTACTTAAACGAATTACTAGGTTGAAAATTGTAAATTCAGAGATCAGGCCGAAGGATCAAAATTCCTACCTAGAAAGGTATTCCCCGAAGGGTTCATGCCACCGCGACGAATCCAGCATGAGTCACACACTTGCTCAGAACTGTCGTTGCGAATTCGGTTGTGGAGCGCATCTTGCGTGCAAAAACACCAACAATTAGATGACATGATGAATATACATATAATCACAGTAGACGTTGACCATATAAAACAACAGCGATAATATTTATATATATATATGTCCCCCCCCCGCTGCGACTTGTATGCGCCAAGGGGCTGGACTATATATATATATATACATACATACATACATACATATATACATACATACATACACACACATATATATAATATTATATATTAACAATTTCAAAGTAAATAATGTTCATGTACGTCACGTGTTCATTGCATGTATGTACGTGAATGTGCATGAACATGTGACCTAACAGAGCACTCGCTCTGTGTTGCTTCACTTGAAGCTGAAAATGAACGGAGGAAAATGGGTTTCAGCGGTCAGCACGTTCATTAAGATTCACTCATCGAACAAACATTTCAAATAAAGCTTTATCATGTTCCATGAGAAAACTCATATATATATTAGGTACGTTTTCACAGGTACCCAGGCGGTGTCTTCGTTGGCCCCCTGGGACGCCGGTGGCCCCCTGCAGTAATCAGAAGTTTTACATCTCTTCCGATGGCGCACACACACAACTCTGTCACGCACTAGATAAGAACTGGATCATTGAAGTGATCCGTTGGGAACTGAATCCCATCACACGCAATTAGATTAAATGTATGTATGTATGTATGTATGTGTGTGTGTATGTAAGTATGTATGTATGTATGTATGTTTGTTTGTATGTATGTATGTATGTAGGTATGTATGTGTATGTATGTATGTGTATGTATGTATGTATGTATGTCTGTCTGTCTGTCTGTCTGTCTGTCTGTCTGTCTGTCTGTCTGTCTGTGTGTTTGTTTGTTTGTTTGTTTGTATGTATGTATGTATGTATGTATGTATGTACGTATGTATGTATGTATGTATATATGGGCCAAGGTGGCCACCAGCTGCGACTTAAATGCGCCCAGGTGCACAACCAAAGCCCCGCCCCGCAGGTACGTTTACACGGGTCCCGGGGAGGTGTCTTCGTTGATCACCGACCCCCCGGGGACCCCGGTGATCCCCTGCTGTCGTAAAAATGTAAAATATATATATATATATAGATATAGATATAGATATAGATGAGCCGGTCGCGAAGTTTTACGTCTATTCAGACGTTTTCACACGCACACACACACACCCTGCCAAAGGCAGGGTTGTTTGCTTGCAACGAGGTGGAGGTGAGGATGAAAAGGGGAACGAAGATGAGATGAAAGTGAAAATGACATGAAAGATTACTTACCCGGAACATGAGCAGGGGAACGCAAAAGAAGAGGGAGAGAGCACACCAACACACATGGCCCGGAGCAGGCAAACCCTGAAAGGGCAAGGGAAAAGAAAAGCGGAGGCCGACGGACACGGAAAAAGACCAGCGGAGGGGGGGAGGACGGAAGCGCCTGAACCAACCTACCGAGACCTACGCCTGCACAGGACCCAACCTACCTGGGGAGGGAAGAACGCATGAAATAGGGGACCGAATGGGGGACTAGTTGGAGACAGAAGCGAAACAACAAAAAAAATCTTTGGTGGTATCCCCAACAGCCGCAACGTTTTATTTTCACACATCTTTCTGAAGCGTGCTGCGAAGCCAAGCGCTGGAAACAACTCAGCTAGGTTTCCGTGAGTTAAATGGCCGCAAATCTTGTTGAACCTGACCTGGCTCTGCACCAAAGCCTCTCAGACCTTCTCCGGAACCTTCTCCGGAACCTGTTGAACGTGACCTGGCTCTGCACCAAAGCCAACCTTCTCCGGAACCTTCTCCGGAACCTTCTCCGGAACCTTCTCCGGAACCCTGTTGAACCTAACCTGGCTCTGCACCAAAGCCTCCCACACCTTCTCCAGAACCTTCTCCGGAACCCTGGCTCTGCACCAAAGCCTCTCAGACCTTCTCCGGAACCCTGTTGAACCTGACCTGGCTCTGCACCAAAGTCTCCCACACTTTCTCCGGAACCTTCTCCGGAACCCTGTTGAACCTGACCTAGCCTCCCGGAACCTTGTCCGGAACCTTCTCCGGAACCCTGTTGAACCTGACCTGGCTGAACTCTGTTGAACCTGACCTGGCTCTGCACCAAAGCCTCCTAGACCTTCTCCGGAACTTTCGGAACCTTCTTCGGAACCTTGTTGAACTTGCCCCGGTGTCTGCACCAGTGCACACCGGAGCATTCTGGGCTAAAGACCCCATTAGCTTACGCTGTTGGGGAAAAATTAAATGGGATTCAGTTCAACCCCACAAGTTCGTGCGTTATTCCCTCAAACAGGACCATAGTCGATCAAGCCACATGGGCAGTAAACAGCTGTTCAGATTCAAACGAATTAGATGCACAATGTGTTCAACCTCACCAGAGAACTATCAAAAGAAAGTAGACCACACCTGAGGGCATGAACCTGACACGTTGCATGGATCCTTGCAGTTGTTCTGTCGCCATGGTGGGAAGAGAAAGTTTTTGACTGTTCCAGCACTCTCTCTTGAGCAGAATTGAAATTGCCCAGGGTTCACAAAGACAGCAGGAGCGGCGAGATGTCACAAAATTGGCGAGGAACGGCAAGGCCAACTGTTTCACTTTACTTAAACGAATTCCCATATTAAAATTGTCAATTCGAACGTCCGGTCAGTCAACATTCACCCTGAAAAGGGTTCCCTCAAGTGGGTCCATGGCACCCTTGCACACAGAACTCTGTCACACACACAGAGCTTTGTCACACACAACTCTTTCACACACAACTCTTGCACACACAACTCTGACACACACACACACAACTCTGTCACACACAAGTCTTTCACACACAACTCTTGCACACAGAACTCTGTCAGACACACAACTTTGTCACACACCACTCTTTTGCACACAACTCTGTCACACACCCACACAACTCTTTCACGCAAAGCTTTGTCACACACATCTTTTTCACACACGACTTTGTCACACGCAAGTCTTTCACACACACACACACACAACTCTGTCACACACACCCACACAAACATTGTCAAACACAACTTTGTCACACACAACTCTGTCAGGCACACAACTCTGTCAGGCACACGACTCTTTCACGCAAAACTCTGTCACTTGCAACTTTGTCGCACGCGCGCGTCTCTGTCACAAACAACTCTTTCACACAAACTCTTTCACACAGTCTGTCTTCAACCATCTCCTTTATCTTTCCTCCTTTTCCCACCCCATTTTTACACCTGCTTTGTGCTTATTGAAAGAAGCTGACATGTTGGTTCTCCGGTCCTAACATTTCAAAGCAAGAGCGACCCCTGTGAGCTGACTAAATTTCTCATGTGTTCGGTGAGGCGCTTGTTCTCAAAGCTCATCTTTGCCAATTGCAGGCTTTTTGCCGGTCCATGGAGTTGCATACACCCAGAAACAAATTCGTCGAGGTCAATCAAGCCATCCTGCACCGCCCGCGTTTGCATGGTTGTGGCTGGCGGAAATTTCACAACAAGCACCTACCTTGTCACATGACCTCCAACAGGTCAGGCAATCATAACATGACGCATGATTTCGCTCACATCAGAGCCCATGGCAGGCCACACTCGGTTGAAGATTTATTTGGCCTATGGGATTCAATTTGTTAATTCCCAAAACCAACACCCTCTTGGTCACCATACATGCTCTCGATGCCAAGGTTTCGTGGCGCACAGAGGCATCATATGCACATAACATGGAAGGGGCTTTGCGGCAACACCAATCCTTGTCGGCATCGAGTAGTGTGTACAGCGTCCTGCAATATGAAGGCTGGACTTGATGATGGCTACGTGCAACAAAATCAAAAAATTGGATACAAGAACTCCTCTTGCATACATGGGCCATCTGGCCCCTTGCTTCAGAGCAAATGCTTCAAAAATTTACGCCGGCATAGACCCCAGATAGCAAAAGATATTTTTGGGCAGCAGCCAAACACGTTCCTTTTTTGACACGGTGTAAATGTAATCTCCATCAGGCCCCAACACCCACACTGCCATAGACATCTCGCAGCGACACCCTGCAGCGGCGCCAGCCTGGAACGGCACCACCACCCAAGCTCCACAACACACACCACACTCTGACAGCCCTGCAGCCTGCACCAACTCCAAACCCCACACAGCACTCTGATAGCGCCAACAAAGCCGGCTCCAAAGCGCACCCTAACAGCAGCACCGCATGCATCTCCACAGCGTGCACACCACTGCAGTAGCAGCACCGTCAAGTAGCACCCTGCAGCGGCACCCTGCAGCAGCGTCCTGCAGTGGCAAAACGCACACACCACTCTAACAGCAGCACGGCACCCTGCAGCCCCAGGAAGCCACTTTAACAACAGCACCCTGAAGCAGCACCCTGCACGGCACCCTGCGGCGGCACCCATGCCCAAAGCGCGCGCGCCACTCTGCCCGCAGCACCCTGAAGCAGCACCCTGCAGCGGCACCAGCACGCCAGCTCCAAAGCGCACACGGCACCAGCATGCCCCCAAATCACACACACCGCTTGGACAGCAGCACTCTGAAGCAGCACCCTGTAGGGCACCCTGCAGCTGCGCCCTGGCACCCTACAGCGGCATGCAGCGGCATGCTGCAGCGGCATGCTGCAGCGGCATGCTGCAGCGAGACCAACACGCCCACTTTAACAGCAGAACTAGAAGCAGCACCCGACAACGGCATCCTGCATGGCACCACCATGCCTGCTCCAAAGCGCACACACCACTCTAACAGCAGCACCCTGGAGCGGCACCAGAAGCCAGCTCCAAAGCGCACACACCACCTGACTGCAGCAGCAGAACAACTTCAAAGCGCACACGCCACTCTAACAGCAGCACCGTGGGCAGCACCCAAAAAATGTAAAAAAACACAGTTCATAGAAGTTTTTTAATTTCAATTAAAACAGTCTAAACACAGATTTTTAATATTGATGATTACTTCATTTTTTCAACAATATTAAAAAACTATAATGAAAAAGCCAAGGCATAATTGCCTCATTCATTTTTTCAAAATCATCACTACTAACCATATATTACCTCTTTCATTTCTATAAATCATAAAAGTCAATACCTAGTTACCTCATTCATTTTATTAAAACCTAACTACTGACTATTATTTAAGTTTCTTTGATGCTTCTCTGTTTTCTTATGCTTATAGTAATTTGCTTGGGTCATTGA
>Ga0126342_10019907_pt1 | contig 11346 bp, 9 predicted proteins | sample Cyp1metagenome_FD_92528 | JGI IMG/M metagenome (GOLD analysis project Ga0126342, IMG submission 92528) | Coral microbial communities from Lord Howe Island, Old Settlement Bay, Australia - Cyphastrea 1 metagenome | ecosystem: Host-associated > Invertebrates > Cnidaria > Coral ...
AATGCGAGGCTGGTAGCCAGAAATACTGCAAAGACCTAGCAAATACGAAGCTGGACCTCAGAAATGCTGCCAATAGCTTGCAAATAGAAGGGAAGGGGGGCTGCTACCTGGGGACCCAACCCACCCATGGGGGGGGGGGGGGGGAGAGACGGAGGAGGGGACCATATATACACACACATTCCATGTGTTTCCGTACTACTGTATGTTCTTTGTAAAGGTATATCCACATACATACAGATTCTATACACATGTTGCAAACTACTTCTTCTGTTCCAACAATCCGGATTCAGAGTGGTTTCATACAGACAATCCTTTGAAGGGAACTCAGGTGTATAGAATGAAAGCACTTGCAGAGTTTTTGGATGACACGCATTTCAGATTTCCACCACAGTGTTGCAACAGTGTTGCAGTGGAAGCTCCAAGTTTGAGTGTTCAACAAGTTCCCCTCACTGCCTTCCAAGGTGTTCAGTGGACATTGCCCAGCTGTATCCTGAGCAGACATACAGAATGCGAGTGGTCAGCTCAGAGATAGTGGCTTTCACAACTACGTTGCCGGACCAGCTCCAAGCCATGGCCGCGTTTGTCATGCCGTTTATATTCCCGCGGCTTACCATTCCAAAACTTCTTGTTCCAACTGATCAAACTTTATCATTTCTGCTTCGGACAAGTTTTGGCCTTTGGATTGTGAACTGAGGTGCAAGAGATTTGCGCCGATGTCAATTCACCCTTTGCGATGTTTGTTCTTCCAATCTTGGAGGTGCCAATTGTGCTATGAAAATTTGGCAAGGAGAGCAAAACATGACTTCAAACTTCTTCAAACCAGAACAAATTTGTCAGGTTGACCCTCTTGCCGCTGTGCTTTCAGCCGGATCCCAAACTTGTGGATTCAGTATGATTCAGTCGAATCTCCGACGAAACCACCCACCAAGTATTTAAATAATTCATAATAATTCCAAATCAATTTAAACCAACTGATCCAACCGATCTTCAAGAAGGATGTCAAAATATTCACTTCTCAACCTGAAAAAGGACCTGATGAAGTTCAGCAAATTAGTAGACTAAGTAGACTTGTTGCTGAAAGGCGGACACTATGTCAAACATGTCCAACATGAGCAATGACAGTGAAATGGAGGAGAGATTTTTGAACCGTGTTTCAACCCGTGTGCACCGCAAAGGGAGGTTTTGATGATCTATTCATAGCACATCCTTTTGCAGGACTGGGACATTCTGGAGCCAGATCTCAACAACAGCAACGTCAGCAATGGAACCTGGAGTTTGGCAGTGGAGACGATGGACAAAGAGAACATGTCAATGACAAATATGACGGAGTGGAATGAGTGGAACAATTCTTTGCTGAAGACTGGAGAAAGTGGCAATGACACGATGAATGACACTGACAATGAGTCGTCAATGCATGGCCGCGCTGACGGAGCGGGCAACATGTTGCAGTATGACAACGAGTCTGTCAATGAGTCTGAGAACGACTCTGCCAATGTCTCTGGAAACAGCAGCATGGTGTCACCGGCAACTTTTCATTCCAAAGGCAAAGAGCATTTTCAAATCGGAAAGGACTATTGCGAGCGGTGAATTTCAAGCTTTTGGGGTAAACATTCAATGAAGAAATTCATACTCACAAGAGTTCATTCTGAATGTAAGCTATCCTATAGCAAGTCTCTTCACAAAAGCATGTGTCTGGAACATCAACGCTCCGTTTGTCTCACTTCCACCAAGATTAATCCTCATTAATCACGATTAATCGATACCAAAAAAGCAAAAATATCCCTCCCCCCAAAAAAACAAAAAACACATGTTTCCACAACTACTCTGACCTCTGGATAAGTTGCCAAATCTTTTTGTTTGTTTGTTTTGGTTTTCTCGAAAATTTGGTCCGATCCTGATCAATCTGGATTAATCCTGATAATTTAAGTTAATAACGTCCTACATCATGGCTCCGGCCAGTTCCTGCCTTCTTGTCCCCAAAGTTGGAAAAATGAGATGCTCAGAGACTTGGGCATAGGTTGAGGGCAATTTTGTATTTCATCTATTTTCATCTAGTTTTCTGAAGTTTCAAAAACAATGCGAAAAAAAATTGAAACAAAATAAAGCAGACAAAGTGCACTTAGGACATGAGTTCGGCAATTTTTTGAAATACAATCCTGCAATATCCGTGATCCCAAGTCGTATTTTTCAAAGAACGTGATATTCCTTAAAGAAGGTGTGGCCTGACTCTGTGCATTCCCTTTGAAACATTGCAACATCAGTTTGAAAACAGATTCCAATACCATTTCAAATTAAGATCCATTTACTGTATATATATATACACACCATAGTTCTTTTTGTAATCATGGTATTCTTTGAAGTGAATGTTTATAACTATCTGGAATATTTTCCGTCAAGGGGGTGCATCATCTCTTTGAAAAGTGTGCACGATTCCCTCAGACATTAAAACATTATTCCAAATTTCAAGATGGAGTCCTTTTGTGTATATAGTGTTCCTTTTATCAAAAAAGTATGGTATTCCTTAAAGAACGTGCGGAACGTCTTATTTTTTTCTTTAAAAACTACGAGCTCCTTGAGGGAGATGCAATATCCTCTTAAGACAATGGAACTTTATCCCAAACTGTAATCCTTTTACATATGCAGCACTCTTTCTGATGTAATATGGATTTCCCTTGGTGCATAAGGCATTATCTTGGGAAGTACCCTCTGCAAAAATGATGGACACAATTGATTCAGAAGAGTGCACAACTCTTTCACATTGAATAAATGAAATAGTTCCTTTAGAGATTCTTAAGGAACAACAAGGAAAACTGAACCTTTTCAACAGGAATACTACATGTGTGAAGAAAGTTATCTTCATTTTTTGCAGGAACATTGCTTCTTGAAAAGGATATTATAGTGTCTTATGGTGGGGTACTTGCCATGTATAAGCAACATAGTCATCGTATATACATGATTTTCAAGGAATATTGCGTTGATGCATTGGATATTGCACAGTTTGCCATGAATTCTGCATGTTAAGAAGGTGGCTGTAATTTGAAAAGCATGCTACATATGGCACAGGAATATTGCGCACATGAAAGGATACCGCATCATCTGGAAGAAGTTTGCGCTTTTTCAAAAGCGACTGCTGCATCTTTTAGAGGATTCCTTCATAATTTGTAGTGGTATTGCTCGTTGAAAAACATTGTACTTTCTCAAAGGAGCAACTTCATGAAAATATATTCTTTACAAGCTGGGGATACATCATTGTTGCATTTAATATTGCATTTTAGAACAGGAATGCGCTATGTTGAACTGGTGCTACGTATTGTATCATAGAAAAATGTTCCCCTTCAAAGGACGGCTGTACTTCACCCTGCATCTTTTAGAAAAACCATGATATTTTGCAAGGGACAGTGAAGGGCTTTATGCAACTATTTCAAGGATATTAAGGTGCACATATTTTTCAATATTCTTATTCCTGAATTGTGTGTATGTACTTACATTTATGACCCGTTGCCTTATTACTCTGACGTATATATATATATATTAATATATATATATTAATATATATATATATATTAATATATATATATATGCACAATGAAAACAACAAAATTCATAAGGAGGCCTTTAAACAAGAAACATAGACATAGATATAATTTTGCGTGGGAATTGCATGGAACTAGATTATATCCAATAGTTTCAGAATAAACACCTAACCACATTGATTTATGGCAATTTTTGAACATATAGTTGGGTGAAAAGTGAAAAGTACGTGCTGAAAAGTGCAACCTGTTCATATCTGGATCAATTTTATTTAGGATTTGCAAAAAAGAATGCCATTTATCTCAAATTTCTGCCTGTCACAGTCCCCTCCTCTTCAAATTGTTGTGTACTATTACACCGTGTTGTGGCACTTCTGTTACTTGTGTTTCTTGATAGTATCTTTTTAATGTCCCTCTGAGTGGAGTCAACAGCTATGCTGTGCCTCCTTACACTGCCTGGCAGTCTCGAGCAGCATTTGTCTCCACATCAGTTGCATACTGCCCTAAGGTTAATAATACTGGACTGCCAGTATACGGCGCCAGTAGGTACTGATACTGATGTTTTGCCACCACAATTTATGTTCAATCGGGGCCACTGTTGCGCGCTGCATAAGTCTTGGCAGCATGAGTCGAACCCGTTTCGTTGAGCCAGGCTGCAAATGTCCCTTCGACTGAGGACTTATTGAGCACAACTTGCGCACAACCTCTAGTGACTCTAGTGCTGTCACAGTGCTGGTTGATTCACGCATATTAATCTAAGATAATCTAAGTATCTGGAAGTCAACCATCCAGACGTTGAAATATGTTCATAGCGTGCTGCACTTGCTGTACACTGTGCGGAACTCTTTGCCGATTTTGAATTTTGACCAGGAGCAATCCGTGGGCGCACAATCGAGATCGTCTAGCTGGCACTGTTGCAGCTTTCCAGTTGTGTTGGCATTGTTGGCACTGAGTTGTACGGTAACCGTATAGTCTGGAGCTGAAAGAAACAAACAGAGAATTTCGGGTATATCCAGTGGTGTTGTGGGAGGTTGAGGCTGCTGTCTCACGCTAGTGCCAAGTAGCCGAATTGTTTACCACGACCCCATCTCAGTATATGGGTCTCTGTCCAGCAATCTCGTCATATTGGCAGGGCTTGCCAAGACAGTGCTGATTGCTCCTGGATCATCGGTGACTGGTACACCCCTTAGACTTTATTCTTTCACACCAGAGGCTTGTGAATGTGACTGTTAAGGCTGTTAAGGATCATAGAAGGTCTGATGAGGTTTTATGTGCTATGAATCGTTTTCTCGATGTTGCCATCACCACGAGCTTGACGAGCTTGACGAGTTTGACATAGTTTGACTCATTTTCATTGGCTCAGGAGCTCCTGCTCCAGTAGCTGTGGATCTGGTACCCAGACGCGCTCTGTACTGTGCCAGAGTGGCTTCATTGAGGAGACCTGTCAGACCTTTGTGACGTATTGTTTCCTGGACGTACGAACATCTACGAACCATGTAATTCAGATTGATCAACGCGTATCAACACCGTTCTTCCAGACTTTTATGAAGTTGTACACATGCATTCATCATCATTCAGAATCATTCATCATTCATCATACATCAAATCGACGAGCATTGCAACCAGATCTTCTCTGCATCTCTAAATGCCGGTCTTGTGGCAGTCCGAGACGTTCTCCAGTCGGCAAGGATTGTCCAAAGCCAATGCCCGAGACTGAAGCGGCATGTTCTTCCACTGAAAGTTGCAGCTGGGCCCTTGCCTCAGTGCATTGAAGGGCATCAAGAGGTTGACAGTCGGATGATGGTGGCCTACAATGTTTTACTTGAATGCTTTTTAGACGGAGATGAACATTTGGCATATTTTGTCCCATTGTTTCAGTACAATCCCGTTTCGACATGAGACGTGCTCCAGAACCCAGCTGCCGTGTGATCACTCCGTTCCAAAGGTGCCTTCGACGTTGAGTGAATGCACAGCGACGTTGGCGTCTCAATAGATGCGGTTGTGCGAAGTCAAATATAGCGAGGGTATGAAGAACATTGAAGAACTGATCACACACACCCTTTCCATCCCTTTCCTCTTTTTGAGTCACTCGACAGGTGCGGTGCTGGAACCCAAACTCAATCCTGGAGCTGCCCAAGTGGCAATGCCGGATGCCAAAAATAATCCATAAACAAATCAAGGCAAGGAAAGGTGAACGACAAATTGATCACCCGATATCACCCGCGCTTTTCATAGCTCATCCGGTCATCTGGTGCTCAGGCTGCAGACTGTGGATCTGAGCCGACTGCTGAAGTGGCTTGCTATGCTGGTGGCCACAGTACTTCAAAGTCGTTTGCAGCAAATGCAAATAGAAAGCAGCAAGAAAACAGCAGCAGGCCACATTGAGATTAATTGACTGCTGCCTAGGCCACATCAGGCTGCATGTGGCTGACACTAGATTGGGGCCAATGTAGCAGCGGGTCTTCAACTTAGTATTTTGTTTTGGCTTACTTCTTAACTTCACATAGTCTATATGAATTGAGTCTGACACTGAGAGTTGCTGTGCTTGCTGCACAGGTGTGGTTATGGGACTCGAGAGCGCAACGTGCCGCAGTCTCAGGGAGTTTGAGAGCCTCCATGTGGTTTAGCTGCTGAGCTTTCCAAGCAAGCAGCCAATGCAGCGTGTTGAGACCCTCTTGGAAAAGGAAAGCTAAAACTGTAACAGAACATACTTTTGCTGCGAGGACCTGCTCGGGTCCTTCGCAGGCACGAACTGCAAGACACTGACTGGATTTCAACTCTCAGCCAGAAAAAAACATGGATAGGTGATGATAGATGATGATAGAATACGATAGACTCATATAGATTCTAGATATTTCTAGATACAGCCGGGACAAGTCAGACGGCGAAAAAAACGGAAATCATTGAAATCATGATGAAACTTTGACCGGATGAGTTGCCTTTGGAAGGCAGACTGCGATGGTCGAGCCCGCCCGGATTCAACCGAAATATGTCACGACATCGCAGAGTGCAGTTGGATCTTGGGTGTGTCAGTACCTCATTTGTTTTGCAATGTTTTGCACGTCTTGCGATCAGAACTTTCTACCTATAGCTCCACATGCTCGATTTTTGTTGAGTCATGTTGAAATTCACAATCCACCGTGAATGTCAATCTATGTCAATCTATGTCAATCTATGTCAATCTCGAAAATCGTTCTGACATGTTGAGTGCAGTTGAGTGCCATGCGATGCATTTTCCTCGCCTTAAGGTGGGGATCGTGCAGCGCAACATGTGGAAATGGCTTCCGGACAAGGGAGATCTCATGCTCCTCAGGCAATGGCGATGGGTGTGGCTGGGAGAATTAAGACATCCGAAAGGGACAAATCACGGAGGACTTGAAAAAGAGGTATGCGAAATGGATTCGAAATGGACCTGAAATGGATGAAAATAACGCTGCGAAGTATAGCCGTATAGCCCAAGCTGAGCTTCTCAGTTGTGTCAGTCGTGAGGCGTGGAAGGCGATTGCGATGCATCCAAACCAGCAGTGGCAGAGGACTGCCGCGAGGTCGGCGCAAACACTGTAGTTGACAATTATTGACAACTAATTCCAGCAATAGCACTCACAATAGCACTCGCAACATGAACACTTTTGTGATATTTTAAAATTTTGTTCAAAAGTTTGAAAGATACTATAGCAATCCCTGGACGTGTACCATCTATATATTCAATTCATGTCCTTGTAATGCTGTGAGGTGAAGGGCTGTCAGTGGATAATTTCGCCATGGCTAGTATCTCAACGACGCTGTGTTGTGCAATGGTGTGAGGCATGAACAACTCCCGACAACTTGGGATCACCGCCATTAGTCAGAAGCAATAGAAGAAATCGTTAATTTCCAAGAGCGCAAGCAAATCAAAGAAACTCAGTCCCAGCACTCAGCACCTTGAAACAATCAAAGGTCACTCAATGGTACACTTTCTGGAACTGTGTCCGACTGTGTCAGACTGTGGCATACTATGTACATCTCTGAGGTCTGTTTGTTCCAGCTCCTGTGGACAGGGATGGATAAACCGGACCGTCTCCTGTGAAAGTGGATCTCAGGCGACGGCGTAAGACGTGCAAAAATTTAACTCTGTTTCAGCAGATTTCAGCAGTTTCAATGGCACAATTAGATACAATTAGATACAATTAGATACAATTAGATACAACTATATAGTTAGAGTAGAGTCAATTAGATCAATTGGGACATCATGAGAATCATGTTACATTTGACGACGACGGTGACATGACTTGACCGTGGACCAAACCATGGACTTGACTGTCTTTCCATGTCTTATCATGTCTTATCTCCAAAAGCTCCACAAGACGCTTTAGGAAAGCTATCTTCTCAAGTCGAAAGATCTTTCTGGAGTGATTGGGTGAGACACGGTGAGACACGGTGAGAGTGTTTGTCCCTCCCTGGTGATTGGAAACTGCACAAGTCCTAGCCTGACACTCGAGGCCGATTGTGCTCAACCAGCACCTGCTACCGAAGAGGCTTGCTTTGAGTCCTTCTGCAATTGGACAGCTGGCTCCCCAGCAGTGAAAGTATCGAAAGCATTTGCTTCTCAAGCTGAAAAGTGAGCTGTAGCAAGTCACTGCGTGCTTTCCCAAAGTGATCCACAGCAAATCCTGTTTTGGGTTGCAACTTTCAAATTCTGTTTCGCAAGACGAGGTGATGGAGTGGTCGGACTGCAATGCCACCCTGGCTGTTTTGATGCTATTGTATCCAAAATGGTAACGATTTATGATGCTGGCTTCGGAGTTAGTGGAAGCCGTGAGAACGATATGCCTCAATTAGATTCAATTAGCAAGGCCACATGTGGCCCTGGCTTCCAACTACGAGAAGTCCTTTGCCCTGTCTTTGCCCTATCGCCAATTGCATATGGTGACATTTGCAAAAGAAAGACTTTGATTGCGTTGCAAGATCGGCCCGATTGCATGTTTGTATCAGATATGTTCACAGTTTTCACTTTGGACTTGTCTATAAGGCTGGTGCGTGTGACGGTGAGGGCCCTGCCAGTGTTCAAGCTTGCGCCAAATCCTGAGTCAGAGATCATCAATCTTCAGCTGGGCAAGCTGTAGCTTTTAACATCTTTTAGCATCTTTTAGCATCTTTTAATCGGCACAACGTCAGTTCACAATGCATGCCAGCAGCTGATACAGTGACCTCAACAGGTTTGCAATTCCGGATGTACTTGGCAACTTGCAGAATGGAGCACCTGCAGTACCAGCACCTTGACACAGATGATGCACATTCAGATAGTATCCATCCAGAGCTCAAACATTTGCAGGCGTCCAATGCATCCATTGTTACATGAGTCTTCATGAGCGTCATAATATGTCAGAACCCCTTGCATACATGAGTGGCCAACGGGCAGTGCCCAACATTGCTTTCTGGTGGTAGAAGAAAATTGTCGGAACGGATGGGAATAGAACAACCATTTATTGGGGACGTTCATCTACCAATTTTGAGGGTGTAGAGTGTAGACATGTGTAGACCACTTACTCCCGCTTCTTTCCTTTTTGTTTGCACCGAGGCTGCGGCAGTGGGGTCAAGAACCGATCAGTGCCGGCTGCTAAGCACCACAATTTTGGACCACAGGCTTTGGGCTGAACAAGTAGTAGCAGTAGTAGCCTTACGTGGATCAGCCTCGGATGTACTTCCGTTTAAGCTACTGGCATAAGCCCATTCCGATTCCTTAAGGTCATGCCCATCAGAATATTGGGAGGCGGGCGCATGGCTGGGTGAAGAGCAAACATGTTTGCCTCATTGTCTCACGTGTTAAACACGATGGACAAGATGTCTAGCTGCAAGGACTGCGGCCAAGAGCCCACTACTTTTGACACTTGCTCGTCATACACTGGATGCCAGTGGCAAGTTGGCTTCTCAGAGAGAGCCACAGCGAGAAGATTTTGAGAACATGTCAGAATTGCCAGTTTTCTCACTTCTCTCGAACCCTTTGATTCACCAGGCGGGAGATTGGTCGCAATGCGATGGAAATGGGTGTGGTCAGCGAGTCCGGGCCGTGTACTGTCAAAGTGGGCAGGTGCAGGACTGTCAAGGTGCTTTGTTACAGCATGTTACAGCATGTTTCAGCATATACAACACCGTACGATGTCTCCAATGTCTCCTCGGAACGCTTCCTTTGCACAAAAAGTGCGCGAAAACCTGGAGGACTGTCAAGCAGAGGCTCAGCCAGCCAACATCACGACCTGCGATCTAGAGGCAAACTGACGCACACACACACACATGAAGATTTGTGATTTCTGATTGTATCAATGACTGCGCCGATCACAAGAATCCAAGGGTATCAGTATTCTGACATGAAATGCATGTCAGATTGTTGCAGGTTTGTCTGGAAGTCACTTCAGACTCAGCTAGCTTTGATTTGGTCCTCGAAGTCAACAATGAAACGAGTGCAGTTTGCTCAGACTTTAAACAGATGGTCTCGGACGGTCGGATTTCCAGAAGCAGCCTGTAGATTTGAAGCCGTTCAAGTCTGAAGGTTACCTTTTCAACCTGAAAAACTTTCGGCCTTTCCTCCGAGGTGGAAAGTGTCAAAGGGTCAGTGCAAGAGGCTGGAACAAGACTGAAATATAAGACGTTTAAGAACCCAGTTCTTGAGAGCAAAGGAGGCATCTTCGATCAAGAATCTGCTTGAGCATACTTCAAGTGTCCTTCTGACGAGATACTTTAAAGTGTGGTGCTCTCCAGGCTGTCGCTGACTCCCTGAATGTTGATGCAGAAGCATGACCCTCACATTTTCTTGCAGTCGAGGAGATTGCTCGAACTTGGACGGCACTCATATGAAATCACTGTGAATCACATTTGAATCAACGTCCATTCTCATCTGATGTTACTGGTCCGTGATACTTGCTGGCTCCAATGTGAGGCCGTTTCTGTCGAGCTAGTGAACAACGGCAGAAGGCTGCATTGCGGAGAGAAACTGTTCATGCCACCGAAGAATCAGGAAGTTAGCCACAGTCTGGGGAGGCCTTTTAAATCTCAGTGTCCAAAATATTACTCAATCGCAAATCGCAAATTCGAGGTTGGCAGCTATGCAGACTTTGGAATTCATTGTGGAGGCTTGTTGCTGCCTCATTCATAGGCCAACGGCCACACAGGGATCATGAATCGACACAGGCGACACAGGCGATCAAAGTCGCAGTTTGAGAGCTCGACTGGGCTGTGAAGTAGTAGACCCACTGATATTCCCTGCAAAGTCTTTGTCTTTTGGATACGATCGCAGTTGCGCAGGTCCGGGAGGTAACGAAAGGAATCTCAGAGTTCTTGGCTTCTGAGTCCAGCCTGACTGCTGTGGCCCAAGATGTGGCGCAGGACCGAGTCTGCATCCTTATCTAAGTGTCGAACGCATTAGACTCATTAGACGCATTAGGGTGCATTAGGCAGATCCACGCAACTGCTCGTTCTTAAGAGTTTCTTGTGCATATCATGGACTCTTGTGCTTTTCCAACCTGCAATTTGGTGTTTGTTGCTCAAGCGAGTAGAACGTAAATACTAGTTCAGCTGAGCGCTAGTTTGTAAAGATGGCGCAAGATGCTTTGAACACCTCTGCCAACACTGAAGCCACCTCTCTGATGTTCAAACTCTCATGCAAGATGTCCCAGGGTGGCTTTTTGGAGCAGTTGCACCAGCTATGTGGAATTTCCAAGTACGAGTACAACTTTGTCCATCTTCCATGGAAGCAACTGGCCATTGTGAACTTCACCAGCACAGCGATCTGTGATCATTGTTTTCAGGTGATGAAACAGGCTGCGGGAGCTCCAGGTGTTTG
>Ga0126342_10019908_pt1 | contig 11346 bp, 11 predicted proteins | sample Cyp1metagenome_FD_92528 | JGI IMG/M metagenome (GOLD analysis project Ga0126342, IMG submission 92528) | Coral microbial communities from Lord Howe Island, Old Settlement Bay, Australia - Cyphastrea 1 metagenome | ecosystem: Host-associated > Invertebrates > Cnidaria > Coral ...
AGTGAAGTGTAGTGGAAGGTAGTGTAGTGTAGTGTAAAGTAGTGTAGTGTAGTTGAGTGTAGTGTATTGTAATGTAGTGTAGTGTAGTGTAATTTAGTGGAGTGGAGTGTAGTGGAGTGTAGTTGTGTAGTTGTAGTTGTAGTGTTGTGTAGTGTAATGTAGTGTATTTTAGTGTAGTGGAGTGTAGTGGAGTGTAGTTGTGTAGTTGTAGTTGTAATGTAGCGGAGTGTAGTATAGTGTAATATAGTGAAGTGTAGTGGAAGGTAGTGTAGTGTAGTGCAATATAGTGTAGTGTAGTGTAATTTAGTTTAGTGGAGTGTAGTGGAGTGTAGTTATAGTTGTAGTGTTGTGGAGTGTAGTGTAATGGTGTGTAGTGGAATGGAGTGTAGTATAATGTAATCTATTGTAGTGAACCGTAGGGAAGCGAGATTTAAACTTCCAAAAGTGGTTCGAACCCTGATGGTTTTAATATGTTGATGTTGAAATGTATTTTATATTATAATATGTTGTATTTTTTTGATATCTCGATTTTTGAAAGTGGTGCTAGCTAACGTATGATAATTTATATATGTTGATTTCTAAATGGTTTTTGTAATATAACGACATATATTTTTTTGATATTTTAATGTTTATAAATTATCCGATACTGAGATGTTTTGTATATTTTAATTTGGAAATAAGCATCGTACTACAACGGCGTGTATTTTTTCGATATCTTATTTTTTAAAAGTGGTCCGAAAATGGTGTATTTTTAAGATTTTAATTTGGAAATATATTTTATATTATAACGGCATATATTTTTTCGACATTTTAATTTTTAAAAGTGGTCCGGAGCTGAGGTATTTTATACATTTTAATTTGGAAATATTTTTTATATTCTAACGGTATGTAATTTTTTTATTTGGCCAATTGGCTCCGTACCCGCCGCTTTAGCGAATCTACTTTTCGACCCTCCAGAGCCACAAATTATTGGAAAAACTCAGTAATTCGTAATTTTCCTACCTTTTCGTACATCTGTATTTTCTTTTTTTTGATTCTTTCTCTTCTCTGAGCTTCTCTCTTCTAATCTTTCTCTTCTTTCTGTTTCTGCCTTGCTCTGCTTTTCATCTGTTTATATTATCGGAAATTTGATTTCTAAATTTCCTTTAATTATATAATTATATTATAAACAGGTAAATTGACCGGAACTTTTGAACGAAACCTCTAATTTTTACGGAAATTTGAAAATTTCGGACTTTCCGAGACTACAAATTTTCTGGCATATTAGTACTACGGGATTTTGACTCAATCGCGAGATTTTCCCGGAATTTGGTACCTCGGGACTTCGCCTCTATTTTCTTTTTTTTTTTACACGGATACCCTCTAATATTATATATATATTTAAATATGCTCACAAAAAATAATATTTATATATATATATTTATTAATATATATTTATTAATATTAGATATTTATATAATTTTTAATTTATTTGTATTAATAAAAATAATAATAATATTATTAAAATAATAATATATATATATAATTTAAATATAAAATTATTATTATTTATTATTATTATTAATATATATATTATATACTCCCATATCGGGTAGTCGCCCCGTCTAAGGGTAGGTACCAGAATTAGCTGCAGAAGTCTAACATGGAAGGTCGCCCCGCATTGCGTTTAGTTGGGGGTAAGTATTCAAAAAGGATGCTTTTGTGTGATTAACGATTCGGATAGCATTAGTTTCATTGTATTTCCCATAGCTGGCATAGCTTCTGTAATAACATGAATTTTCTTGGATTACTCAAAATTGTTGAGTTTAACTTGGGGGTAATACTTCTGAAGCATCCAGATTTTTTCTTACATAAGCATTCTGAGGCTACTGTTTCCATTGTATTTCTTATAGGTGCCATATTTTCTGTGATAATTGGCCCTTACTTGGATTGTTCAAAATTGTAGGTAAACAAACCTCTTTGTCAAATCAAAGAAATACATATATACATATTGCGTTCACAATGGGTTTTGCTATTCTACGGCTATTGTATCCATATATGTATAAATCCTGCATTCATATGGTGTTTTGATTTGAAACCACAATTTTTCAATATTTTTTTACATGCGGAGATTCGATGGGATGATTTTTTCATGCAATGGAATTATTATAATTTCTCAAAATCAGGAATTCATTTTGTCTACATTTATGTTGCGTTGACATTGGCCGAAATTTTTGGGAAGACTTTTGGGGATGGATGGGGTGCGGAGTTCCATGCGGCCGAGCATCCCCAGTACAATGTTGGGGTGACTACCGGGGACCCCTGTATTATATATTATTAAATAATTATAAAAAGAATATATTTATATTTAATATTTCTAATTAATGAATATATATTGTTATTTGTATTTTAATATTTTTTTTTAATTTAGTATTTGAAAAATAATAATTTTATTTTATAATGATTTTGATGAATTATATTTATTATTTAATTTATAATTTGGATGTTTATATAATATTTTATTTTTGATTTTTAATTATTTTATAATAAGATAATTTTTTAAAAAATCGAAAAAAATATATATTTATATAAAATTAAAAGAAAATGAGATAATATTAATTTTAAAATAAATTAATGGAAATTATATATTTAGCTTATTTTTGATATTTTATAATTTTAATGATTATAATTTAAAGTTTCTGTATTATGGATTTATTATTTGGCTATTATATAGAATTATTAGTTAAGATTTGAATTATATATATTTTTTATATTTTTATGTTTTTGATTCGATAATTTAATTTTCCCAAATTAAAAATATATATATATTGTATTTATAAAATATAAATTCGATATATTATAATTTATTATTTGAATAAATTTTATTATATATATTGTATTTTGTAATATTATATATATATTTATTTTTTTATAATATTTATTGTGTTCCGTCTATATAAATCCCAAAAAAATCGAAAAATATATTTTTTATATAGAATTTGTAAGAAGGAAAATTGGGATAATAAAGATTTTAAATTTGATTAATTAAAATTAATATTAAATATTTAAACCATTTTTGATTTTCCCTAGGTTTATCGATTTCAATTTATTTTATTTTTTTTTTTTTCATCATATTTTAATTATATATTTTTTTAAGATAATTATATTCATAATCTAAATATATCCGAATTTATTAAATTCCTATTTTTGTTTATTCAATAATTAAATTTTACCCAAATTCAAAAAAATATATTCAGAATTCCTTTCACCCATAAAATATAAATTCGATATATTATTTCCTGATTTCTGGATAATTATTATTATATAATATAATAATATATATTTGCACAATCTTTTCTGGAATTTATTATATTCCCTTTAGACAAATTTCGAAAATATCGAAAAATATTATTTTATATAAAAATATTAAGAAAGAAAAATCGGATCATTTTGATTTCAAAACCGATCAATTGAATTTGAAATTGTGCCCTTAAATTGATTTTTTGCCCTATAATTCTAATAATTATTAATAATTGTTATTCAAAATTTCTGCACCGTATTTTTCACTATATTTTTTCTGATCATTGTATGTAATTATTAATTAATTATAATATAATTCTATTTTATTCGATTATTTTTTTTTTGGTCCAATAATGAAATTTTATCCAAATTTAAATTATCCATATTCAGTACCCAATTGGTATTTCCAAAAAGGGGAGCCCCGAGGGACTGCAATGAATGTATAGAGGGGGAAAAGAAAATTGACACTTGCTATGGTAGCAAAACCAGGAGTAAGAGGCAGACGGCCAACCAGATAACACGACGTTTGACGAGGGGAAGTTGGCTGTCCTGCCAAAAAAGACCCGAGCTAAGGTGGAAGGGTTCTAATTACGAAGCTGGACGGATTCAGAATCAATATATAATATCCTAGTTTCCGGATAATTTTTGTTATTTATATTGAATTTTATAGTAATATATATGTGTCCAATTTTTTGTAGTTCCTATTATATTCCCCCTCAAATAAAATATTTTGTTTATAAAGAAATTTTAAGGAGGAAAAATGGGATAGATTAGGTTTAAAATCGATCAATTGAAATTAAAATTATGTATTTAAATCGTTTTTGTTGTCCCATAATTATGAATATTGTAGTAAAAAATCTCTTGAAAGGTTAATTTTTGAAATCCGATGGAAATCCGATGGTTATATTTATTTGTGTTCGGTAAAATTTATAATCTGGGTCCCGGAAAATGAACCAAAAATTTATAATAACATTTCCAGAAAATATTTAATAAAGAATTATTACAATTCAATAAAAATTATATAAATATTTTTAAATCCATTATCCATATTTAGTAAAGAAATTAAATAAATATCTTAATTTTATAAAATATTTCGACAATATATTTAATATTTATATTTTAATTAAACCAAAGACCCATATTTAGTAATAAAATTAGATCATATATATTCATTTATTTAATAAAATTTAAGTTAAAACAAACCCATTTTTTTTCAATATAAAATAATTATACCTTTAATTCATATAATATATTTTATAATAAACCATTATTAATTATTAATTATTAACCATTATTTTTTTTCAGGAGATTAGTCCAAATAAAAATAAAATATTATAATATAAATTTATAATTATAAATAATTTAATTTATATAATTACCCCTCCAAAATATATAAACAAATATTTCATTATATTAAATAATATAATTTAATTATTATATAAACATATATTATGAATTCAGATCCATATAAATTTATACATATTTTTTTATATTAAATTTATAATATAATTAAAAATAAAGAAATTAATAAATAAAATTATTAAAAATTAAAATAAATTTTAATATAATAAAAATATATGTTTATTTAATAATTTATTATTTTAATATATAAATAAATTATTATTATTTATATAAAATAAATTCGATTTTTTTAAAAAAAAAATAATTTTAATATATTTAAATTATTTCCAATTTATGTTAAATTTATATATAAATAAAATTAAGAATATAAAATATTAATTATTCCAATAATAAAAAATAAAAATAATTTTAAATTATAGAATAAAATCGAATTTTATAAAAAAATAATTATTTAAATTTCGAAAAAATAAATTAATTAAATATTTTCTAATCTTTTCAAAATCCAGATAACATTAGGAATCTAAAATATTATTATTGTTTTCTTTGCCAAATCTATTGTGTTTAATTTGGTCGCAATTGGTTTTCAACGGCAGGCACAAGCTTAAAGGAAGCCAGCAGACAAGGTGGTATTGCCTATTCGGCCGTGAAGATGTCCCATCTGGACGCAGGATCCCTCTGATTCCCTCTGGCAGCAAGCAAGGGTTCTCCTTCATACCGCTGGTGGCAGAAATCATTGGTGCATGGGCGTCTGCTGCTGCCCAAGTGTTGAAAGGCATCGTGCGGGCTGCGGCGGCGCGGGAACAGGCCGATCTGGCGGCCTTCTTTGCTGAGTTCCTTCAAGAGGCTTCCGTTTTGGTGCGAAGCTATCGTGGAAGGGCTGATTTGCGTCGAGGCGGAAGCCCCTTCCAGTGCGGAAACCGCAGCTGCTTTGATCTTGGCGTCTTTAATTCTGGCCTTTTTGTACTGAGTTAAGTGAGGGTTGTGCTTGTACAGGGGTTGAAGCTGGTTTCCTGCATCTTTTTTTTTGCTCTCTCTACTCGAAGCTTAGGGCGCTGAGGCTTTGTTTTCGAGATTAGCCATCCTTTCTTTTGTATATTTCGGATGGCATTTGTCGTCCACGGCTGACGCGGCCTATCCTTTTTTGATGGGGGGCCATGGATTCGTCGGCATGAGTCCGTCCTCCCTTGTTTTGGCGCAAGGTTCTTTCCCTTCCAAGAAGGTTTTTCCCTGTAACGGCTTTGTTGATTATTCCTATGTTCCGTTGGTGCAGCCCGCAACGACGGGCAAAAGGCCAAAACAGCGCAGGGGGCGAAGGGAACAAACGGACCTCCAGAACCAACCTTCACGGTTAACCAACACAGAGCACACACCTAAACTCCACGACGCATTACAGAGGGGCACGGGGCATAATTCAGGACCAAATGGGGAACTAGTTAACGAAGCGGAGTGAAAAACAGCAAAACAAGTCCCCTCAAACGGGACCGTTGTCGATCAAGCCACATGGGCATGAAACGGCTGTTCAGATTCAACTGAATTAGGTGCACAATATGGTTAACCTCACCAGAAACCAAAGAATACCACACCTGCAGGAAAAGGACATGCCTGTTGCCTCATGGACATGTTGCATTGCAAACAGCTTGGGCAGCGGCAAAAAGGAAGTTTGTGGTAGTTCGGCAAGGCTTCACTGGAGCAACGTTGACAGTTCCGAGGGTTCACCAGGACAACAGGAGCAGCAGGACGTCGAAAAAGGTGCATAACCGAAAGGCCAACTATTTTCTCTACTTAGATGAGTTGCCACATTAAAAATGTAAATTCGGAAGTCCGTTCCACACTGGCGCTGAAATTGGTTCAGGCGCTTCCATGCACCGCTGACTTTCAACCAATGGGGTCTTGGGGCTAGCGGCCATGGGTAAGGCCCTCGAGTACGGAAGAATGACTCCAATAGTCTGGAGGCAAATCACTGGAGCGCACGTCGAGACTTGATCCAGCCCTGCCACAAGGAGACAGCGTTACCACAGGTATGTGGGGTCTACCGCTACGTAGTTCAGAGACTGTCTGTGCCACAAGCACTTTACCGATGTTGCAGTATCCATCCAACCATTAGCACCCAATCTCCACTTTCTAGACCACCTTCGAACACGGTAAGGGCTGCCAGGTGAAATGCCGAACAAGCTGCAGCTTTGCCTGGACTTTGGGTGGATTGGTGGATTCATGTGCTTCTCTAATTGTGATCAAATAAGCAACCACCGGGCCTGTGACTCATATATTTCTTTACAGTCTTTGACGCAGAAGCTGGACAAATCGAACGCGGCCCCGCAACATATGATCATCGTTATTCTCTCTTTTCCGCAGATACTGAGCGAAAGTCTTGTAGGTGATGGTCTCACAGTCCACCATGTCCCGGGTATTCTCCTAAGTGCAACAGGCATTCGCAAAGCTTGTACAAAGCTCCGATAGAAACCTCGTCCTCGAGGAAAAAATCAGACCAAATCCCAAGGTTCAGGCATATAATCTTCACAAGGCAGCTCCCTGGTTGGCGTGAAGGCTGGTAATGTGATGCCAAATCGAAAGCAAAGAAAATCTTAAAACATGTTTTAAACATGCAAATCTGCAGCTTCAAAGTGTCACACATCCAAATGGTCCCAGACACTTGCGACGGCCAGAGATGCTCCCAGGCAACTTGCTACGACGTTTTCGCTGTGTTTTGCCCTGCCACGACCTGCCCTTATTCTGTTTTCTAGCAGTGAATGTTGCGTGGCACCTCCCTTTTGAGATGTGGGATATCACTTATCACTCTTTGTAAATGTGTAGAAACATTCTCTTGAGCCCAAAAAAAGACAACTGGTGATCCAACAGCGAGGCTGCGTCAAGTGCAGCTTTTGGCAAAGTTCGAAGGAGGTGTTTTCTAGAAAGTTTGCGTAGAAATCAGATGCCAAAATATCCTATGGAGACCTTGTACAGAGATCTTGTGAGATCTCTTATAGATTCTTTTAGAGATCCCCAAGATTTCTGTGGAGATCTTGACCTTACACGGCAATAAGCGCCGAAAATGACCATGCAGCCCTGGATGGGGCCTTGTATGTACATGTCATGTCAAGTGTACCTTGCGAAGAGCTACAGGAAATGTCATGAAATGTCATGCATGTTTCTCTTGACGTCGCCACTGTAATGCTCAACTTCTGAAAGTCCTTAAATATCATTAGAATTCATTAGAGCAATATTAGAGCAATGATCAACAATGAATGGCTTTGACTTGCAGCAACAATTGATTGTCATTGTTTTGACGATGTCCTTATCGCGTCTGTACATGTGTGGAAAATCATCGCGTGCAAATCCTGAGCGTGCCATCTGCTTGGCAGGGGCAACAAATTTCTGAGTCTCTTTCACTGAAAATCCAAGACCACAAGGATCCAGGAAATTACATGTGTCAAGGTTGAAACACCCTGGCATCCGGATCGTTCTCCATCGGCATCGCTTTACACATCTTTTATTCCAAGCTTTGAGCAAATTGCAGTCATCATCCGCACCATCAAGCGGGCCTTAAGCCTGGACGCTGGACGCATGGCAAAGAGATGTAGCTCTACCAAGCCAACTAACTTAGCAGGTCTACACTAATTACAGGGAGAACCTATCCAATCTAATCGTATGCGCTCCCTCAACGCGATGCTTAACTACAGCTGGTGCCGGCTGGGGGGCAGGGTCGTGGTGAGATCGTTGCTGTCAATGCCTTCGGGGTGCTCCGTGTGTCTTCGGGTAATCAGAAAGGCTCCGTTCTTCGAACAACAAAGGCAAAGGTGTGAGGTTGCTTACGCAGCCGGATGTGGAATCTCAGGGAAATGTGGCAACAAACCCGCAATTCTCAAACATCATCTGTGGCAGTGTGGCAGCGCATGCGTCAAGTCATTGAATGATGCATAGCAAATACGAGACAGTGTCTTTGGGTATACAATGAAGCCATTCAATCCATTTCAAACCACTTCTTGGAACAGCCAGTGTCGCCGCCTTATCCTTATTTGGTTCACAACACAGTAGAAAACATGCCGCAAAGTGTCACAGCCCGCCATCCGCAGCCTGATTGCGATGATGTCGGTTTTGGACGCAGGTCCGCGGCATTTCAACAAGCCATCGATCATCTCCTCAAGGGTTCACACCAGAAGTGCCTAGCATGGGGTCATGTTGGGATACATGTCATTTAAACAAGCATAAGCAGTAGCCCAAATTTGCGTGGTTCTGTGGTATTTATTGACCCATACTCGGCATAGGATTGGGCGTTTTGGGCTTGGACTCAATCTCTCCTCAAACTCGAGCTCTCCGCTCATGTCAGCATCAAGAACATCAAACAAATCCGACTTGCAGGACAAATCAATCTCGGCATCTTCCAATGTATCCAGCAAACCATCGTGGCTGGCCAGCCAGTGATTGAACTCATCCCGGGTCACGACCACATCATATTCCGCCATATCTTCACGGATTCGATCTGTCAGCTCGGCGTACTCGTAAGTCGAGTGCGGTTTGCCATACCTAGCGACGCTGGTGCGATCTGCAAAAAAAACAATACATTAATACTACCCGGTTATGACTCACAATTTGCCATGGAAAATCCCACCCATTTTGAAGAACGGTAAAGCATCTATTTCTATGGGCCATCTATACATATCTATACCATGGCTATGTTAGTCATAACCAGAGGGTAATACATGGAGATCGCATATGATTGCATGCTGCACTGGATCTCAAAGACGTTCGTAAACTATTCAGCTGCGGATGAACCAGTGAAAACACCGGCTAAGAAAATAATTACCCTCTGGTAAACTAACATAGCTATTTATAGTGGATTTACCCATTAATAGCATGGTGATTTTCCATAGTTATGTTAGTTTCCCAGAGGGTACAGTTGATTGTCTTGAAGCACAGCAGCCAATGCACCCTCCATGGCAACATGACAACATTTGACAAAGGCATGTGCCTTTGACATTCCGCAGCCACAGCAGTGGCCTCGCCTACTAGTTGTTTAGTTCCTGTTCCTTCTGGAAGTTGCACAATCCAAATCAAAGGTCGGGGAAACGGAAGCCTCATCATCACTCATCAATATAAAGTAATATACATGTCAAGATATATCATAGTCATAATTGAATCATAATCATAACTCATCATATACATGTCAAGATAAGATATGTCTTAAGAAAGTGTCAAGATACATTCCTCGAAGTTCCTCCCACTTCTCCCTGAAGATCTTGGAGACTCTTCGCGCAGTCCCAGGTGGCCCATGCATAGCTTCTTTCATGGCCTCGACTTGAATCCATTGGTCCATTAGTCCATGGTTGTCCCAACACAATGTGAAGAACATTGAAATCATTGAAGAACTGGCCATGGATTCCATGGATTCGGAAGTCTCATTCTGAATGGCCAGCCTCGTCTTCGGCCTCTTTGCGAAGAACTTTTTGCAGAATGATACCCCCTCAGTGTTTCTCAAGCCATGAAAGGAACTCGAAGATTCTATGGAATATGGAAAAATCATGAAAAATCACAATCAAAACTTGCACTGTCTTTCTGCATGCCCTCTGCAACGAGATTTGATCGCAACAAAAAAACAACTTCTGCGTTGGTGACCAAGTGTCGCAAGGTCGCGGCAATGCGCCAAGCATTCTTCGGCGCATTGTGACCAAGCTCCCGTTGCCTCTTCTTTGTGCACCCGTCAGTGACGTTGTCGATGAAAACCGCCTGCGCAATGCAAAGCCAATGACTTCATGGCGGCACGTGCAACTTGCCGGAAATTTTCTGAAAAGCAAACGGAAGAAATCATTCGGGAATTCTATGGTCTTGGCTTGAGATAATTCTGCGAAACTTCACAGAGCATGTTTTATTGCGCAGCCAAGATGCCATGATGAGATTGAAAATCCCAATTGTCACCTGATGCTGGCCGCAAATTTGACGGTGGTCACACAGCAGTCGGGTTTCTTCACAACGTACTTGGACACGGACATTGGACGCTCAGCACATCGCCAATAACAACAGGACAACAACAAAAAATCAGCTGTCGCAAACACAAGGACAAGCAAAGACAAGGACAAGAACCTCAAGAACCAGAACAACAATGAGAACAATGAGAATCAGACTTAAAAACTACATCCAAAAAGATATATGCTGTATATCATATTAATGACTTAGTCAATATTTTCGGAACCTGATCTGGCTCAAGGCATCTCTGCTGATGATTCAAATCATTCAAGGCGCAAAGAGAAACAGCAGGATGTAGATCATCATGAAAGGGAAACCATATCTCTGACGCAAAGTCTCCTGCGCGTCCGGTGCGATTAGGGTGTCTGAATTATTCTGAATTTGTGCCTACATGATACTCAACACACATAGCCCGCAAATGACAATATACCAAGATGGAACTTCACAACACATAATGATAGTAGAGATATGATCTGAGATGTGTAGACATATATATAAATATATATGCAGGCATGAATGTACATACATACGTGCGTACTTAGGTGTGTAGATATGTAGGTGTGTCGGCATGTAGGTAGGTATGTTCAAATGAAGAAAGGAAAAGGAAAGGGATGTAGATGTTAAATAGGCTATGATCAGGTATGTGGGTATGTAGGTGCGAAAGTATGTATGTATGTATGTAAGTAAGTAAGTAAGTAAGTAAGTAAGTAAGTAAGTAATGTACGTACGTACGTACGTATGTGTAGG
>Ga0126342_10019909_pt1 | contig 11345 bp, 10 predicted proteins | sample Cyp1metagenome_FD_92528 | JGI IMG/M metagenome (GOLD analysis project Ga0126342, IMG submission 92528) | Coral microbial communities from Lord Howe Island, Old Settlement Bay, Australia - Cyphastrea 1 metagenome | ecosystem: Host-associated > Invertebrates > Cnidaria > Coral ...
AGAAGTTTAACGGGGGTGGGAGAACTAAACCCTTATTGAAGGCCTTCAATGAATGTAGAAGTTTAACGCGAGTGGGAGAATTAAACCCCTATTGAAGATCTTCAATGAATGTAGAGGTTTAACGCAGGTGGGAGAATTGAACCCTTATTGAAGATCTTCAATGAATGTAGAAGTTCACCAGGGGTGGGAGAATTAAACTCTTATTGAAGATCTTCAATGGATGTAAAATGAATGTAAAGTTTAACGGGGGTGGGACTTTTATATTCCCTAATACCTTTGTTGTTCTCCCCCGGACAAGAAGGCTGTGGGCGAAACGGGGTGTTTGCGCATTTTTTATATACCAGCACCATGGTTCGCATCTGGGTGATGGGAGAAAAGAAGGGATTCGTGAACTGCTTGGGAAATCACAAGTCTTCGGAATCCAGCGAATCTCCCATGTTTTTTCCATCCAAAAACCTGGAATTCCCCAGACCGAAATCTGGATCGACTGGGATGAAATCACAAACTGGGATGATAGAGTGAAAGTCAATGGGAAGGATGACATCATATATATTATGGAAAATAAAAAATCTTTGAAACCACCAACCAGATATGATATTCCCATTCTTGTTGAGTAAATACCCATGTTCCATCATTGTTTTGGTTAAATCTCCATAGATCATGATCGAATCATAGCAAGCCCAAAAGAAAGGAATTTGGTCAAATAATTACCCCGAACCATCCCGAACCACTGGTTTAGTATTGGATCTACTAGTCTAGCCATCAAAATCATCCGTCATGTCCCATTTTTAGAGGAGGATTCTCTGATGCCTCCTGACCCTGTCAAGTCACAAAGGCTGCTTCTTGAATGTCCACAGAGCATTGAGCGATGGCGCTCTCCCGGAGCTGTCGACTTTTGGAAGGACCACCCATCAGATGGCCACATCGCCGGGGATGACGGACGGGGTGAATCTGTCAGATCCTATACCAATGTGGTGCCCCCGTTTGATAGCTAACTTAGGGCTTAGAACTAAAATAACTAGGACTAGGATTTATGGTGGATATATCTATAGTATAAGCAACCAGGGGGCACCACTTTGTACGAATGAGAGAAACGAAGTTTCACGATGTGGGTATGAACTGGGGGCATGAACTGCTTGGCTACCAGCACTTTGCAATTCTATGCAATTCTCACATCTGGACAGCTTGACATCGAATTGTGCCTGGAAAACCAGCGCAGCGAGTTGTGAGTTTGGATGGTCTTGGAGGACGCCCCGCACTGTTGTCGAATCCCCTGGTGGAGTTTGTCGAATGCGGACCGCGGTGGCTGCCAGATCAAAGTTTAGTTTGGTATCCAGGAAAGCTTAGTTTGTCGAGGCACAAGGCAAACTAAAATCGAGCTTTGGCACAGTGCCGCAGCTGAAGGCGCAATTCCAGGAAGCTTCATCACTTTTTCTGGACTTTGCAGATCGCTGCTGAAGCTCTTCTCCTTTAAACCAAGCCTGAGAGACATGGGCCATGGCCTATTTCAAGCCACTTCCACCCTTTCAAGACAACATCTTCCTACCTATTGCACAGTCAGGTGGCAATGGCAAAGCCAGCGTGTCGTCAATACCAAACTACTCTACCCACGAAGAAGTGAAACAAGCCAATGGCCATGAAGATTGAAATCTCCAGCAAGTGCTCCACATTGTCGTTGCCATCAGCTGGCAGCAGCCGATTGTCGATGAACATAGACACGCTGTGGCAAACACAGTGAGCTGCAAAGAAGGCCACGATCGAGTTGTTCACCTGAGTGGTGACGAGCCAACTGGTGATCAGCGAACTGGAGTAGATCGTCATGTTCTATCCCCCTTAACGCTTTATAATATCTTAATACTCTGTTGTGGTCAAACCCCACCTTTTCGCCAGTTCCACCCCACCTTGGGATTTGCCGCGGTGAAGAACAGGGCCAGCGCGAAGGTCGCAAAGGTTCCGCGCCACAACAGCTCAGCATCGAGGTTATAGGGATGCCAGCGCACCCATCGCTGTGCCTGGCAACTCAGGGCGCCCGTCGTTAAACGGTGTTTTCTTGCGATCTAGACCCTGCCAAAATCGGACTAAACCAACCAGAAAATGGAGATATGGTATGTTTGGTGCGATTTTCTTCATTACCCAGCAAGATTCACGACCCTGACATGAGTTGGGAGTTGGAAGATTGCTTTCCATTGAACATCAGCGATTGACTCAGGGTCTATGTCAATATACTGGAGACTGGAGGTTATGGGGGGTTGACCAAACATCATGGGGATATCATGAGATACTTAAGATTTAATTGGGATATAGATCATAATCTGGTTGGTGGTTGACCTACCACTCTGAAAAATACGAAAGTCAGTTGGGATGATTATTCCATATTATTCCCAATATATGGAAAAATAAAAAATGTTCCAAACCACCAACCAGATGAGATACAGGGATATAGATCATAATAATTCACTCGTCTGAAAAAAATATGCCAACGATCTTGCGGTCCCCAGTAGTTCCCCCAATCCTAACCAGCATTCCAATGACCTTGCAGTGAGGTCGTTATCATTTAGATCCTTACAGAAACTCTCCGGAAAAATGTATAAAACTGTGAGGCTGGATCGGAATCATCATGCTAGTTTTACGGATGCAACATCACATTATCAATGAAACATCATGAAACCAAAAAGCAGTTTCATGAATTTCGCCCTCTCTTCTGTTAAAAAGGTGGCATTCCCACCTGTTCCCAGGATCCAAAGATGGGCATGAGGAGGAAGAAGGGAAAGCCCGAAAAAATGAAAGTGTAGATCTTCAGCCGCAATTTCGTGGCTTCAAACAGGTGCTGATAGGCTCCTTGGAAAAAGTCCTTGAGCCATCCAAAGCTGGATCCATAGGGCCAGGCCAAGCCCAAGACAGCAACAAGCAGGGCTAATGCCAGACCCATTTGTAACCATAGGCCTGCAGAACTGAGGTTTTAAATGAGGCCTCTCTGCATGGAATCTTGCTGCCATAAGTGCACCTTATTCATATGTCGGTCATTTCGTATTCAGACTTGGGGCATCAATGGACCCACAAATTCGATCGTATCTCAGAATTGAAGCATATCTACCCTCCGGTATTCAAACATGGCGACGGAGAATCCCCTATAGATGGGAGTCTATAGCTGGGAAAATCATCTATGGGAGATTGTCCATCGCCATCGCCACATTGAATCCTTTTGCGGGATCCAACTTAATGTTGATCCGGCCCATACCCAGCTGTTCCATGCTGTTCCACAATCTCAAATTGAATCTCTTTCCCATTATTATTCAATACCCCCCCTAGAAACCCTGGTTTCGTATTGGATCTATTCGTTTGAGCGGTGGCGAAAACCCCTATGTCATTCTCTTCTAATCCTACTTGTCTTCCGTGCTGCTTCCGCGACCACAGTTTCAGCTTCCGCGGATGATTGGCAAGTTGATTCTGCTTCCGTGGAGCTTCCGCGAAAACAAGCTCCTCATGAAGATTATAAGTTGAAATCGTCTTCTGCGGCCCTTCCGCAATCGGACGATCAACGTCTGCTTCCGCAAGCGCTCCGCGCGCTTCCGCGGACGTGGGATTCACTTCTGCGGGCCCAACTTAGTTTCATCCCCATATAACTTTCTTACTTGGAGGTTTTTGACGCTGCTCATTTTGGGTTCCCTGATAAAAATGGTGGTATCGAACATAGGGGCGGGCGGGATAAACCTGTGTGACATGGGTTTGTCTGAAAATACCCTGCCCCTAAATACAAAGGTGTGTCATCACCTTATTCATTGAATTGGCTATTTGGGGGTATACAAAATTCTCGGACACACCCAAATATCATGTCTGTTGTATAGTTCAATGTTGGTGATATATCATGATATATCCTTTGTGTCTCATAAAGTACATAGTCCCATATCAATTGTTGGTGGTATCCTGCAACCAAGCCCACATGTTGATTCACTGCCTGTAATGGCCAAAAGGACACTCTGAATAGACAGGAAGAAGATGACCATAAGCAGCAAAGGCTGCAGGGTGAGGGAGGTATTCCCCAGCCATTGCAGCAGAAAGGGGAAGCCAAAGCCGAAGAAAACCGTCAGTCGCATGTGATGGTAAGGATGGTTCACCGGATCTTTCAGGACCAGTTTCCTCGGCAAAGCTTGAGTTCGAAAATCAAACACCCTGGAGAAACGTGGCCAGAAAGTTATGGTAAAGGGATATTTTTTGGGTGGTTTTCCAAGCTTGAAGAGAAACAAGCGCACAAACAAAAGCAACAAAAGAACGAACACCGATCAAGGCCCAGATTCTCTGGAAGTGGATATGTGGCCATAAGGTGGAAAAGGCACAAGACAATCCCCAGAGCTGCCAAGCGCCAGAGGCCTTCATCCTCGTCGCCAGATGTGCTACTTTCAAGCCTCGAAATCAGCCAACGCACTGGCTGATTTTCGTGGGAAGGCCATGGTTCTTGGAAGCTTTTGGGGTGTTATATTTCCATGACCCATGTTTGAAGCCAGCATTCAAAAACGATGAATGTGATAAACCCAAGCACATAATACCTTGTTTCTTTTTCTCCTGGCCATGGCTATCCATGGCTTTTGAGAACAGCTTTGGCAACTTTGGGTACATGGAGTATGGTTTAAAATTTGCTTTACCACAAGCCCATCCCGCAGCAGAGTCCCAACTGCGTCGCCCGACCCGCTTTCCATCTCCACATCCTTCGGAGCATCCTTCCCAACCACGGTATACGCGGAAGCCATGGTGGGTATCCAGGATACAGACTGGGAAATGGCGCAGGAATGGCTGCGGTGAACACACAAAACACCAAGCCTTCGAGCATAACGTTGAGATGAAAGGCAACGGTTCAACCTGATTTTCTCAAAGAGCTTGATAGTTACAGATCCAAATGAGTCGTAACATGTCGTAACCAAGCAAATGGGGCTTTTAAATGCTATGAATGAATCAAAATATAAGTTGTCTAGTAGTTACTCCTATTCCCATGTAAGCAGCAATATAAGCACCAAAAGGTGACGTGTTGACTCCACACAAGGGGAACATGTGTCCTGACTCCTGTCCTGACTATTTGTGCCCACCCAATAGTCTCAAACTACTCATTCTGCCACCAGGATGATCGAAGTGAGGTTAGGACTGCTACAATGTGGGGCCCCCGTTCGATAGCTAAGTTGGTGAACATAACTCCAATAACTATGGTTTATGGTACGCAAATGACTATAGTATTCATGGGTTTTTTGTTAACCAACAAACATCACTGGGGGGCCCACATCGTAGAAGCTATGCATTTTTTCAGATTTCCTGGATTCTCCTCCCAGAAATGCGATGTCCCGGACAGTTGGGCGGAATCCTGAGTGGTTAAACAAACCGCTTTTCATCTGGGGATATCAACCATGTAACCATTTTTTATGGGGATAAAACCATCATAAACCAAGCCATTTTGATGGTTTATAGCACCTATAAAAATGGTGATGACTGGGGGATGGTTCATTATTGTTTCAACCACATTATATATATATATATATATATTCGTATTTATAACAGGTTAAAAAGCTATGGTTCTCTGGGTTTCTTTTTCCAACTGGACCAGCCCAACAAGCCAAACCATCCATCGCGCCCCAGGGGCTCTGAATGGCACTGAGCTGGGACTTGAGCTGCTTGATCTTGATGACCTCATGCCATGGGAGATCATGGAAGAAGACAGACACCGAAAAAATCATGGGAAGATGTTATGTGTAACCATGTAATCATTATTATTGTCTTGTTTAAAATAGGATATATATATATGTGATATATAATGATTATCTATATATATATATATACATCGATACAAGTATCTATACATAGTATGACAAACATAGATCATCATTGTTACAATCAGCCAATCAATCAATCAACCAATCAATAAATCAATCAATCTATCAATCAATCAATCAATCAATGAATCAATCAATCAAATCAAATCAAATCAATCAATCAATCAATGGATCAATCAATCAAATCAAACAATCAATCAATCAACCAATCCATCAATCAACCAATCAATCAATCAATCAATCAATCAATCAATCAATCAATCAATCAATCAAATCAATCAATCAATCAATCAACCAATCAATCAATCAATCAATCAATCAAATCAATCAATCAATCAATCAATCAATCAATCAACCCAATCCAATCCAATCCAATCCAATCCAATCCAATCCAATCCAATCCAATCCAATCAATCAATCAATTCAATCAATAAAATCAATCAATCAATAAAATCAGAGATACTTGAAGCGATACGCTTAAAGATCATGGTTTCCATCATGGAGATCTCATGGGGAACTACATAGGATCCGTGGTAGCTCAAATCGAACCACAGCCCTGGCGCCCAAAGGCGGCCTTCTGGAAACTGGATGGCCCATTTTGGAATGACTCCCTCCTTCCATCATTTGTGAGATTTCGAGAAACTACTGGATATCAACAAGTCAACCTGGTGGTTTCAACATGTTTCAACCTTTCCTAATCTGAATTGGGATTCAGAATTCTAAGAGACGTTCAAATGAATATAGTTGGCAGGTTGCTGATATTGGGAGTGACAACCTTGCTACTCTGTTGTGGCCGATACCTACTGTGGTATTGGGCTTTGACCCACAGCCATTTTCTTAAGATGGAAGAACAGTGGAACTCCCGCATGAACATCTGCGGTGCCCAACGCCTTGGGTTTCACCTGTACTCGAGATTCTCAAGTCTTTTGAATATAAACCCTCCAGACATTTGATTACCAGAGAGGATACACCTTCCATGCTCAATCGCTTCATCGCCTCATGGCTTTTTCGAACATCGCTTGAGCGATCGCGAGCGAGTTTTACGCCATTCTTCTGCCGGCTGCAGTTCCGCCAATCTAAGAAGTGGTTATGTAACCATTGTTATAGGGATTATATCCCAACTTGTAGGGATTATATCCCAACCATGTTATAGTTGTAGGGATTATATCCCATAGTTATGTAACCATAGTTATAGTTATAATCACAGTTATGTCAATTAGTAAACCCAACTGCACCACCATGATATGTTTATAAATATACTAGCGTACTATGCTAAACTCTATTTCTCAAGTTTTATGTCACACAGGTACACATTTACACCTCATGTGTCAAAAAAATGGTCAAACAATGCAGTTGGATTTGTTATTGGATTTACAGTGCTTCAGCACATTAGAAGTAGGGCCCAAGAACCCAGCGGGAAGTACCCTCTGGTAATTTGTTACATAGCTATTGAAAATTGCACATTTATAGTTGATTTACCTATTAAAAATGGTAATTGTCCGCTTCGCAAACTGTAAACGTTGACCAGAGAAAAAAAATCTCCATTAATCACAACTTAAATAATTCTTGATCATTATGAAAACCACTATTAGCCATAGGAACCCACCATAATCTATAATTGATGATCATTATGAAACCCACTATTAACCACTATTAACAACTATTAACCACTATTAACCACTATTAACCACTATTAACAACAACTAACAACTATTAACCACTATTAACCACTATTAACAACAACTAACAACTATTAACCACTATTAACCACTATTAACACCTATGAAAACCATAGGAAACCAAGTGCATCTGAGCTGCTCTTTCTTGTTTCTCCCTGGCCTTTGTATCCGCTTTCTGCATCGCATCGTGGGCGCGATCGTCGTTGGTACCTGAGTTTTCTTTAAAGTACCGGTGGTTAAGTCAACCATAAAACATACCCTATTATTAATAGTGGTTAATAGTGGTTAATAGTGGTTAATAGTGGTTTCGAACTGGAAAATCAGCATGTTTAATAGATCTGGGTAAATTAGAATATTTTACTAACCTGAATAGTTGGGCCATTTGGGGATGATTCCCCTAACATAAACCATGATTCCAGTGAGGTCGCAGTGAGGTCGTTATAATTTACCCAGATAGATAAATCATGATAAATCAACTATTTCTATGGGCCATGTTAGCAAACTGTCAGAAATTACATCAAATTCCACCATGTTTAATAGATACTGTAAATCAACTAGTTATGGGCCATTTTCAATAGCAAACTGTCACAAATCACATCAAATTACCAGAGGCTAAAGTAATTTGATGCAATTGCAGTAGTCTTACTGGTGCTAAACGTAGGGTTGCTGGATGGGTTGCTGGATGGGTTGCTGGATGGGTTGCTGGGGGTTGCTGGGATGATGACATTACGAATGTGATGATCCATGGATCATTCGAAAATTCCCTGCGTAAAACGCACCAGTAAGTAGTTTTTTGGTGGTATTGTTAGGATCTCCGGGGATCTTAACCTGGCAAGATATCACTTTCGCTGGGGAGTTCAGAAGACCTTTAAAAAAATACGGTGAAACGGCCGGTAAGTTCATCAGACCTTGAAAAAAGGGTCACAAGTCGGGATTTTATTGGAATTTGATGCATCTATCGGGAAAATCTTCTCGAAAATCTGATGCATCCACTGTGATTCTTGAAAGTTGGATTTCATTTGGCATACGAGTACGGCGACTGTACTACAGCCCCAATATATGCATCAATTGTGGATAAACCCAATGTCATAAACGATCCTCAAAATCACCATCTTTATGGGTGGTAGAAACCATCCCCCACATTCGTTTCATGACTTTCATTGACTTTCATCCCATCAGCTATTCCCAAGTGATCGGTCTTGGCTTCCGCAAAATACCACCGGCTCCGTAAATCAGCCAATGGAAAAACCCTGGAAAAACTGGAGAAGCGGGAAGCAAAAAAAGAAAACGTATCGTATTCTATCCCCAGCACATTGATGTTTTCATGCCTATGTTTTCGTTGACGGTGTTTTTGCTGAATATCCATCATGTCTCCCAGCACCGAAGAATCTGTTGGTTTTTCGGTTCAGTCACCATGTTGGATCCCAATGATCTGCGCCGAGTGACTTAAGAAGGCATCAAAACGCTCCACGTCTTTATCCAGCATCTGCTTTGACTTGTTCAGTGCCTGTAGAACAACTAGGCCCGGGGGTGATCTCTTTGATCCTTTTAGCAAAGACCATGGACATGGATTTGTAACTAATTTACGGATCATTAATGGATATTAATGGATATTGATGGATAATGATGGATAATGGATAGTTGATTAAGTTAGTTGTAGCGGATAATTAGTGGATGCTTCATGGATGAATCATGGATAATGAGTTTTCATACCACCCATCCCTGGTGTTTTTTTTCTACGGCCCAATTTCATGAACCATGAGATACATTCCTCGGAATTATTGTGGATTATTGTGGAATTGGAAAACTGAATCATGGAACATTCTACATGGGCTTGGTGACTATGGCATTGGGTTTGCCACATTACAATCATTCCCAAAGCTCAAGACCACAGGAAGCTTGGGAAAAGAAAGCTGCAGGGGGCAGCAAAATCGTTCGTTATCTAAGTTGGTGAAGTTGGTGAACATAACTCCAATAACGTGTCGGTGGATGTTTTTGGGGAATAGGGGATAAACCACCGAAAAACACAACTGGGGGGCACCACACGAGACCACCGGGTCACATCAGGTCACATCCTCTCCGGCCTCTTCCTTGTCTTTGGCTCGGGCATCGAGCTTCAGAATCTCAGCCTTCTTCACATCTAAACTCATCTGGACTAAGAACATCTCACGTTTCTTGGCCACAAAGTCAGAGATGTTCTCCTGAGAACTTGCAGTCCCGGCTGCAGCTCATTCTCCCAATTATTTGAATCGATGTTTGCTGGTTCAAATTTCCATATTAGTCTTCTATCCCCCATCTTCACTAAGTTGGAATGCTCTCTCTCGTGGCTTTCAATCCTTTGTTCCTGTGTAGTTTCTTCCACTCCAGCAATCCACTTCGATCAGTGTCCCAGCGAACTAAACCTCCATTGACTTCGCTAAACCTTCATTTAATCATTAGAAATCCCATATAAGATCATAGGAATACTAATAGAAATCCCATAGGAATCCAATGGAAATCGTCCAACGTTCATTGAGTGCACTGGTTCCGTCCTTGTCTCTTCGGGCATCTCGACCTCCAACTCCGGGTGACTCATGGGGTTTTGAGACCATAGATGCCGTAAGCTATGGATGATTGGGTTATAAACTATGGCTTAATGAGTTTTAGGTTCGACCAATCATTACAGCCAAGGTACAAATGCAAAAAAAAAAATCATGACCCAGTAGCACAATGTAGCACATACATATGTATATATATATGTATACATATGACATGATGGGTAAGCCACACTAAATTTGGGAAGCTAACAGTTGAGCCATATCCAGCAGAATGATCTGTCTGAATCCAGCAACTGTTGGTGAAATCCCTGGGGTTTCACCAGCGATGAAACCCCTGGAAATCATAGGGAAACATCACCAAGCTCCTGGTTTCACATCCTGGTTTCACACATATCTACGGCATCTTTGAATATCATGGGGATATCATTGGGATATACAATGAAATACAAGATTTAATTGGGATATAGATCATAATCTTCCCAATATATATATATATATGGAAAAATAAAAGTCATAAAAATCATGTTCCAAACCACCAACCAGATATCTCACTAACCATTATTAACCACTATTAACCACTATTAACCACCAACCAGATTGAGTTCAAATGTGTCGTCTAAAAAAATGTGATGACTAACGTCCAAACATTTTGTGTGGTTAAATCCCCATGTTTTTGATGGCTTTCACCATGGGGAAATATCTCCTGGTCTAACCAGTGGCTAATATCTTTATTTTGGATGGTGAAAGCTGGTTAAATATGTTAAATACATATTTGTTGTCATAGAAAAAAACCTAGTTTTTGTTGGTGAAATGCAAATCTGGTTGGTGGACTCCAGAAAAAAACATGTTTATATGGTGTAATAAATATATATATATGATACCATTACAGTATATCATATTATATCCTTATCATACGTTCCCACAGTGTTCATTCTACATTCCATTGACCCAAAAAAAAACATTCCACCCATTTTTCGAGGCACCTAGGCCCTCAACAAGGCGGGCATCTGGACGTGCGGCGGACGCTTGGGCATCGTCGATATCCTAAAGTGAACAGGACATGTCATGGGATAACGGGATTAATTTACCCTCCGGTAAACAGCCACATAGCTATGGAAAGATCCACCATTTTTAATGGGAAAATCCACGAACTAAATCACCATTTTCAATAGCTATTTGACAAATTACCAGAGGGTAGGTAAATATTCAAATATACACTGGTAGGACAAAAGTTGCGCTTGTTGAGCTTCCCACAGTGAACATGGTTGGTTTCTTCTTCTGCACACCCTTTCCCCGTAGAATCCTAGCATGGAGCT
>Ga0126342_10019910_pt1 | contig 11345 bp, 11 predicted proteins | sample Cyp1metagenome_FD_92528 | JGI IMG/M metagenome (GOLD analysis project Ga0126342, IMG submission 92528) | Coral microbial communities from Lord Howe Island, Old Settlement Bay, Australia - Cyphastrea 1 metagenome | ecosystem: Host-associated > Invertebrates > Cnidaria > Coral ...
TCTGACTCTTTCTCTTCTGATCTTCTCTCTTCTAATCTTTCTCTTCTCTCTGCCTCTTCCCTGCTCTGCTTTTCATCTCTCCATATTGTCGGAAGTTTGACTTCTAAACTTCCTTCGATTATATATATATATATATAGTTGTGTAGTTTCATGATGGGACAAAAATGCATCGTTTAAATGCCATTTCAATGTCGAAAAATGAGTGGGAAATGGCATGATTTGATGCATCTTATTTTTGCCATGAGTGACGATATACCACCTATGTAGTCTAACCAGCTTGAAAAGCATGGCATGGTTTTCAAAATGCACTTGAATGGGGGAGAACGGGGGAGAATGGTGCTGAACGATGATACGTTGGTGCTAAAAGGCCAACTGGAGAGGGACACTGCTCAGTATGGTACCCAACAAGGCTTAGGACAAAGAATAGTAATGTGTTTTTTTTTCAATGAAAAAAATGTGATTTGACTGGCAGGCATGATGTGTTGGTGGATGCCCCAGCCAAAATTCGGGAATTCTCCAAGCAAATGGTATGGATCTGTCATTATCTAAGCAGCACAACTGGGGCTTGAAACGTTGTATGCTCCGTTTAAAAGACAACCCCCAGAAATAAACACAGATGACCATATGATTTAGTCGCTGAGGTTCACTCTTCATTTGTAAACACAATTGATGCCGCTTATCAACCTGTCTCACCTCATCTTCATTTTGGTCGCAGATTAATTCTGTATTTTGACGAGCAAGTCCATTCTTTTTGGTCGCTGGTTACCCTCGCCATTTCATCCACAAAATTTGCCATTACAATCCATGATGATAGATTCTGATAGATCTTGCATTTTGATGGCTAACTATATAGTTTTTTTGCCCACATATCATCTCATTGTTCCATACATTTTCCCACTTATCATCCCATTGTCTTCCAGCTATCATTATAGTTTCATTGATTTTCCCAATTATCATCCCATATGTTCATAGACATTCCCACTTGTATCCCATACTATCAATGGGAATTCCAGGATCTACTGTACCATATTTCTGGCCATATTTTGTGGGGATATTCCCTGAAATTTAGGCCTTATATATGGTAGGTACCTCCAATCGATCGGTTCCTGAAATGGCCATTGGTACTATGCCCCATTGTACCACTATAATCATGGCTACCCGGGGCACCCTGCGCAGGTGCACATTCCTCAGGAGCCCCCGCTGCCGTCCTCTCAGCTCGCGTCCCCCGCCACGCCGCCGCACCGGCTCTGCGGCGCCCCCGAGGGAAGTCCACGGCTGAGTCCGCGCAGCACACAGAGCCCAAGGGGCAAGGGAAACTTGGATGAGAAGTGGAATTTTGAGCGAGCAACAATGGGCATTTAATCAACTATATAACCATCAAACATAGTGGAAACCGGATTAATATATTGGAAATATGGTGGAAAAGTGGAAATAGCATGATAAATTTGGGATACAATAGGGATATGTGGGAAATATAGTGAATTGAGTGCATGGGAAATTGAATAATAGTTGGTTATCCATCAACAATGCGGATGGAATGTGAATGTCATGGAATATAAGGATAAGAATGAGACACTTAATCGCTGGGAATATAATAGGAATATATCAACATATGTCAGCCATCATGGGGACTTAATAAGGATTTAATGGTATATACCGAACCAACCGACCAACCGACCAACCAGCCCACCAACCAACCAACAATAGGATGTAATCAACTATATAAGTTATATAAGCATATATATATATATATATAAGTATATAACCATTAAAATGGTGGTAGAATGAGGATTTGCGCAACCAGCAGAAATTGCGGTATGATGGGAATCTTATCAGGGGATTTGACATATGTAACCAACAATATCTATATTAAGCCTTGGTGAATGATCTGGGTTAAGAGGTAAAGGCGATACTGAAACAAAAGATGCAATTTTGATGTTTGATCATTTTATCCAACAGTTATATAGTTACCAAAATTTAGGCAGCGCTAAAGCTAATACCAGTTAATTAATATACAACCCCTGGGGCATATGAGCGTTTTTTTTAAAATCCAATTTTGCTGGGATTGGCTGGGAATCACATCGCCCAAGCCATGCTTTGAAGCAACCAGCTGCAGCTTCCAATGGTTCAATCTATTTGTGTCGTGGTTCATACATATGGCATTTCCCACAAACTGGTTTAAGTATATCCAAGTATGTTGACGTGAAACCGGCCAAGGGAAAAATAAAACGTTGAACCTGTTACACCTTAAAGGTGGGTGCCCTCACTAATAAGTTAGTTTATAAACCCATTTTTGCATATATCTATGATAAACCTTAGCTATATAAAGCTTATAAACCAACTTGGCAATTGACCCGGAGCACCGAGGAGAAGACGGAGAGAAGACCGATCTTCCAGCAGAGACCAAAGGTAGGGGTGATTGAAGTAAGAAAAAAGGTGGCCAAGGATTTTTGTTTGAAAAACTAATCCAAAAAAAATATTTTTCAAAATCTGTCAAAACTCCCTGGCCAATATTGATCAATGCCTTGCTGCTTAGAATGCAATGCAGACGTTAGGTTGGTCGACATTGGCAGATTATAACCACAACATTGACCAACCAAAAAACATCTTTGCTGAGCTCGGAATCTGATGTTGGAACTGGTCCAGGGAGTGACCTGGATCCACATGTTCATGCGTAGGTCAAACAAGGCAATCGAAAATTCTCCAGTTGTAGTTGATGTTCCCAGCTATAATGATCCATTTACTTCGCGGATTTCCCAGCAAACCATGTTGGATTACGGGAGGGTATATGTTGCCATCATTTATTAATGTCTATCACCCCACTGTTTCCCGGCAATGCTCTACACTCTCATGTTTACCCGTAGGATCCATGTATGCTATATATATATATATGGCAACATGGATCCCATCAATGTACCCCCTTTATGTTAGCATATATACCAGTACCATGGATCCTATGGGTTATGACACAAAAAGTTCCTGATCAAGGCATACCAGCATGACGGATTACGAGGCTCCACTGGCCGACCGCTTTTCAATTATGGTCAGTAGAGCGTGACATTTACCATCTGGTTATGACTAACAGTTTGCCATGGTATAGATGGCCCATAGAAATAGATGGTTTACCTATTAATAGCATGGTGATTTCCCATGGCAAACCGTTAAATAACCAGAGGGTAATAACCATATCAAAAATATTTCAGGTTCACGGCATTTCTTCATGACTGTTCCAAAGTCCCATCAACTGATGAATTTTTGTAAGCCTGTCCAGCTGGCTCTCCCTGGTGCAAGGCGAAGATTCATTGTCCAAACAGCTGCGCGAGTTACAGCATGCGAAAGAGGAGGCAGCAGCACAGGTGGCGCAGAGTACCTCGGTCGTGGGAAGCCTCAAAAAACCATGGGTCAAAAGACCCTAGAGACCACAGATTCTCGTGATTTATTAAAAATGAACCCCGCTACCCAATTTTTTCTTAGATTTCTTCTAGGAATATGATAATTTCTGATGATTTTTGTATATTTTTGTAGGTTTGCGGCGGTTTGCGGTTCTGTCGGGTTTCGGGCTGCTATACGCCTTTCATTCCCATGATGCAGCGTTTCTTGCATGACGCGCTCATGAATTCCCAGGCCTCTAGGATTCATCAACTTTTGGGTGGGAAATGGCGGCACCAGTCGTCTGAGTAATGGTAAAGCAATAACAAACCATGCACCCATATTTTGATTGTTTATACCAACCATGGTAGAATTGGGGATGGTTTATTGCTTTGCCAACATGAATGTAGAAATCTGGTGCTTCACCGAACTAAATAACACACACAGAGCATAAATCCAAGTGTCCAGGAGATTGCAATCCGACCGTTTGAGGCTGGTAGCAACCCACAACTAACCATCAAATTACAGTAGCGGCAACTGTAGGACATTTATTCCCACAACTCCCAGAACCATTTCTTGGACTGTGGATCCCTTGTGAAGACTTATATAGGGAACATCTTAAATTATATTTTTTGTGAAGAAAAGGCATACCTATGAAAGTTTCCCTTAAACCAAGCCATTGGCCATGGATTTCAATATTTGAAGGGTCAGCAAGGCGAGCAAGCGATTCTGATGCGCAAGGGACAGCTGAAACGGGAGACCTTTCTGGCTCTCAAGTTCCTGGGTCGCGAACTGGGGTTGGGGTGATGGTGCAAAAAATCCGCGCATTTAGCCAATGAATTTGACTGATTTCCCAAGTATATATAGATATTTATTTACGGGGTGAATACTTAACTGTGTTTTTTCGCACTTTTTTTGTACTGTGCCAAGAAACTAGGTGATGTTCAGAGAAGATGCATATAACACCATGTATCCGATTGCTAGCAGAAAAGATTCCCCGAGCACTTTGAACTCTGTAAGGGTTCACCGAAGTTTTGGGTGAAGGCGTCGGTTTGGAAAGACGGATATGTTGCGTGCTGCTGCAAGCCAGTCGAGTTGATCCCTACCCAATTTCGGCTGATTAACGCATAGTCTGATTGATGGCTGCCAGTACACAGTCACAGGCCCGAATGGCCATCCTAAATCAGATTGTAGAAAATTGATGTTCTGTTTGAACAAAGCTATTATCCATTGCTAGCTTGGACTACCAGAGGGATCATCAAGCAAACCATCCCAACTGACCCATATCCGGAACACACAGAAGTAGCAAAATAATCAAAGATAGTTCTAAGGCAAGTAAACAAACAGTGAACATGTGTCAAAACAAGACATGAAACATTAGCATACATAAGCGTTATATTTTAAATATATTATTGTGTATATATATATTATCTAACTGATATAACATAACCTGCATGTCAACAAACCCAGAGAAGTTGGTACAAATTACAAACAAATCATGAGGTAGATAGCGATGCAAATACTAAAATGGCAAGCTAAATACCACTTGTTTGAGTCAATTTCCCTCCAGCAAAGGAAATAGCAACTTTTTAGTCGAAACTCATCTTCCAGCCTCCGCTTTGGCAGGCTTTATGTATCTTTATGTTAATTGTGGGGGATGGTACTTTGGTGCAGTTCCACTAATAAGTGGGTTATTTAACATTATATAACTATAGTATACTATAGTTGTAGGGGATATATCCCATTTGCAGGTTGTTACCACAGCTATACCCATGTGTTTTCACCCCAACTGCACCCCCAGGTCCGGAGGCCTAAGTGAAGCTTTGCGCCGCTGGCCCTCCCCAGAGCACCCCGCAGGGCCCTGCCCCGCACAGACGCCCAGCCCACGTGAGAGCCGCAGCAGCCGCGCTGCCATGGCGAGCCGAGAGCTTCAAGAGGAGCTGATTTTTCTGTGGTTACAGCGATTGCTTGGATTACTCTCTGGTAAACTAACAAAACCAACCATGTCTATTTTATTATAAGTAAATCATCAATGCACCATGTTCATCCATTTTCACAGATATGTTAGTCTACTGGAGGGCAATCCTTTTTATAGCCATTTGCTGAACAATTGTGTTTGTCGACATATTGCTGATGGGTAATTAGCTCAATGGGTGATACGGTGTGTTGATTTTGGCTATTGCTCGGAACATATGGAAAACAGATGGAACCTGATCGCCTTTGTTCAGGGCATCGGACGTTTGCCCGTCTGGTAGCTGGGGCATATTTATCTTTCAAGATGTGCGATTCTGGGGGTACGAACCATGAAACATGCTTGGAAGGTACTTGCAGCCCCATCTCTCGAGAGACCTCTGCCAGTATTATGAATTTTCACGTGCCCAAAGCGGCTGCAGGTGGCTATGAGGAACCATCAGTTGGTGGTTCTGAAATGATTGATCTTCATATAGTCTGCCTGAATGGTGAAGGTTGCAAGTTGACCCTCAGCCGGCCCACTCTGGGCAGGGAAGTGCGCCGGATGGTTTCGGAGCAGCTTCCCTCCAAGAGTCGAAGACTTTTGCTCCACCACAATGCTTCACCGCTGATGCTGGGAAAAACGTTGCAAGAACAGGGCATTGAAGGTCAGGCTGTGACCCTGTTCTGCACTTATGTTCCAATTGATTTCTATGCTGCATGGAGTTTCTCGGATTTGCTGAAGATTTTTCAGTATTTTCAACATTTTCCATTGGTACATTCACCGTTTCCTGATGTTTCTTGATGTTTTTTGATGTTTTTTTAATTTAATGGGAAACTGCTTGTTTGTTGGTGATTCCGTAGCAAATCGCAGGTTTTTGTGCCCGAGAGCTCCCAGGAGTCCCTGCAATTGAACGAGAGCCTGCATTGGAGGGTCTGAGACAGATAGGAGGGGCAAGCTCGGGACCCTGGTTGTACCACCTGCCTCAGGGCCTGGAAAGCCTCAGTTTGGGAACCCATTTCAACCAGAGCCTGGAAGGAGTGACCGTCCCAAGCAGCTTGCAAAGTTTGATTTTCGGATTCCATTTTAATCAGGGCTTGGAGGGGCATACCTTGCCGAACGGTTTGCAAAGCTTGACCTTTGGACATGACTTCAACAAGAGCCTCCAAGGAGTCACCTTGCCAAGCAGTCTGCAAAGCTTGACCTTCGGACATGCTTTTAATCGGAGCCTCGAAGGAGTCACATTGCCAGGCAGCCTGCAAAGCTTGACCTTTGGTCAGAGGTTCAACCAAAGCTTGGAAGGAGCGACCATTCCGAGCAATTTGCAAAGTTTGACATTCGGATCTTTGTTTAATCAGACCCTGCAAGGGGTCATTTTGCCAAGCAGTTTACTGAGTCTGACCCTTGGCGGCTTTAACCAAAGCCTGGAAGGAGTTACCATTCCAAGCAGTCTGCAGAGCTTGACATTTGGACCTTTCTTTAACCAGACCTTGGAAGGAGTTACCTTGCCAAGTGGTTTACGAAGCTTGACCTTTGGCGCTAACTTTAACCAGAGCCTGCAAGGAGTTTTTTTGCCGAGAAGTTTGCACATCTTGACCTTCGGAGATTGCTTCAACCAGAGCCTGGAAGGAGTGACGTTTCCAAGTGGTTTGCAATTCTTGACATTTGGCGACGGCTTTAACCAAATCCTGGAAGGAGTCCCCTTGCCAAGCAGTTTGCAAAGCTTGACTCTTGGGGATTTCTATAGTCAGAGCCTGGAAGGAATTATCTGGCCAAACAGTCTGCAAAGCTTGAAAATTAGTTTCGATTTTGATCAAAGCCCGCAGGGGTTTCTTTTTCCAGGCACATTGCAAAGCTTGACCTTTGGATATTTGTTCAATCATAGCTTGGCAGGAGTCAGCTTACCAATGAGTTTGCAAAGCTTGACTTTCGGATATCAATTTGATCAGAGCCTGATAGGAATTGATTGGCCGAGCAGTCTGCAAAGCTTAAGCTTTGGATATTATTTTGATCAGAGCCTGCAAGGGGTGACTTTTCCTAGCAGTTTGCATAATTTGACTTTTGGCGCTAGGTTCAATAGAAGCCTTGAAGGAGTTACCTTCCCAAGCTGCTTGCAGAGCTTGTTCCTTGGTGGCTCGTTTAACCAGGGGCTGCAAGGGGTCATTTTGCCAAGCAGTCTGCGAAGCTTGACCTTTGGATTTGATTTTGATCAGAGCCTGGAAGGGTTCGCATTGCCAAGCGGTTTGCACGAATTGAACTTTGGATACCAGTTCAATCAGAGCTTGAAAGGAGTCACCTTTCCAAGCAGCCTCCAAAGCTTGACCTTTGGACACCAATTCAACCAGAGCCTGCAAGGAGCGACGTTTCCGAGCAGTTTGCAAGATGTAAGCTTTGGAAATAATTTCAATCAGAGCCTCGAAGGGGTCACATTTCCAAGCACATTGCGAAATTTGACTTTTGGATGTAATTTTGATCACAGTGTGGAAAGAGTGGTTTGGCCGAGCAATCTGCAATGCTTGACTTTCGGCATTGGATTCAACCAGAGTCTAGAAGGAGTGGCTTTGCCAAGCAGCCTTCACACGTTTTCATGTGGTCCTATCTCTGTGAGCACTTTATCAATTTGATTCTACACGCCAGTTTCATGGCGAATGAGCTGGTATCAAAAAGCGTCTTGTGATGGCAATCTGCACGACAGAGGTTCAAGTTTAGCGTTCCCCAGAGCCAAAACCAGGACAACATATTCACCCATTGCTCACAACGATCACCAGTTCCATCCCAATTCTTGTTGATGACCCTTTGGGTACGCAACCTGGAAGTGGCATTTACACAATGTCCCCCTTTTTTCGAATGTTTGATTTGGGACGTGTCGGATACCGAGTTCACACACACAGGTCATCAGGATAGTGCAACTGCTGTTGGCTTCGTACTTGTCCATGCGCCCCAACCAATTTTGCAAGATTTCCTCGCTGGTGTTTTCCTCTTTGTGGCCTGTGCATATATATATATATATATATTAATATATATAAAATTATATTTATACATATATATATTTGTTTAATATGTCCATGTAGGGTATGTACTGTAACCAACGAAGTTTCCCACCATTGTCCAATATTAGATCCAGAGCTCGAGGAGTCCGAGCAGACGGAGGCGGTACCACTTCAAGCGCTGGAACTGGAGGATCTCTATGGGATCTGGGCCCATACAACTATCTGGGTAAATTATAACGACCTCACTGTTCTCCCTCACTGGAAATCATAGTTAATAAAGGGAATCATCCCCAAATGGCCTTAATTCAGCTTAGTGAAATATTATAATTTACCCAGAACTATAGTCACATAGCCCATGTGTTTGGCCATGGTTTTCATTTGAAGTTTTTGACGACGTCACCACGACGTTTCTGGAAATGATGAGACTTGAAAGGCTTACTATCCCCCAAAACAGGTTTCATGTCTTTTTTAGTGGTGAATTTGCCAGTCAGGCATTTTCATGCCCAATTTGTGATGATTAAAACCAACGTTTTTGCAACTTAATTACTTGGTGGGTCACCCCAATTGGAAAGTGGGTCATCACCCCAATTATTATTGCAACCATCCCTTTCCTGGGTCTGAAACATCGGGAGACGCCAGGAGAGTCCTTTGCCCCAGGCACCGGTCCCGCCAGTACCGTCGACGGTGCCCCGGCTGATGGGAAATCCTTGCGTTTGTTATATGCGAAAAAAAAGGCCTATAGTAACCCGAAGATGCAGAAAATTCGAATAAGAGTTGATTAGAACTTATACGGTAATGGTAGCCATATTTTGCTGGTTTAGTCTGTTTAAGTGGTGCTATAGCCCGAAAAATGTGTTACCCTTTTTGAAATACGAAACGTTTCCAGTTTGTGGATCGCTGGTGGCGACTGGCAAGGTGGAGAGACCGGTATAAACCCCACCTACTGTACCGATAAACCAAAACTTAGCCGATGTCAACCCCAAAAAAAACTTGCTTCTGTGTACCTCGAAAAAGTAGGAGAAAGTGCCATCTTGCCATATAATTGGAAACCCAAAGAGTTGATTTTGATTTGATTTATCCGGATTGACATTGTGGGTCTAAATAGTGGCAAGTTCATCTGTCATGGCGGATTTTAAGCCCCAATCCAGATGGTTTGTCATCGGTGCCATTTGGCGAGCATAGTTACGCGACCATCAGTATATGATGATATGATAATGAATGATAATGATATTGTTATAAAATATGTTATGGTGTGGATATGTTTTGCATATATAACCTACACTGTTTACAGCTCTTGCTTGCATACTGTACTACATGGATACAAATTCACGAACCACAACAACTGACACTTGTTTCCAAAAAGACAGGATGGAGGGAGGGAGGGAGGGAGGGAGAGAGAGTGAGAGAGAGAGAGAGATAGAGAGAGAGGGCGAGAGAGATAGAAACAAAAAGAAAGTTGCTTTTGGAGCACGGACTCATTGTTGGCGGTGGTTCGCTGTCCTTAGGCTTACCCAGTATTTATATATATATACATATTTCTGTGTGTATGTAGTATTATTATCATCCTGATTTGTCGTGGTATCTAGTAATTATCATGTTTATTGTTCAACACACCAAAGAAAAAACGTATATATGCATCTATTCTTGATGTATATGTAAATATAATATTATATATTCCCGATGGATCCAAGTCACTTGTACCTTCTAAGGAAGTATTTAGGGTTTGATCGCAGGACGCCGCGCCGGAGCGCACACCTCCGGAGCGCACACCTCCGGAGCTGCCAGTGACTGAGACACTGAGCCGCGGCAGTCGGATGACGAAGACGGAAAGCCTCCCGGAACGGCTAACCTTCGAAGAGGCGAGGGTTCAGATGGGGTTCGGCTCGGGTCATTGCGATGGTTCCCTGGTAATTTGACAGCGAAACATCACAATTTTCAGATGTCAACAGGTTTCATTTAAAGTGAACCATTTTCAGTTGCTATGTTTTAGATTACCAGAGGATAGTTTTTTTTCGCGTGATACGGTTGTTTTTTCTTCAAAAATGTTGTTCGAAGATGTTTTGAGAGGCCGGGGGCGCCCATCAGCCCCGCGCCAGGAAGCGGTTCGCTGCTGCAAGACATTGAACAAGATCGGCGGACAGAGCCCTCGATGCAAACTCCCAGAAATCTCGTGCCCCACAATTAGTTGTTGATTCAGAAACCTCATACATATACATATAATTATGTATATATACTGGTTGGTGGTTTGGAACATTAATTTTATTTTTCCATTCAGATCCATTCAGTTGGGAATGTCATAATCCCAACTGACAAACTCCATCATTTTTCAGAGGGGTAGGTATACCTAACCAGTATATAAAGCTATATGTTATTTGATTGTCTACCAAGTACACTAGTTCTATTAGCCAACTATGGCCCTAAGTTTTTTTGTGCTTTTTTGGTCATTTTCCATTGAGTCAACTTCGGGGACCCGATATTTTTGTGTGGTGACCTTCACTCGTAGCACTCAATGAGTACTTGTAGTACTTATAGTAGTTGCAGTACTTGTAGTTCACCCATAGTTCACCCAAGGAAGTGATGATGAAAAAAAACAGAAATTAGTGTTGTTTGCCAAGCAAAAATAGCCACAGTATGGAACCAAGACAAGTACTGTATATATGTACTCTTATTTGGAAACATTCGCCGTAACTTCCAGTCAGCATCCAACAACATAAAAATCTTGATTCGTTCAGAACGGCAGTTTTGTGGATATCAACCTCTAAATCATCATCACCTCGACAGTGCTTTCGAAGGAGTGGTTTTCCATGGTTTTCCTGTGGTTTTTAACGGGTTTGTTTTCCCTTGTTGTTTATTCGCCCTCTTTCTTGTGATCATGACATTGGTACCAATGTCATATGTCATATATGTCTGATCCAAACCCCTCTATGAAATAGCGAGGGTCATGGCCCTGCATAAAACGTTTTATGTATGGTTTTTCTGTTGGTTGGACCCCCAATTTTATAGCGAAACCATGGTTTTGCATGATTCTGCTCAGA
>Ga0126342_10019911_pt1 | contig 11344 bp, 11 predicted proteins | sample Cyp1metagenome_FD_92528 | JGI IMG/M metagenome (GOLD analysis project Ga0126342, IMG submission 92528) | Coral microbial communities from Lord Howe Island, Old Settlement Bay, Australia - Cyphastrea 1 metagenome | ecosystem: Host-associated > Invertebrates > Cnidaria > Coral ...
CACACACCACTTTGTCACACACACTATCTTTCTTAGTCACACACCAGCTTTCACATACAACTTTGTCACACACAACTTTGTTTTACTTCTCGATCCTCCACCACCTCCTTTGTCTTTCCTTCCCCGTCCCCGCTACAACATTTGGTGCTTATTATTGAAAGAAGTCGAAGTTGTCTTGTGGGGTTATCCGGTCCTTTATTTTTTTTCTCAAGTTCTATTTTGGTGGAAGGCGGAAGGCCTTCCATGATGGGGGTCACGTTTATGGATGTTTATGCCCATGATGTCGCATCTAATGTGGCTCCGAGAATCTTCATCCCGCAGCTTCAGGATGGGCTGCACTTCCAGCAGCGCCACAAGAGCTTTTGAAAAGCAGGGACGCAAGGACAAGCATTGGTGATATTTGGTGATGGGAAGTAACATCGTCACTGGTTCTTGTTGTTCTTTTGGTTCTTCTTCTCCTGTCCTCCTCCTTTCATCGTTTGTGCCATTTCATGTCATTCATGCAGCTCAATGCGGAACCACCAGAGCAGTACACAGTTAATTCATCTGTGCCGGTTCCTCACATGCTGAGCACCAAGAGCCTGCAGGACACCTCTACATCTTCAATTCAGATTGGAAACAGCCGCCTGACTCAGCAGAGAATGCCAGCTATAACCCAATAATTGGTCAAGAAGGCATTCGACGAGAACAATCATGCTGCTTTGTGGCCCGTTTCAGGTATTAAGTCCTTGTTTGCATTAAAACCCATAAAGATGCAAAGCTAAGGATCCGAAACTGAATGCGAGCCCACAATTTCTCGACGAGAATACAACTCCTGGAAACATGAGGTGCCGTCTTGAATTGACAGAGTGGCAGCCCCTCCCTGTTGCATCAACCCTTGTGTCACGGGCTGCATCAGGTAGATTTGACTGATTTGCAGTTGATCGAGAACGGCATGGCGCTGCCTGTGAATCAGATCCTTAGCTACACTGGTGATCATCGTTGCATGAAAAAATATGAAAGTTCGCAACAAAGAAGCAAGATGAAGCTTTGGGCGTTGTGTCCTGTGTTTAGTGAACTCAGTGAACGAACCCTGCAGCCAGGTGGGTTCACAAAGCCATGAGTGAAGAATTGAGCAAAAGCTTGAGCCGAGACCTCGTGGAAACTCGTGGATTACTTGGGATCGAATATTCCAGCCGCTATCCCCGGAGAATGGTTGGTTATGGTTACATCATGTTATATCCCCAATGATTATTGTAGATCCATGATATCCTCATTGCATCCCCATATTTTAGTTGATTTAGTTGTATACATCCGTTTTTCAATGAAATAGTTCAGAAGGATATTCCGACAATCAAACCATGTGCTGCGACGTGTGAGGTGGTTACTTGGTCGAGCCAGGAAAGTTGGCAGAGACTATCCAGGAAAGAAGAGTGAAACTGGAGGAGCCGAGTCACAACACAAGGGAGGAATTGCGCCCTGAGTTTTGGTATGTTTTGATATGCGATGATGACAATATCAGCATGTTCATGTTTGATATTGTCATGTATTATCGCAAGATATCGCAAGTACATCTATTGTAACTATCGTATCTGCAACATTTTATAACCCCTATTGCTGGTATTTGTCATCATCTTATGGACCCCTCATGGTTGCAGCTGTAAACCCTGTACTACCTGTGGGATTGGCAGCTGCCCCGCTGCCATCGTCAGGAAATCGCCGCACAGAGTGAAACTCTTACCGCTGCGACTCTCACAGTTCTATCCTCAGTTGATGCCAAGGTATGGGTCAAGATTACGGGTACACAAAAGGACGATTCGTTTTTGTCCATTCATCTTTGTGTTGAACAGTGTTATGGATCACTTAAAGGTATGATTTTCGTGACCCATCCTCAGCTGGCTGCAATTGTTGTAGAGCAAGCAATTTCAATGGCTAGCAGTTTGGATGACCGCATGTGCTGGCTGTGTTTGAGATGCTGAGTGATCTGTCCAGGATCTGACCAAAAGCAGAAACCTGGAGGGCTCGAAAAGCACTGCCACTTGCCAGGCATTGAAGCAGCTGACGGGGATTTACACTGTGACATGTTGGGGTGATGTTCTTGCAGAGTCCGTTTGTCTTATTTGTTTGACTCTAGTTCAAGCGTTTTCTTCGCAAGATTCCGTTAGTAGTCCCCTTACATCCCACAACTACCCAATGGATATCCAATTCATATCTATTTATATCCAAACAATAGTCCCTAAAATATGTACGTATACATACATACATGCATGCATGCATGCATGCATACAGGCATACATGGCATACACGCATGCATCCATGCATACCATACCATGCCATGCCATGCCATGCCATGCCATGCCATGCCATGCCATGCCATGCCATACCATACCATACCATACCATACATACCATACATACCATCCATACCATCCGTACAATCCATGCACGCATGCATGCATGCATACATGCATACATAAATACACGCATGCATCCACGCATACATGCATACTTACATACATCAATACAATAAATTTCAATACTATACAATACAATACAATACAAGACAAGACAATACAATACATACATACACATACATATATACACATACATACATATTCAAGAGCTGGTAAAACAATTGTTTGCTCAACATGCGGGGGGGGTTCTGGACGGGGTGTGCAAATATTTATTTATTTATTTATTTATTTATTTTATTCATTTATTTATTATATTATATTATATTTCATTTTATTATATTTTATTATATTTTATTCTATTATATATATATGCGTGGGTGTACCCCATGTATATGTTCCCCTCAATCGGTGGCCAAGTCGTGATCTTCCGAGCTTGAGGATTATCTGAGGGCAGAGATGGACAACTCCAAGAGTAGCGCCAGGACCTCGGAAAAAATGGGAGTCGCCACGGGGATGGATGGGATAATTATCGTGACTATTATAGTAAGATTTAATGTGGATCTGATGTGAAATAATTTGATTTAACGACCCAAGATATGGGAGTTCCTGAAAATATACCGGAAATTCGCAAGTTGGGAAAATCGCCAGTTGGGAATCTACGTTTGGCCCAGGTGGTCACGTTTGACCTGGGCAGAGACGAAAAGGCGCAGCATATTTTCAGGAAAGCTGTTTAGATGTGTAACCATTCCTGGGTTTGCTACAGTATCCATCTATAAACACATCTAGACCTTATGACTTTATAGTTGTTGAGATCATGTGAGGAGATGGTTCCACAGTCGCGGGCAACCACCGCGCTTCGCCTGCTGACAGGAAATAACATCTCTGCCATCTGGGAATCTCGGATGCACTGCTGTCACCCTGTCCAGGTGGAAACACATCGATCCGTATGAAACGGAGGTGTCCTAAAATCGGGGTACCCCAAAATGGATGGTTTATAATGGAAAATCTTTTAAACATGGATGATTTGGGGGTACCTCTATTTTAGGAAGCCTCTAAATGAGCTACTTCAGGAACATGAGGTAAAGAGCGATTTATGGATTATAGGTTTGCATTGTAATGAGGCCAGAATTTGGGGTTCATGTTCTTAGCTACTATTGGCTTCTGACCTGTGGATTCTCGAAGACGGTGAAACATCGTGAAACTCAAATGCATCAGCCACTGGCGAGCATCTTATCATTGAACCATACAAACCTAGATGGGACCAAAAAAAGGCAAGCAAATACGCAGCTCAAAATGAACTTGTTGCAGGGTATCTAGGATCAGCATTGTCCAGAAGAGTTGGACACCGCTAAGGCAGAATTTGATCATCGGATTGTGAAAGCTCATTGCGGCGAAGTCAAAAGCTGTGGCCGAAGTTTTCAAAGTCCTTCGTTGGGACTTCTCCTTTTTTACCAAACAGTGTGGCCACACTTGGGGTTCTTGCGGGAAGAGTTAAGTTTTAAGGCTTACTGTTCGGTCGAGGTGGTTTTCGGGATGGGCGGCAAATTTGATGACCCTTAGAGAACAAACGCTCCTTCATTTTCGTTTTTGACGGACGTCTTGCACGAAACTTGGGCAGGGGACCCATAAATCTTTCATTTTTGATGGAAGTCTCGCACGAATCGGTGGCCCAGAGACCTCTCGCGCAACCCTCTCGTCACTTTGGGCGTGCCGGATAGCTCTCGTTGGCGCGGTGCGAATCTGAGATCGCTTGCGCAACCCTGAGCCTCTCGTCACTTTGGGCATGTCGGATCGCTCTCGTTGGCGCGTGCGAATTTGAGATCGCTCGCGCAGTGCCGGATCGCTCTCGTTGGCGCGATGCGAATTTGAGATCGCTCGCGCAACCCTGAGCTTCTGGTCACTTTGGGCGTGTCGGATCGCTCCCGCTGTGGCGCAGTGGCGCAGTGGTCATGTTTATAGTCAAGGAGATCTTGCGCGGAGATCTTGAAATGAATGGTTTTTTATAGAGATTTTGCACAGAGATCTTGACAAGAGATGACTTGTAGAGATCTTGTACAGAGAGATCTTTTAGATATCTTGTACAGAGATCTTGCCAAGAGGTCTCTTAGAGAGATCTTCCCAACAAAGCTCTTTTGGAGCGCTTCTAAAGAGATCTCCTCAAGAGATCTTGCCAAGAGACCTCTTATAGATCTTATAGGGAGCTTGTAGAGAGATCTTGCCAAGAGACCTGTTAGAAAGATCTCGCACAGAGACATTGCATAGAGATCTGCTGATATCTTGTCAAGATTGTGATGGTGATGTAGCACTAAACTCCGAAGACTCTGGCAAGTGACACTGTACAAACAAAATGCTGTCACTGGTGGGAATAGAGAAGAGTGGGGGTGTCCCATCATCCCACCCTTTGTTAAACAATCAGCACAGAACGGCACCGGCGTAACACACCCCAATAGGGATGCTACCCAGGCCGCTGCGCGAAGCGGTGCGGAAGGCCCGAGTGACAAGAAGCCTGTGCACACTACGGCACAGACCGTCCACTGCATCCAGCCACGCTAAGCGGTGCAAGAGGATGCAGTGAGCCTTTCCAAAATCAAAAACTTAATTGCACACCCAATTCTAGCAACTCAAAAAGCGGAAATGAGGCAAAGACAGCCCTATCACTACCAATCCAGTCATTCGAACGGAAGGTGACTCAGCAATCCCGGATATGACCTGCAAGCAGGGGCCGCACGTCCGGCTGCGACCTCAGACTAGGAAGACAAATCGAAAACGAGGTCATCAACACTAGCCTAATTTCCTGGAGACACACTCCGGCCAGAAATCAGGTGCCCTGCATCAACTCATCTCTTAAGAGACTAAGGTGCTTCAAAACTTGCAGACGCCGTTCGGTGGCGTCGACATGGCAAGAGCTGGCCTAAAGTCAGCTCGCTGTCCAGCTAACATACTTGACAAAATAAGCTGGCGCCTTTGCACAACTCATGTACTATACACTGTCAATTACTATGAGTGGCCCGCTGGGTCGCCCACGAGGCGGACTGTGGACATGACCCAGCATATCTTATCTTGAAAGACAATTGTCATAGAGAGTTTCTGCAGAGATCTCTGAAACAGATCTTGCCAACAGACCTCTTAGGGAGCTTGTGCAGAGAGCTTGCCAAGAGACCTCTTCTAGAGATCTTGCACAGAGGCATTGCATAGAGATCTTGTACAGAGATCTTGCCAAGAGGTCCCTTACATAGATCTTGCCAACAGAGGCCTTATAGATAGCTTGTACAGAGATCTCCTCAAGAGATCTTGCCAAGAGACCTCTTACAGGGAGCTTGTACAGAGATCTTGCCAAGAGACCTCATTTAGAGATCTGTACAGAGATCTTGCCAAGAGGTCTCTTACAGAGATCTTGCCAAATAGGGACCTTGTAGAGAGATCTTGTGCGGAGACCTCTTATTGAGATCTTATACAGAGACCAAGTGAAGAGAACAGACATCTTTTTCAGAGAGCTTGAACAGAGATCTTTTTTTGAGAGATCTTCTGTGGAGATCTCTTCTAGGCACCTTGTACAGATAGCCTTGCAGAAATCTTTTGCGGAGATCTTCACAGGGATCTTACACAGCAGCTTCTACAGAGAACCTGTTAAGGAGACCTTGCACACAATCTTCTACAGAGATCTTCACAACGGGAACTTGCAGACTCTAACCTGGTACCTCTTCTTCCACACCATGCTTTCACTGCTACGGTCGCTCTTGTCCTGTTAGCTTGGAGTCACTGATGATTTTGGGTCCTTTCCGTTCTTCCCATTAGAATCCTAGCGGCACACTGTTTGGGGCCAGGATAATGAATGGCCCTGGGAAAACCCCCTTGACAATTTCCATGCATACCATGACTATCATGACTCAATGACTCATGACCAATGAACACATGTCATATAGTTTCAGCATCCCATTTCAACGCGCTGGTGGGCCCAGGAGCTCTGCATTTTACTGGACTCTTGATGTTTGAAGAACTGCAAGGGTCCGAGGGGCAAACAAGTCTTAGTGGCTTGTTGCACTCAACCTCTATTGGTATTCCATTTATATCATCCATTGCGGTACGCTTTTGGAATTCTTCCATTATCGTAGTAGGATTGCACTCGGGTGCTGTGAGCGCTGAGTTCTCGATACATGACAGGGTTTTCCCCCACCGATTATCTAATAGGCCCACAGATGCTTGATAAGCTCTGCCAAGCTACTGCAGGATTCAGGCCTCTTGACAAGTTCCAGAAATATGTGTCTGTGTTTGTGTTCAAATCTCGTCCTCACATCCACATCCGACTGCGCCTGTGCCAGCCAGACTTGATCAGTCCCAAGATCCGCTAAGTACGTGCCGCCATGAGGGCAGCATCGGAGCTTGGCAGATGTCCTGGGATGGCACCCAATTTAATACACGCGTGCAGTTTTCCTCACACATTCCACGACCCCACGTGGTTTCAAGCTGCGGCTCGAATGTGCAGAGGCCCAGATTCTCTGTGCAGAAGTTCCTTGAAGCTTCCCATTCGACCTCGGGTCGAGTGATATCAACTGATATCACCTGATTCAACTTGTTTCACCGGTGACAGAAAGGTCCAAGCTGCAAGCTCCAAGCTGTACCAAGATCAAGCTACAGCTTTTCAGTATCTCACAAGCCAAATAGCGGCCATCCATTTCTTCTCCATGAAATTTCCATGACATCCTGTGGCTCAAAGACGAGCCGTGGCCGTGGCTGATTGTGGCTGGAGAGGTGGTGCTGAGCCGTGGCCGCTGTGTCCATGGCCAAGTCGATCTGATCCCGCCAGGTGCGATGCGAATAGTACGATGGACTGGTCAAAGAATGACACCTTGCCATCGTCCGGGCCTTGGAGATGCTGGCCCGATCATGATAGATCGATATCTTTGAAATATCTTAACGAAACATTTTGGAAACGAAGATCTTTCTTGGATTGAGATATGTTGAGGTGTCCTAAACTTTGGGGAATACCCTCAAAACATCCATGTTATTTTTCGGAATCTTCCATTCTAAACCATCCAGCTATTGGGGTACCTCCATTTCACCAGGCTCGGCGGCAAGCCTGGCACCCGAGGACATCGGAATGGCCGGAGATGTAACCAACAATCATGGGGAATTCTATGGGGTTAATATGTTTGGAGGATGGAATATCCCCTGCTACGGGAAGACAAACCATCACTTTATAATATATTACCTTACAGGGATATAGTGGGGATATTTCTGGATGAAAGACGAGCTATCTGGATTCAATATAACTTCCAGTGATGTCGATGGCTAGGACCGGGGTAAGTATCCCCAAAATGCAAATTGTGAGGTTAGTGAATTATTGTTAGTTATCCAGATACCATGGAAATGTCAGATCAAGCAATGTGGACAGTTGATCGGTGATGAATATCAACAGATCTTCTTCCTGTCCCGTTGAACATTCGGGGAGTTGGGGGCTTCAAAACCATGGTTTGCTGTGACGCGATGGCCTTTGAACTGGGATGAAATGGTGAATTCTTAGGGGACTACTTTCGGTGAAAATGGAATATAATGATGATGCTGGGGTGAAACACGGAAAATTGCAGTTGGGCCAGGAGAGATGCCACGAATGTTCGGGGGCCATGGTGATTTGGGGTCTGCTCGGAGCAGTGTGCAGGATGTGTTGGTGCTGAGTTGAAAACGAGCACGAAGACTGAACAGACCTAGAAATCACTCTGCTGAGCCGCTGCGATGACGCAACAATGGGTTGAGAGAGAAGAAAGTCATATAATGTGATTTCACATACACACACATGTATGCATGTATGTATGCATGCATGTATGTATGTATGTATGTTTTTTGTACACACACATATATATATATATATATATATATTGTATATTGCCACGGGCATTCTTGCTGAAAGCAGTACACGAGTTTTTTGCATTCACTGTGAGACTTTCCAGGTTCCAGCTTGGGGGCCTGAAGGCTTAGCACCTGGCCTGGGGGCTGGAGAGCGAGGCGTGACGGGCGGAGGCAGCTTCACTTGCGGCCTGAGGGCCTGGACAGCCAGGCTTCACAACGTGGCCAACCTTTTGAGCTCTCACTCAGCGGTGATGCCGGGCCTCTGGGCGCGACTGGCCGGCAACCCTGACTCGCCTGCCTCGCCGCCGTCGCCGTCAATGATGATCGCCTGTTTCGGTGGCTATGTGAAGGGCCCGGCAAGGAGTTCAACCGCAACTTCTGGCTCCAACAGCAACAGATGGCATTCAAAGCGAACATCCATCGAGTGGTTCCCACAATGCGGGGTTCGTACGGTAAGTGTAAAAACCGGGGTTTGATCACGGTGCCTTTGCCACCGCCAGATATAGGCAGAGGCGGAGGCTTGCGCTAAGGACAGTTCCAAAAAGAATCGTGCAAAAATGTCATGCGTCTGTACGGCAGTCCGGTCCGGAAAAACATGAAGTCTTACCTGCAGGTAGGTTGCGGCAGCAGCCACAGTGCTCCGGTTTGACTGCTGGGCCTGTATGCTGCGCATTGTTTGAAACGCTGCTGAGTCACAAATCAGGCAAGCATTCTGCTTGCCCGGCTTTGCGGGAAAACCCCATCTATAGAGGTATTGTCCACAAGTGGATGGGCTGACATTTCGCGATGAGACTAAGACTCTGAAGTAGTCAGTGCCGAACTCGTCGGCGTGCCATCTTAACGCGCTTACAATCCACCTGCCGACACTCAACATCGACAGGTCTTTGACTAAAACGCCGCGCCAAAGGCATGGAAAGGTCGGATCCTGAGCCGTGAGGATCATGGGTCATCCCTATCAATACTAATGTGCCTTGGGTGCCGGATGACTCAAAACATCCATGTTCTTTTCGGAGCTCGTGCTGACATGGCACATTTCAATATGCAAAATGCGTCATACACACAGGCACATTCATGCGAATAGCTGGTGGTAATGGCATTCAATATCCGCCATACACACAGGAACATGTAAATAGCTGATGGTAATGGCCGTCTGAGTTTTCATGCTTTGCCTTTGGCCTGAAGCCTGAAGCAGCTGTCAAAAGATCCTCTTGCCGCGTTCAGCTTGATCCGCAGGTATGACCTCTTTTGTGCCTGCTGCCGTGGCTGAAGAAGCCCCAGCTCCGTTTGACGGAGCCCGCATCAAGCACCCAGTTGACGCAGTGAACAAAAAAATGCTCACGGTGCCAGCACAAAAATGCCAACAGCATTAGCCACTATGGCTACCTAGAGAAAGATGCGGAAGGCAAATGGCAGTTTGCCGAGATTGCAAGGAAAGATTTCCAAACTGCATTGCTGCCTCAGAGGATACTTCCAGAGGGAATCTTGCGAAAAGCAAGCTCCATTTTTCCTGCCGCTGTTGCGGCACCAAGTTGGATTTGGATTTGCAATACAATGACCATGACGGCCCAAGCACGGCCTTCGGGGAGGGCTGCAAGGACTTTCAAATCGGACATCAGCTCCTTCCAGGTGCAAATGTCCCCGGAGAAAGTCCGCCGACTCGATCCGGCGCAAGTCACACAGGTCAAAACGAGCTACAAGCTCTTGCAAGATGCCCGCGTGGCATCCGACTGGGTGACCCAACTTAGCCGCAATGAGATTGCGGCACGCAGCCTTGGCGTACCATGCGTCTATGGCTGCAATTGCAGGATGGTGCCGCTTCAAACCACTGGTTCCTGCTGCAGAACCCAAAATGGGAAGAGCTTGTCTGGGTCTGCAGCCTTTGTAACACCAAATTTACTTTGTCGAAGTCACCCGGCTACCTCATTTTTGAAGATTGCGGAAGAGCCCGCTATTACGTTCAAGGTGCCGTACTTGAATAGTTCCTTGGAGAACAAAATCAGCTTGCTCCAGGCAGTCTCTCCGACGATTCATGTCGCTATGCAAAGGGGCAAGTCAAGTTGGGAGAGCTGACTGATGTGGTTGGTTCTCCTTCGTCCCCTGGCAGGGGTGCCACCTGCGGGTGAGCTTGTGGTGATCATGCGGCCCTCTCTCATGCATCACATCCTGACCACGTTTGGTTGAGCAGCAAAAAAGGAAAGCAGCACATCCTTGTGAGTGTCAAGAATTATGTGTATTTATATATATATATATACTTAATAATATACAATACATGTATGTGTATGTATAAATATATATATATATAATTATATATATAGTTATATATATATATTGTATATATATATATATATTGTATATAGGCTTTTGTGCGCGTATTCTTTTCGCATCTGTGGATAAGTTTTGGCACGCGAAACCTTCTAGAACTACCACGGTGTTTGAGGCGGGGGCTGGCACCCCTTACCTCGAGCCACTTCATGAAATCCGATGAACAGGCACGACTGCACGGCCGGTGTTTCGCCCAGAAGAACAAATCGAACAGCACGGGGTGGAGTTTCCCAATATGATGGTGGAAAACCTGAGGAAAAAACGGTTTTATGATGTCATAATTTAAGAAAAGCAAAATCGTGAAATTGGGATAATTTGGGCATGTTGTGTACCAGTAGGACCCGCACAACGCGGCGGCAGAAGTTTCAAAGATAGGAAACCCAGAGGTGAGGTTTGGTTGCGGTGGTGCATGGAAGGCAGGGCGAACCCACTGATGGATTGAAGGGTGGCTGAGGCTCTGAGTCTCTCATTCTCTCTATCTGTCTTCTCGTCTCTTTGTCCATCCATGTCTCCGATCATCTCTCCCCTACGTACAACTACCACCTCGTTGGATGGTCGATTCTGGCTACGTTGAAGCACAGACGATCTCTCTCCTTCTAATGTCTCTATCGCTATCTATCTACCCATCCATCACTCGGCCTATCTTGCTGTGTTTCTTTTTATATACCCCCAAAAAAATCCACTCCATTATCAGGACCCGCGGGGGTTCGCCAAAACCATTTTTTTGGACAGCCTAAATGCCTGCAAGGATATGCAAATGCAGGTTCCTGATTTTGGAGAGGGAAC
>Ga0126342_10019912_pt1 | contig 11344 bp, 6 predicted proteins | sample Cyp1metagenome_FD_92528 | JGI IMG/M metagenome (GOLD analysis project Ga0126342, IMG submission 92528) | Coral microbial communities from Lord Howe Island, Old Settlement Bay, Australia - Cyphastrea 1 metagenome | ecosystem: Host-associated > Invertebrates > Cnidaria > Coral ...
ATCCATCTAAAATCACCAGCAATCACCAGTCATTCATCTAAAATCTCCAGTAATCACCAGTAATCCATCTAAAATCTCCAGTAATCACCAGTAATTCATCTAGAATCTCCAGTAATCACCAGTCATTCATCTAAAATCACCAGCAATCACCAGTCATTCATCTAAAATCACCAGCAATCACCAGTCATTCATCTAAAATCTCCAGTAATCACCAGTAATCCATCTAAAATCACCAGCAATCACCAGTCATTCATCTAAAATCACCAGTAATCACCAGCAATCCATCCAAAATCACCAATAATCATTGAAAAATCCATCTAGAATCTCCAGTAATCACCAGTAATCCATCTAAAATCACCAGTAATCACCAGCAATCCATCCAAAATCACCAATAATCATTGAAAAATCCATCTAGAATCTCCAGTAATCACCAGTAATCCATCTAAAATCACCAGTAATCACCAGTAATCCATCTAAAATCACCAGTAAATCCTTAAAAATCACCATTAACTCACCAGTACATCACGTCAAATAGCCATTGGATCCCATCCTTCTCCAAACTTCGCCAGCGCAAGAGGAGAGTGGCCTTGGTGAATCGTTAAATGGGTTTCTGAAACGTTGAAGGAAAAGGTGTAGCAGAGAAGAAACTCCATCATGTTGTTATCAGTTATATATATATAACTAGTTAAACATTGTTTAACAACACATATATGAATAGATTAGATTATATAATCAGTTTTTTTTTTAAAAAAAATATACCCTCTGCTTATGACAAACAGTTTGCCATGGTATAGATGGCCCATAGAAATAGATGGTTTACCGTGCTTAAAAATTGTGATTTTCCATGGCTATGTTAAATAACCAGAGGGTATATATATATATATCATGATTATATAATCTAATCTATTCATATATGTGTTGTTAAACACTGTTTAACTACTACTTATATATATATATATATATCATGATTAATCTATATGTATGACATATGTGTGTTGTTGAACATTGTTGAAGTACTCCATAATATGGTTCATTACATCATATCACACTCTTAAGTTTTACAAGAATAGGTTGACCAGAATCAATCAATCTTCACCAATATCTATAAATATACATACCCTCTGGTAATTTAACATAGCTATTGAAAATCACCATTTTGAATGGGAAAATCCACTATTAATGGTCATTTTCAATAGCTATTTTGACATAACCAGAGGGTATTTCAGGGGGACATGCTGCGGCTTGGTAGGGCGGTTTGTGCCTTTATCTATAGAGGGACAGCAGAAACTATTCCAGAAAATTTCAATATTTTAATGGTTGATGATTATTATAGGTAAATCCACCAAAATTAAAATATATATATATATATGGGTAAATCCTCTATCACATATATATTTATCTAATGGTCCAATATATGCCATCATCAATGATCCATTTCCCAAATCATAAATGCTACATGACTGAAACATGGATGACGAGGTCCCGTGCCAAAGCACGTTCGGTGTACGCCTTCAAGACCAAGGGGTCCGCAGGCAACCTAGCGCAGGAGAATTGTCGAATGGGATGTGCGTTGTCTATCATTATCTAAACAAACATATGTTGTAGATAGACATATATATATATATACATGATTAATAAAATGTATATATATATATATAATATGGATAAATACATTATATACAAATAATAATAATAAAACTAATGTATATATATGCAAATTCACTTGCAATCAGGATTGATCCATTCTACATCCAGGTTCTTCACATTCTCCCAACATCCGACGAGTTTCCGTGCTTTCAGCACTTGGCGTACGAGCCGTAGCGAACTACCCACGAATCGTAAATGGGTTAGGTTATAACCCCAATGATAAGTGGATTTACCCAGTAAAAATGGTGATTTTCCATGATTATATTAGTTTACCAGAGGGTAAGTAGGTTATAACCACAGTTATAAGTGGATTAACCCTACTAATCCCATGTAAATCACTGGGGTTATAAGCCACTTACGAGCCGTGGGTAGTGAGCCACCAAGTAGATGGCCAATTTATGGAGCACCGGATCATTTGAGCGATCCTGTAAGGGAGAAAGACACCTGGTCCACCTCTGGATAGCACCTGGTTGCAACATGAAGCGCATACATACATATAATATATATATATATGTATATACGTATGTACATATGTTGAAAGAGCACGAATATGGATATTATTGGTTCCGTAGGAATATACTTATTATACTAATTTAAATCAACAATAAGGCTATATATGTGGCTATATGTTAGTGCTTTTTTTGTTCATAAATATGACAAGCCTGGCTGGTGACATGGAAAATCCTCCATCTTGTTTGGGAATTTCGTCTCTACACCACACTTTGTTGAAAAGCCACAGATGTGGCCAACTTTGTTAAGAACAATGATGATTAATTAACAAAAAAAACATGGAACGGGGTATATGGAAAATTGCCATGTTTAATGGGTCAATCAACTACAAATTGCCATTTTCAATAGCAAACTGTTAAATTACCAGAGTGTACCTCATTTTCAGATGACTTGTCAATTGATGTCATTAGGACAGGTGGCATAACACAGAGACGTACTCCCGAGTGCTTGAGTGGTGTCTACATGCAGCGAATCATACGTGGCTATCTGGAAAAATTCAATGAGAGCAGATGAGAGTAGATGGTTCATGCTTTGAACATGTGGATCTTCCTGTTGCCACATTAATAAATTTGCACGGCTAAAAGCTGAAGCCTCCGTTCGGTTCTGAGTCTGACAGGGTACCCATTTACAAGGGCTTTTTCACTGTTGTTTTCTTGGTAAAACAAACATCTGCTTACTGGAGACAAACACATGTTCTTCTTCGCCATCATTAAAACCAGAACAAACACTGTGTGTCACATTTACTATCATTGAATGGCAGAATGAAAAATATGAGATTTGTGAAAAAATACAGCACATATTAATAATTACATATTACTATCATCTTGCTCTCATGTACTGACAACATAGCCACCCCAGTCATGTTTGTGGGTTCATAATCCCATATAATCCCATCCAAAAAAAACAATGTCGATATATCCCCCTATACTCCCCATAAACCCTGTACATCCCTACACATTACACAGCTATAAACAATTTGCCAATCTTACAATGGATTACTTTGAGGGAACATCTACAGGAAACCATTTGTGTTTACCCTTGCTTAAGAACGGTTTTTGCCTCAACATGTTCCCATCATCAAATTCGCAGAATCTATGTTCCAAGTTTGTACATAATCTCACTTTAAAATAATATATCAATCCCCCATAAAAACTACAGGGCGAGGCCCCCAAACAATAGCTAAGTTGACACACATAACTTGCTCAAGTAACTTAAGTATGGTTTATGGAAGATATTACTATAGTCTATAGTCAATTCGGGTATTATAGACCAACAAACATTTCACGGGGGGGATTCACCTTGTATGTAACCAAAAATTTGATGGTTTATCATCCTCTTCCCTATAAAAAAATGGCCGGAGGTATCTCCCATTTTCAAAGAAACTAAAATATGGAGATATCTTGGGGATATCTTTTGAATACATGGTTGTTTCCTAAAATGAGGCTTCCCCCCAAATCATCCCAAGTTAGATGATTTTAGTATGGAAACTTATGGTGACTTGGGATAGCGTCATTTCAGGAAACCTCCATATAGAGTTATGGCCCTTTACCAATTATATCACTGAATCTAAATGGAGGATAATGAGGTGGATGATAATATAGTTATTTCATAATCATAGATATATAATGATATTATAGTTATTGGATAATGGATGATAATCATATGTTTTGGTGGCTATCCACTATATCTCCACATCGGATGGATGATATGGAAATTTTCCTACTATCCATTTACCTACATGATTTTTCATAATATATGTCAATATGTCAACTAGTTTACCTACTATAAATCTTAGCCGCATAATAATGGTTTAAAACCCATAGCCCATAGATCTGACGGGGGAAAAACAACCAACTCACGGCCGGCCCCCACGGCCTGAGGCAGAGCTTCTTGAGTTCTTCCGCACTTTGCACGTTCCTAAAGGCTCGATCTCAGGATCTGGATGACTGGGGATTTCGCCACGGTTACGGAAGTAGGATTTCCAGCAACCTTTAAAAGGTGTTGGAACGTGGCCATCAAGTTCTGGGTAGGTTGAAACCAAAGATGTGAAAAATGGATTTAGTGCTTGAATGGCGTTACAACATGCATTGTTTTATGAATGGGATATGTGATATTGCTATATAATCATGTTGATACGAGCATGATCGTTGCGTTTGTCCCAAAAATGCGGGATGCCGCAAGTTACGGCGCTTTGATTGCGGAACATGCCTAAAAAACAAATGGATTTAGGGCTACCCTATTTTTGTTCCATGTGCTTTTCAATAATGACAGGACGCTAGTCAACAATGAACCATGTTTTTTTCACCACCATTTTGTTAAACCAACACCAATGTTTTTGTTAAGACAAAATACTGAGTTTAACCAACCTTCATGAGGATGTAACAAACCAAAAAAATGCTTCGAATTTCAACTCATAGAAACATCACTCATCAGGGTGTAGAAACAATGTTTGTTGGTTTATATTCTCAATATTTGTGACAAAAAATACCAAAAATCAAAAACGATGGTTTGCTGTTTGAAATCCTGCAATTTCTGATGGTGAAGTCCGAGTTTTGCCCACTTTTTTTCACCACAGCATGGTGAGTTTTAGATGTTTGTAGCTTAGCAAACCAAAACAAACAAAAACATGGCGTTTCGTCATCTCAAGTGCCACATTCACCTCCGAACTTCTCCATTCAAATCATGATGGCTGAAATTTGAACCATTTTTCATGGCCAAATCATGTTGTGAATGTTGGTGGTTTCAACCTACCCCCCTGAAAAATATGAGTCAGATTGGATCATCATCCCAACTTCCATGTTGCTTGGAAAAATGCCCATTTTCCGAACGGTGATCTCCTTGCATCCAATTGCACCGTTCGCTAGCCTGTTCTGCTAAGGCGCTGATGAGGGAAGGCAACGGCTCCACTGGGGCCACAAAGCACCGCACCACGGTCCAGTTGGGTGCTCATGCACTCCCTCAACAGGGCGTGGACATGCTCGATGAGAGGATTCAGGTGATGGGGTTGATGATGGTGAAAAATTGTTGATGGTCTATGATTGTGATGATGATTATTTTCATGGTTATTTTCGTGATCAATGATTGTGATAATGGTTATTTTCATGGTTATTGTCATGATCAACGATTGTGATAATGGTTATTTTCATGGTTATTGTCATGATCAATGATTGTGATAATGGTTATTTTCATTGTTATTTGCATGATCAATGATTGTGCTGATGGTTATTTTCATGGTTATTTTCATTATCAATTTGTTGTGATGATGGCTATGTTCATGTTCATGGTCTATCATGGTTATTTTCATGATTTATGCTGATTCAATGGGATTTAATCAAGATTTGAATGTGATTTAATGGAATTTAAGAATTATTATTGACGGGATTTGATGAGCTACGAGTATTAAAAGTTTAATGAGATGTGGTGGGTCTGGTTGGGATACAGCAAATAAAATAGGGCTGTGGGATATGATGACTCGTTAAATTGGATTTATATACTTGGATTTAGTTAAGTTGATTTTTTTTTAACTTACTATAGATCCTGGTGGTCTTATCATGGTGACATTGATAGGAATATCATGGGGTCGACCATCATGATGGGATGTGGCATTTGGACATCAGTAGTTCACTGGGAAAGTGGCTTATGGTGGCCATTGGAAACCCACGATTTTTTTGCCATGGAGGTTTTACTGAGAAAACCACATCCAAAAATCCATAGATTGGTTTAAGGGAAAATATACAGGAAAACCCCATGATCTTCATGGGAAAATCTATGGTTTCCGGTTAAGATTTTCCCGAAAAAAAAAAAACAAAATTCATTGAGAAAATGGCATGAAAATGGCTGATTGTCCATGGCCACGTTTGTGATTTTTCGGAACATTCAATAAACTCCACAGCTGCAGAGGGATATGATATACTGTGGCTGGCTGTTGGATCTCATGAATTTCATGTAGGAAAAAAAACACAACTAAATAACAATACCCATAGGATCCATGTATGGTATATATGCCAACATTTGGGGTATATTAATATTGATGGTAAATGTTAGCATATATACCATACATGGATCCTATGGGATATATAACTGAAATGAGTTCGTCAGTTGGAATTATTGTTCCCAATATATGGAAAAATGAAAAATGGTCCAAACCAGCAACCAGTATAATAATGGGGTAGCTGAATAAGCCTTTCGAACAATCAAAAGTTGTCATGTAAAAAAATATCCATGGCGCCTGGCGGGTTTTGTTCCCTGTAAACGTTTGTCACAAGATTCCACGGGATTTTACTTGGCGAAGTTGGTCAACTCGCTTGACGAGGGTGACTATGGGGATGTAACTATACGTAAGTATAGTTAGTGTGGTTTATACAACAATTTATAGGGGCGACCTTGTATATGATACTGTTGGGAAATCAAGCACTTTACATTCTATGAATGATTCGATGTATTGAAATATGTTGTGTGTTACATTTTTCCAGCAGTGCTTAAGTAAATTATATAAATTATAACATATATTAGTACCCTCTGGTAAACATTTACATAACTATGGAAAATCACCATGTTTAATGGGAAAATCCACTATTTCGACTGGGCCATTTTCAATAGCAAACTGTTGACATACCAGGCCGGGTAACTCTTGTTGTTCCTGGACCAACTCGCGGCTGGATCCTATCTTTACTCACCATGGAATGCCAGAGAACCCGGCTGGATGATCCCGTGGTCCCTACACGAGTGGTTCGCAGTGCAGATCATTGGGACCCGAAAACTTACCACTGCGACTGGTGGTTGAGCTCGCCACCCCAGGTAACCCACTGACTAGTGTGATTAGACTATTAGTGGTATATTATGGTATTATAACATATTATAACATTTATATCCATTGATGATCTGGTTGGTGGTTTTGAGCTCGCCACCCCTCTGAAAAATCATGGAGTGAGTAACAGGGATGATGAAATTCCCAATATATGGACAGTCATAAAATTCATGTTCCAAACCACCGACCAGTACAATGTACGATGAGAGGAATAATCCAATGATATCCAATGTAAATACACTCTGTCGGATTTTCACGTAGAAGCGAGGGCTGCCTAACAATACCTGGCCCGAGGAAGTTAATGACTAACCTGGAAACTGAAAAAAATAAGCCAAAAACGACTTCCACGATAGCTGCGCAGAGAGTATATATGGTATATTGACAATGATGATCAATTCAACCGTTTACTTCATCCAATCCCATCCAACATTCATTATTTGTCCCACCCGCCAGTCATGTGTGCAAATATCCCTTACAAAACATCATATGCAATCCCAATATTCAATATCCTTTACAAACATCCATCAAACATCATTCAATCCCATCCCATCCCGCCAGTATTCCACATCACAGGGCTGTTCACAAACCTGTTGCATCTGGGGGAAACCATCCGCCTCACGTGCATGTTCCTCTTGGAGTCCGGGATCTGGAAACGATCCAAGAAGGCCTTCACTAGCCTTGCGGGTTCCCACCGGGTCGATAGCACAGCGTTTTACCATGGTTTTTCCGCGGCAAAACAGAGGATTTGACCAAAAGCAATACGGAAAATACCCATGGTATTGAGAAAACTACACGATGTAGAACTTGTCCTGATGTATCCAGCAATACCCTCTGGTAATGACTGTTACAGTTCGCTATTGAATACTATTGAAAATGACCATTGAAATAGTGGATTTTCCCATTAAACATGGTGGATCTTTCCATAGTTATGTAAACGTTTACCAGAGGGTAATCCCCATGATATCCCTCTTTCATCACTATATCCCCATTTTACCACCATCGGAGGCCAGCAATGACGATTCAGGGACGGCAAGGCGCAACAAATTTTCTTCTCCGCTGAACTAGAAGAAATGATGAAACTGGAATAGTTTCGTTGAAATAAAGAAACGGAACATCAATGATTGCTCAATTTTACTTTAATATATTTTAATCACATGTTTCATGAAAATAATAAACATGACATCCGTCATCACGAAGTTGAATGGTTCAACATTGAAAATGACCCCCAAGGAAATCAGTTGTCAACCGTAAAAGGGATAGGGAGGGAACAAAACAAGTGTACAATGGCGTAAAGTAACGTAAATTACCAATAATATAAATACATGTGTTGGTTTTCTCTGATTTTTCCGGAAACAGTTCTAGAGCGCTCTAAGCGCTCTACGTGTTTTTGCCCACATCAAAATTGCCATATCTTGGGTTATACCTGGTATAACATGTTTGTGTTTTTTTACAAATGGAGGTTTCCTGAAATAGTGGTACCCCTAAGTCTAAACCATCCAGCTATTGAGGTACCTCCATTTATCTGGGTAAATTATAACAACCTCACTGTTCTCCCTCACTATAATCATGGTTAGTGAGGGGTAACATCCCCAAGATAGCCGAACTTTTCAGGTTAGTTTTTTTTTTCCATTTCCATGCGCAAAAGGTAGGTACCTTGCAGCCGTGCATCGTTCCGCCTTGCGAACGCAATTAATTAGGGTACAAAAGATATTAGCCTTGGAAATCCGGAAGCCAGGGTGCCTCTGTGCGAATGACGGCACAGGCCTGTACAGCTGCCTTTAGCCAAGCTTCGGTTTCCGGCTCTTGCAAAGGTCCTAACGTCAGGTTGTGCTGACGGACTGCAACATGGAAACAATCGGCTACTGCACCAGCCAACGCAGCTGAGAATGCTGGTGGGTACTCCTTGAGTACAGCAGTGCGGAAAGCACCAGTGTGCGTGTCTCGACCAATCGCAACTTGTTGGGGTTTGACAGCTTCTGGCAGCTGCCTTCGATATGCAGATTGTGCAAAGAATGGGCAATTGATGGCAAGGATACCAGTAGGCTTCACAGCTCCCGCGCCCACCTCCATTGGCAAACACGGTGTAGGCGCACGTTGGGGAGTTGGAGCAACAGCTGGACCCAAGGTGGGGTCCAGATACTCACCTTGGATTCATCTTCTGGTTTCCACGGATGTTCGCTTAGATAGACACCTCCATGCTGGAGCGTCCAAGCTGCCACAATGATCCCTTGAAGGAAAAACTCCGAACCTTGTTCTGCTTGTCTCAACTCCCGGGTCGTAAGGCCAGAAAGACCAAAGAAGCGCGTGGCGCTCCTGAGAGGTCGTGGCCAGCGCCGCTTGACTTCATCCGGCACCGCATCATCTGGTTGATGGTGTCTGGCCGCTGAGAATGTCTCGCAGGGAGACCCCAGAATTGTTGCAGAAACACGTCCTGCCTTGTACAAGGTCGTGAGAAACTTCCATGTAGCATGAGTAGCCTGCAGATTGCCATAAAAAATGGAAACAGCTGTGTCCAGAGACAAAACTTGGACTCGATATCCCTTCCCATACGCAAACTCTTCCAGCTTGGCATGAATGTCAGTAGCTCGTCTCCGGCCGCTGAACAAATGGACCACCAAGAAGAGCGGCAGGGTGGTTTGGCTCTCAACACTACTGGGAATGCTTGTGACATCCGGTATCGTGTCAAATCTGATAGCCCTCACCTTTTCCAGCCAGGCGTCTTGTTGCTCAAAAAGGGATGGGATGTGCAAGGCAGTCTGTGCTCTCTCTTTGGCGTTGGCTGTGCCAAATTTGGGCAGCCGATGAGGAAAAAGGGAACCCTGCTCAGCATCCAGGCGTCCAATCTTCTGTCTCAAAAAGGCTGCTTCAGAAAGCGCTTGCATCCTTGGAAAATCAAAGATAAAATCGGCGAAAGCATTGTCAACTAACGATTCTGCTTCATCATCCTCAAATTGTGCAATGACATCTTCCAAACATCGCTCACCCCACCCAATGTAGACACTCTCTAACCACTCAGGGTAGCCAGGGTCAGCTGTCGCTGCCACATCCAGCCAAGCATCTGGTAGTTGGGAAATGATTGAAGAATCAAACCCTGCATCGCAAAAACGTTGAAACCATCCTACGGTCACTGCATTAAGGCACTGCCAATAGGCGGTCTTCTGTTCTTCAGCATCATCTGGGGTTCGAATGTGGAAAATGGTGGCTTCAACCTGTGCGAGCTTCTGCTTTGCAAGGAGCAATTCATTGCTACGGCTGTCCTTGGGCTGCATGTGTGGCCCGAGGGCTTGCAAAGCCTCAGTCCGATGAAGTCCCTTGGGCTGGCCTGCATATACAGGTGTCAGTTCCTCAAGGACTCTGAAGCCTCGCTTTTGTAAATCCTGGAAACATTTGTTGACTTTCGTCTGCCTTGGGATATACGACAAATGCTGATACAACCTCTGTCGGCTCCAAAAGAACTTAAGGCAGGATGGGCACGTGGGCCCGTCAATAAGATGTCTTTCCAGCGATCCAATCTGATGGGCCTTGCGTTTGTGTGTGGCCAAGCCTTGTGGTGTGGTAAAACAACGACCGCAAAAGCACTTGTGGCCTTCGTCCTCATCATTTTGGTCAAACGGAAGGTCTCGGAATGTTGCACAGGTGTGCAACGTTTTGACGATCTGCCCATGGAACCTATGCATCTGTTGCATCATCTGCTCTTGCTTTTGAAATCGACGAAAAGCACCCTTAACCCGTTTCTGCCACTCCGGTGTGCCACTTTGCCAATAGTCGAAAAGAGCAGTCAAATCGTCAGGATCGACAGGCGTCGTGGCCTCTGGTTCCAACTTGCGCATCCACTCCAAGTCAGCAAGGAGGCCAGCAATCCAGGATGTCTGACAAAGCGCTTGCTCCCTATGGAGCAGGTGTTGCAGATCGGATGGGCCGTGCTCCCAAAGCCTCTGAGCGTAAAGCAATCGATCAGTAGCCAGGAGCACTCTTCTGGCCGATGTTAATTAGGAGTGAAGGAAGGAGTGGGTTTGAGGCTGCAAAATCGAAGGGAAAGAGGAAAAAACAAAAAACAAAGAACAAAAATGCATTTTGTTTCCGCTATGTTGTCTAAAATTGTATGTTTGGGAGGGGGGGCAGGGCGGTCAATAAATTCAGGGGTTAGTGCTTGCCCCATGTGTGCACATGATCAGACATGTTATAACTTCTTAGAAGATTTTTTGTGAGTGGCTGCACCCTCACAATCACAGTTTTGAAGCTATGTAAAATCATTGATTTGGCATCCCATGTCTTGTTGTGACACAGAAATGAAGCACACTATCTGTCTGTGCTTTTTTACAAGGAATACTGTGATATTACCACACGTTTTGCATAGTGTTAATTTAACAAGTTTTGAAG
>Ga0126342_10019913_pt1:0-10000 | contig 11344 bp, 20 predicted proteins | sample Cyp1metagenome_FD_92528 | JGI IMG/M metagenome (GOLD analysis project Ga0126342, IMG submission 92528) | Coral microbial communities from Lord Howe Island, Old Settlement Bay, Australia - Cyphastrea 1 metagenome | ecosystem: Host-associated > Invertebrates > Cnidaria > Coral ...
ACCTCAACCTGGGACCCTCCCAGCTCAGTGTGCACCGCTGGACCTCAACCTGGGACCTTCCCAGCTCAGTGTGCACCGCTGGACCTCAACCTGAGGACCTTCCCAGCTGAGTGTGCACCGCTCAACCTCAACCTGGGACCTGCCCAGCTCAGTGTGCACCGCTGGACCTCAACGGTTAGATAGAATGCCAGAAGATATGCCAGATAGAATGCCAGATAGAATGACCGGAAGATATGCCAGAACATATGCCAGAAGATATGCCAGGTAGAATGCCAGAAAGTATGCCAGATAGAATGCCAGATAGAATGCCAGAAGGTATGCCAGATAAAGTGCCAGAATGTTTGCCAGATAGAATGCCAGAATATTTGCCAGATAATATGCCAGAAGATATGCCAGATAGAATGCCAGATAGAATGACCGGAAGATATGCCACAACATATGCCAGAAGATATGCCAGGTAGAATGCCAGAAGATATGCCAGATAGAATGCCAGAAGGTATGCCAGATAAAGTGCCAGATAGAATGCCAGAAGATTTGCCAGATAATATGCCAGAAGATATACCAGATAGAATGCCAGATAGAATGCCGGAAGATATGCCAGAACATATGCCAGAAGATATGCCAGATAGAATGCCAGAAGGTATGCCAGATAGAATGCCAGATAAAATGTCAGATAGAATGCTAGAAGATTTGCCAATAACAAAATGTATAAATGTCATGGTGGGGATCACACGAAGTAAAGTATTTTTTTGATTTATGAGTTGCAATCCCCTTCTAACTCTCTAAATTCACACGTTTAAAAGAAATATGGTTTGTTTTTGCACTGTGTCGAAATTCCGCGTCTTTACCGTGTTTGGTGGCGCTGAGGGCGCTGGCCTCTCATCAAAAAAAGGAACGACCTTCAGTTTTTCACATCTAGCCCCTGTAGATGTTCGATGTTTCTTTGTCTTTCCCAATCCTCGTTCTATGACTTTGGGGGTATCGAAATATATTTTCCATCCACTGCCGGTCAAAAATGGCTCAAGGCACCGCTGGATTCACATCGTTGGCATTGGATGAGGCCAAATGGCCAACCACGCCTGTGAAGGAGAGAAGGAGCACATCCGAAAGGCGTGAAAAAACCAAGTGTTTCATAGTTTTTTCACCATCTTTCACCATCATCCAATGCCTGAGTTGCGAAGTATGGAAAACAAAAGGCATGAAACCACCAACCAAAAATGTCCCAGTCTTCCTTCCATGGATAGTTCACAATACCAGCCAACACCGGAACTGATCAACAAGACGCCCTGGAAGGCGCAGCCTTGTCCCGCCTTGCGTCAGTGCCAGGCTGAAGACATACATGATAAGCAGGAGAAAAACTCCTGCCCACATCACCTCCTTCAACGTGTATGCTATCCTGACGGCAGAGAAACTATGAGATTCACGAGGTTTGCGTCTTTTCCATGCCGGTGATGCCATCATGATGATGATGGTGATGATGATGATGATGATGACGATGATGATGATGGTGATGATGATGATGATGATGATGAATGTGAACCGACGATGCCTTAGTTCATGCACATGAGACTATGGAGAGGAAGAAAGGTGCTTCCAGCTTTCAAGATCTTGATGGACAGACTTGAAATGACTTGAGGGTTGCTCTTTATGAGCACTGACCGTCTGCTGCACGATCTCACGATGCATCCGGTGACTGTTGATTCGAGATCGAAAACAAAAGCTGTGATTTTTCGCACGATATGGAATCTTATGACTAAGATAATGGGAATCCCGAGTCCCGAGCGGCACATCTCACCCTAGCAGTAAGTTCGTTTCGTTGCGTTACCAAGTATGTAGTAAAATCTTAATGATACCTGGGAAATCTGGGAACCCGTATAAGAGCATTGCAAAATATTAAACAAAATGTTTCGCAGTTGTAAATACCCGCAAGATCCCGCAACTATATAGCTTGATTTTGTTCTACTGAGCATTTGGTTGCTCAAATGCTTTGTCAATGCCGGGTTCTAACATCCTCTGACGGCCTCCGACAGAGTACTTTCAGCCCAAAGTAGATCGCCCCAACTCTGCCCCCAAGTGCTATCCTTTTTCTTTTCCTTTCCTTTCCCGATACTGAGTGCTTGGAGCATGCAAAACCGGAGTCCAACTAAGCCGTTACCTGCACATATAGTGATCTGGCTGTACGGTTGTGCGGTCCACGAAGTCATAGGACATCATCGGTAAAAAATCTTCAGGCAAGGGTTCCACCCGTTGCCCTACGCACTCGCAATCAAGTGCGTAATTGGCTGCACTAGAGGCACAGGGCTTCGTTGAGCTCCTGGGGACGTACCTTCGCAATGGACGTGTTGAATCCTCCTTGCGCGCCACGGCCTGCAAGAGCCCTATGCCATCCCTGATTGCAGCGCCCGAAGGAGCCCAAGCACATGCATCGTGTTGCGAACCATAGTAGGTAAGCGGACCAGCAGCAGGGTAGTAGGCTTGCGGGCCACGCACTTGTACACGCACTGGTCGGAGGTCATCACCTGCGTGCAAGCCAGGCGCCGTAGTAGACGCACCACCTTTGACGCCCAAATGGACGATGGCCTCATGCATCTAGACTGGAAAGGCTGGATGCTCGACGAGCGCGCATCCCCCCAATCGGGTTACCACCATCACCATGTATAGAGGATGAACTGCATCAGGGCACTACCGACCTGGGTCTGATTCCAACCCCTCTTGGAAGGTGGTCGTAAGATCTGGGGGGGGCCGTTAGGTAAAAGGCGCGCCGTTTCACTGGGCGGGCCCCCCCCCACCCGCAGATGGCACCGCTGCAAAGGCGGTCAACCCACCACTGCTGATTGACCTTGGCCGTAAGGTCCCCCTCTTCGTTCTGGTTGCAGTATATTCAACTGAGAGACAGAAGACTTGCGTGGTCTCTTGCACCCAGTGATTCTCAATGCTGGCCTGACGGTCTCCACAACGCCGGTAACCGCAAAGCGTCCGAATATGGAAGAGCGCATGAATCCGTGCCAATCCACCCATAGCATAGCAGCCGCTCTTGCCCCGGATGTAGCCAGTTTGCAGGACAAAGCAAAGCGCCTCTTCATCCGTAGGCCTTGTCATCCCAGAGTCATTTTCCACGCCTACCGGGGAGTCACGATGTCCTGCGTTGGTGAAAAATGCGACAGCAGCAAGGGTATACGTGGCGTAATGTTAAACCAAAGCGCGATATCCATGCGCTTTGGTCGCATGCAAAGCAAGCGCTTTCTTAGAGGCAAAGACCATGCTATATTTCTCGCACGCCCATGGCTCAACAGGCGGTTGGTTCGGATCCAGTTCGGCAGGCGCATCATCTTGCTGAAGTTGGGTTTCAATACCTTTCTCCCATACCAGATTCTGCGCTACCGCACGCTGATAAGACAAGCAGGCTGCTTTTGCACGCTCGAGGAACCCCCTGCCATCGGTCTGCCAGTGCAATTAACTACCACCAATCTTCCAACGGTGCATCCGGAGAAGGCAACTTGGAGGGGCCATAGAATTGGGACAGCCAAGCCAGGGATGTGCGCAAGGAGCTCATCCAAGAGCCTGGGGCGTCACAAAGATCATGAAGCAAGTTCCACAGCACCGATGGACAATTATGCACAAGCCTCTTGGCAAAGCGTAGGCGGTTGAGGTGCAACTGGTCCGTTGGCGCCAGGGTGCCGATGATGCCGCACAGTCGCAGTGGAGAACTGGAAGGGAGCTAAACCACCAAGGAAGGGCCTCGCTAAAGGAGCCACCATTACACGCATGCTAGCTTCGCATTCATGAAGGACACGAGGAGAGAGCTTGGTGAGCACGTGCATTTTGTAGGTCAGTCGTGAGACTACAAAACCTGGAATTGTGGCAAGTGTCACTGCTTTCTTTCGAAAGAAGGGTCTGACCAAGGGCCCCCATGATTGTTTGGCAGCTGTAATGCGGTCACGCACTGCATGTCGTGGTTGTGCATCAGCATGAACCCAACCTCCCAAATGGCGGTAGGTGTGAACAACACGAAGAAAATGAGGTTTGCCATCTAGCATACCCTGCTTGAGGTCCTTCTGGTCGGCGAGGTGAAGCTTCGCTTTGCGCGCACCAAAGCCCACAATGGCGCAAAGGAGCTCAGCTTTCCCAGCCTGCATTTCAAGAGAAAGGCCACGGTGTTCTGCAGCGGCATGGACAGCTTGAAGAGCAGTCTCAGCCAGCACGAACATGGCATCTATGCTGGGTGCTCGCACCAACACCGCCAGGTCATCGACAAAGGCCAACTCACAAAAGGCGTGGTCTGCGACAGGATCAATACGCTGAAGGTCGGCAGTAGGAGCCCCATGTCCAAGCCACACAGCCGAAGAATTAGAGCCAATGAACGTGGTGAGGTCCTGCATAATTGACCATGACTCATGACCAAATTAAAAAGGAATAAAAAGGATATCTCCCACTGGGTCACTGAGCGAGTTCCTCGAGAAGTAAGAGCAACCTGGTTCAAACAATCAAGCTCGAAGTAGGTGCCCTTAAAGAGATCAGTCAAGAGCGCGGTCACATGCTTGGAGAGGCCCTGTGTTGCAACGTCCTCACCCGCCCTGGCCAGTAAGCGCTGTAGGTCTGCAGGAGCGACGCCAAGTCTGTGCATGGCGATCATGAAGGTGGTGTCATCCAGGTGATCGGAGAAGAGGCCTTGACGAATCACCATATAAAAGGCTGATTTGAAGTCCACAAACAGTGCTGCTGAGGGCCTCTTTCTGGTGTGGGCAAACCCGCAGTGCTGCTGCAACAATAGATGCGGAGTGTCCGAGCTGCAACCACACGCGTCGTCCACCAAATTGCATGTGCTGGATCGCTTGCTGCCAGACTTCCACCAAATGATCCCGCAGGACTGAATGATAGAGCTTGGTCACGAAGTTGCTAACAAAGATCGAGCGGTAGCCAGTCGGATCAGATCTGGCTGATTTTCCTTTGTGAAGTGGTATTATAGTCGCCCTCCCCGCCAACAGTCAGGCTCCCGTACATGGAGAGCTGTTTTGGTGGTCAAAGCTGCGATGTGCTGGAGCATAGGCTGGGCTCCAGCCTTGAAGATTTCAGCAGGGAGCCCATCAGGGCCCGGAGCTTTGCCTCGCTTCATCTTTCGGACCTTGGCAGCCAGTTGATCACAAGTGGGCACTGCGGCTCTTTCGATGTGCTCCTCAGGCAAACCAAGAGAAGCCGGCATGAGCTTCTGTAAGGCATCACGGCCCACCTTCAATCGCAGCAAATTGACGAAGCCAAAGGCGCTGTTGCTGTAAGAACGAGGTAACGGGTTTCCCATCAGAGTCTTTCAACAAGGGTAAAAGTCGACCAGCACCCGTCTTGTGGCGAGGTCTGCCTCCCAAACGACTCAGCAGCTGATAGACAAAGCGAAAGTCATGCAAAGCACCATCTTGGGCCAATTGGCCAACAAATTCGTCGTAGAAGCGACTTTGGTCCTCTTGTACCTTAATACGGACCAATTTTTCCAAAGCTTTGAGCTCAGCCTGATGTCGGGTTCGTGAAGGCAATCTTGTGCGCGCCATCCAGCACCGATCGTTTGAGCTGGATCAAGGCCAGCGTGGGCTCTGATAGCCGTGGGCGAGGTCGCTCCCTGGTTGTCTTGGCAAAGTGTTGTCTGGCCAATTGCATGATATCTTGTTGAAATTGTTTTGCATGGTTGTTGACGTGAACATTCCAGCTAGGGATGGGCAATGTGGCCAACACCTGCTGGAACTCACGGCATCTCCTTGGGTGAAGGAACGCACATCGATCCCATTGATACTTGTGGGAGGACTGTGGTACTCGCCACATCTCGCCACCGCCCATCATGCTGTGAAGACAAACTGGAACGTGATCATCGTTCCAAACCCAGCATCATGAGCCTGGTCCGTCCAGGAAGCCGAGCACCATTTTGTAGGGCTTGGCTGGAACAAAGCACGTAATCACATCGTAGACGATGGTCGCGTGGATGCGTCCATGTAGCATGAGGAGCATAATGACACCACGCCATAGTGGTTGGGGCGTACCAGTTGCCATCCGTGATGAACTTCTCAAAAAAAGTCATTGGCCGTTGGTTCGTTCACAACCATGATCACCAAAGTGATCTCCAGCGTATGAGGCGAGCGGCGCGTTGGCGTCAATGAAAATCCAAGACATGGGCGCAAGCTCAGCATCAAGTAACAAGGCAGTCGTGCTGGCCCACCACTCTTCAACCTCTGCAATGCTGTTGTGCTGGCTTCGACAAGGTGCATGCAGCACTACAAAAGAGCAGCTGATAGTAGGGCCATGCAAGTGAACAACCAGTCGGCGTGAGTCAGCTACAGAAACGGCAGAAACGGCTGGACGTAGTTCAGCAAAGGAGATGGAGTGATCGTGGTCCTCCAAAAACGGGAGCTGCTTATGAAGCCATAACTCATCATAATTCGCGTCCGCCATGTGGGGCACCACATGGCACCACCAATCTTCAGGGCACCGGAGGCGAAGATGTGATAGTGAGAGGTGGAATAACGCCCCTCTGCTCTCCTGGACTCCTGCAAGCCAACCACCGCAATGTGCTGTCGATGCCATTGATGATCGAGTCGTTCGGCACGAGACGAGGTTGATCCGGTGGGAAGTCCATCACAATCAGTGGAGGGCCAAAACATTGGCTGTGGCAATAGTGAAGGCAACACGATGCCATTGTTCACCTGTCAAAGCTGCCTTAGGTTTGGCAGCACTCCTCCGCAGTGAAGGTTGAATCATCCAACTTGTGTCAACCCCTGCGCTGGTGGCATACATGGGCTGAAGCAGGGTCGTTGAAGCTGCAGCCATGTCCAGTCCAGGTCACCAGAAGTAACGGCGTGATGGCAAAGGCAAAAGTCAATGCAGCCAGCCAGTGAGTCCGCGAGGTCGTTCCAAGGATGGGCTGTGTGGCCGCGTACTTCCAAACATGAACCGCCAGCATTGGCAAACCATTGGCCTAGCCATCGCGCAACTGCAGCAAGTTCATGATAGGATGAGCAAGACTAAGACCAAGTGGATGTAGAGTGCATGGATGGCGCTCAGGGCAAGGTCTGGCTGGATGACGGTGTGCTCAGGGTGCGGAAGGGCCAGTGCTGCTAGATGGGCAGCAACCGAAGCTGTGATCTCAGCTGCCACGTTGTCCGGAAAAGCGGCACCAATCCATTGCGACGAACTGTGGTTGAGTTCAAGGAGACCAGAAAGTGCACCCATTCTGGAGGGAGAGCCTCGCCAGTCATGCTCGATGGCCACAACGCCCAATGCTGCGTGAGGTCCCGAGCTGAGCCGTCCACGTAGAGGGCCAACTTGTGGGCTAAGCAGGGTTCAAGGTATGCCGCTCCTGCCTAGCATGAAAGGTGACAGCCTGTAGCTGTATAGAGCTTCAGGAAGCATCACAAACTGGAGGTTCATGTCGTGAAGCTGCTTGGACCAATCCTCTTCTTATGAGAAAAGTAATTCCGGGTATCCTACGTCGTGCAGGTCGTTGGCAGGCACTGGTGGGATGGTAGCATCCAGGGACAGGGTCACTGGGGTGTGGTGCGACTGGAGAGGAACAGGTGGAAGCTGAAGCATAGCCGAATCCTCTGTCTCGTCGGGCTGCAGCGCCATGGTCGTAGGTAAGATATCACTCTCAATGCTGTCACCATTGCCGACCCCAGCCGTGCTGATAGCAGGGAAAACCTGATCACGCCGACGCACCCTGCCGGGCCCATGGATTCCCTCAGGAAGGTTTGCAGCTACGATGTCAGCCGTCGACACTCTGTTGGCCAGATGGTGCATGCATTGTAAAAGTACTGGACCATCCGGTTGTTGTAGCATAGTGCTGACCAGGACTAAGGCATGAGCATCTTCAGCCCGTTGCGTAAGTAACAAGTGGGCGGAAGGTGACATCCAAGGCAGTCGTGGTGGATCAGGGTCAACAAATGCAAAATCAATCGGATGATGCGAATGGATCTGACCTTGCCAAACAGCAATGATCTCTCTCTGCCAGGTACGTCGGCCTTGTAATGATCTCTGTCTGCCAGATACGTCGGTCGTGTCGTAGCCGGACCGGTCGGGAGACTGGGCAGCGCGCAGCGATCGCTGCATCAATGAACCAAGTGTGGATGTAAAACACCGGGCCCTCCTCCAAAAGCTCAAGGGCTGCAAGGGAGTCAAAGGTCAATTGCAGACTGTTAAACCAGTCTGGTGCCCAAACTGTCGGGCGATCTGCGTTTGGGGCGTGCAGTTGTTGAATGCCTTGCTCCAGAATAGCTGCAAGCCGTTGACGCATATGAGGATCAGGAAGCGCAAGAAGCTGTGACGTCCCGCTCGATGACGAAGTAAAAAACATCGCCATGTACTGCTGGAAGAAAGGCATCACCAGGTAATTCCCGGGTGCCATAGAATAACCGACAATTTAACGGTTGTGAAGGGCCTCAGGAGGGCACTGGTACAAGAGCCCGGTCATCAACAGAACTCCATGAAGGCGTACTCGATCACCTGTCACAATAGCGCAGGATCGAGGGAGCCCACGTTGTACTGCCGTGTCGGAAATGGTTGCGATCACTGAGCGTTGAAAGCTGTCAGGTCGTTGAATCAAAAGCAGTTGGGCGCAAATGTTAGGCGCTGACCGTCATAGGGTCAACTGGAACAATCTGGGTGTCCACGCCATCGATCAACAGGTCATGATGTAGAATGTCAGCTACCCAGGAAGTGGGATCAGAGCCAAGCGTAATGATGCGAGAAGAAAGACATTGCTGAATGCGGCCGTGATCGGTATACCATGTCTCAGCGTTGGCAAGGAAGTCCACTGCACCTAGGCCAACACGAGCGGCTTGTTGCCATGTCGGCCATAGATCTTGGATCCATTGTGGTAAGGCTGCTAATGGGAGATCTTGAGCAGGAGGAAATTGCGGTAGATCTTCCTGCGCGACCTGCAACGCATTCACTGCACGAAGAAACTCTTCGACTCTTCTGTCCAACTACATCTCAAAGTCGGAGGTGTGGATGTCGTTTGGCCTGTCTGTGCATGACACCCTCGGCGGAGATACACGCTGTCTGCTCGACTAGCGGATCTGCAACGCTGCACCCGGCCTTTGCCAGGGGTGAGGTGTCAATGGGAGAAGCAGCCTGTGACAGAGTCTGCAACAGCAAGACATCGGAACCGTCAACCTCAGGCGCACCAAATTCATGGCGGATGTCCTCTAGGGCACCAGACTAGGCGAATAGCCGTCCTGTGGTGTAGCCAACGGGGAATCATGGGCCGCAAGACGCGCTTGGCGTAGTGCATCTTCAAGGAGGTATGAAGTGGCATCATCACATGTCTCATCTGGTGGCACACTAATCAAGATGTAGTCACCATGTGTTGCCCAGAAAGGTTGTGCCATGTGCATCTTGCAAGTTCAGCAGCCGTCCATTGTGCTTGACAAGACACCTTTGTTGAACTTGCTGGCAATAGTAGAGAGTTAAGGAGAGCTCGAGAATCAGCCGTCGCGTCAAACGTTGAGGCATGACCACTACTCTGCGGTCAATGGCTGGAAATGTGGCATGGTTGGGCTCGTGGCGGTTGCCATGAATCTCAACATCAACCAGACAAAGACACACTGCTTCACCATGCACAAAATCATCAAGATGATGGATGATCAAAGGAGTGATGTGTTGCGGTAAATCCGGTAGAATCATCGAAGGAAGTTTAGAAGTCAAACTTCCGACAATATGGACAGATGAAAAGCAGAGCAGGGAAGAGGCAGAGAGAAGAGAGAGAGTAGAAGAGAGAAGCTCAGAGAAGAGAAAGAGTCAGAAGAAAGCAGATGCAGATGCGCGAAAAGGTAGGAAAGTCCCGAAACACTGAGTTTTTCCAATGATTTGGGGCTCCGGAGGGTCGAAAAGTAGGCTCGCTAAAGCGGCGGGTGCGGAGACATCTGGGGAGATGACAGATGAAAAGTTGCACGCCGTTGTGGCGCGAAGCCGATTTCGAAGTGAAAAGATACAAAACACCTCAGCGCCGGACCACTTTTGGAAG
>Ga0126342_10019914_pt1 | contig 11344 bp, 7 predicted proteins | sample Cyp1metagenome_FD_92528 | JGI IMG/M metagenome (GOLD analysis project Ga0126342, IMG submission 92528) | Coral microbial communities from Lord Howe Island, Old Settlement Bay, Australia - Cyphastrea 1 metagenome | ecosystem: Host-associated > Invertebrates > Cnidaria > Coral ...
GCATGTCCCTGCCTCTGACACACAAGCACCAACATGAAAACCAACATGAAAGTCATAAAAAAGTAGGTTTGGGGGGGGCTAGCATATATATATACACATAACACACCATAACACACACATATATATATAATATCAACATATACATAATATGTATGCATATATATATATAATTATACAATATTATATATATATATATATATGTACGAATAACGGACAAAAATACTTACTACCCGCAATGGACATGGCCAAAGTGGGTGGTCCCCTGTCGGTTGTGAATGTTTTCGCACAAATTTGAACATCACATGTCCACTCCCCACTACTTTAGTCTTCCGCTGATTTTGTTGGTTACTCATATATATATATATACATACACACACACACTATATTCTAATATATATATATTATATAATGATATACATATATATATACACAATAACTTAGGGCGTTAGGGTTGCTAAGTGTGAAGATACTGCTGCATTTTACAAAAAATCGAATCAACATCCGATGATCTTCCCCCTGGCGCTCCAAGCGACTCCGGAGCACGGAGCGTCGGATGATCGGCACATGGGGTCGCATGGGCGGCAGCGTCACGGCGGCGCGGTACTTCCGCGGCAGAAAGGAAAAGCTGCGGGAACGCAGCCTGAGAAGCCAGAGAGGTAGATAGGAAACTGTTAAACATTGTTAAACTATGGGGAATGAGATGGATATTACCATTAATTACATATACTCATATACTTACCAACTATGGGAATGATATTATTATCAAAATTGTTTGATATATAATTACCTTCTTGGGATATGATGGGATACTGGATGAGAATTATATATAATTACCTAATATTCTTGGGAAAGCCAGAGCAAGATAAGACGATGGGAATGGTTGATGGTACAAAACAGGGTTGTTTAATATGTTGTTATACCTTTTTTTAGAATCGGTGCGGTAAAACACAGCATACTAAGTGGTTCAATGGGTCAACAAGTGGAGCTCAAAGTTGGGCCCAAATTAAAATTTAAATGGGCTGGATGCCCTCCACGAAATGACCATAGAAGTAGTGACTAGTTGTGGGACATTCTGAAGTGAGACACTCGGATGAGGCACTTTGATTGGAAAAATTGGCAACCCCGAATAACAGTTTTGATGGGAAAAGATGTTCCCAAAATTTCCCAAATGCCCGGAAAAATCTAGCATGCAAGCCAGACAATCAACCGCTGCTTGGTGATTTAAACCCATCTTAGTCATCCCAAGTCTGCTTGAAAAGAATGATCACCTGAACCCCCCCAACCAGTTCTTAAGTTCTTAATGGGTTTTCAATGGTTTTATTGAAATATGTTGTAATGGTGAAAATTCAATGGAGTTTTTTCATGGTTAATCCAATATGGCTTGCAATCGTTTCATATAGTTTCAATAAGTTTCAATATCATAATCTGGTTGGTGGTTGAGCCACCCCTCTGAAAAATATGAAAGTCAATAGGAAGGATTATCCCATGTATTATGGAAAATAACGGTCATGTTTGAAACCACCAACCAGATACTATATTATGTGTCATCTGGCTCTGTGGCCCAAGGGACATGCAATGATCCGCTGGCAACTCATCCAGCGGTCGCGGAGGCAGAGCGCGCATGTTCTCTGTCGCCATGGCACTTGTGGATCGGGGGGTGGCTGAAAGGGATTAAGCCTTTAAGGGGTACCCGATGGTACCGGGGAATTCATCTCAGAAAGGTTTTGGTTTCTGAACTTTTCTTTGCTTCTGTGCCAAACCTGGGGAAATCTTGTGAACGTGTTTACTGCTCACTAATCGAAGTTCTCTACGTGCCTGGCTACAACCCATCCAAATGGGTAATCCAGGAACACATATCTGAAAAATATGATCAATTTCTGTGGGATAAGATGTGTGTGTATATATAACATGTTCTTTCATCAAAACGACTCTTTTTATCAAGAATCCATGAAGCAACATGGAAGGTCCCACAGTTTATAAAACATCATAAATTATGACCTCGGTATTTTTGGACACTTTATGGGTGATATCCTAAAACTCTCGATTCAATCAATGTGGCTCTGTGTATGGGCACCGAGCCATCGATCAATGACTTGAATTCACCATGATTCACCTTCGCCCCGCCCCGCCGCTGGCAGCCCACGGCAGCCAAATTTGCAGGAGAATTATGCGAAGCTTCAAGAGTGATCAACTGGGTTCTGAAGGAAACTGTCCTTGAGATTACTTGAGATATGGCAATTTTGTTGAAGTGTGGTCAAGACAAGCCGACGAGAGCTGAGATTCCAGCTCTCAACTATGGCCATGTCAGAGACATTTTGACTTTTTCAAATATAGAGGTTAAACTGCACCCCAAAATCCCTTGGTCTATCATCATGATCACCTGAACAAATTGTATCTGTTGGGTAAAACAACCCCGTTTTGAAACAACCTCATCCAGGAGCAATTTCCATAAGCAGGTGCTGACAGGTTTGTCCTCGATTGTACGGCAACCTTCCACAAAAATGCCACCTGCCGGCAGTCAGAATTTAACCCTGAAGATTCAAATGGGTCCCATTTGAATGTAGCAAACTCCGAGGATAGCCTGCTAAACTGCGGTCCCCTGAGCTTTCAAGCGAAAAACCCTAATCCTCAGGGGCAGGTATCATTTGGTGCTTGGTTTCCATAAAGATGCCCAGTTCAATCCCATAGCATGACAATCCCAATCCCAAATATATGAAGACGAGGAAATGACACGGAGCCCCAGGAATTTACATGCTGGACCTGCAGGATGACCAAGATTCTCGGCAGCCCACCATTGTTTTATGTAGTTTCCATATGTTAGCAAGATACAAAGACCAAAGAAGAGATGGGGATTGGGAGAAATGATTGAAACACCAAATTTGGGGATTTCCCTGATTTCACAAAACGAGAATCAAAGATTGTGATGGACAATCCCCAATTTAGGGGAGCAATGATCTATAAATGGAAGCACATGATGGTTCTTCCATGGTCCGGTTGAATTACCAGATGGTAGTGGTTTGATCGGCAAACTGGGGTGTCACCCCAGCACGACTACTATCATTGGCCCACCGTGGATTGGGTCTGTTTGATTGATCGGCATTTATACGTATTCTCCTTTGTCGTCGCAATATATCAATCTGGCAGCATCACCAAATATCAACGCCAGCAGGGAGCCATGCTACCACATGTGATTTTGCAAACGGTTTGCCACCCTAGTTTGCTTCATATTCGAATTGCTAGCTTCAAACAATACCACAAATATGAAAGTCAGATGGATTAATATTCTCTTTTGCGCCTTAAATACGCGTCATAAGTCTTAATCACCAAGCAGCACTCATCTGGTAATCTTAACAGAGAAAGGAACAAATTATATACGGGGGTGAATGATATTCGGTAATGGAACCCCCCTACCTGTAGATGATTTTCTGCTCAAGATCCCTATTTGTAAGATATTTCCCATTGACGTTTTGGGACGGTCTCATCCGGATATTGCTCTTAGCAGAAGTCAAAGGCAACTTCAGTGACTTAGGATTCATATTTTTCACAATATTGAACATAGATTTTCAACATCTGTCTGTGATTCCGCCTTGGATATTTTCAGTGATTTTCCCATACCCATAGGATCCATGGTGCTATATCTGGTGACATGGATCCCATCAATATACCCCCTTTATGTTAGCATTTTTCTACCAGCACCATGGATCCGTCATGGGATAGATCTTCCCATTCCGATTCTCCCCGCCTGGGGTGGTGGTGGTCCTGGGCCCGGTGGGAGGACTCTTGTCGAGGAGCACCTGGATGAAGGTCACGCCCAAGCAGAAGACATCGCCTTCCGGGGAGATGTTCCCCGTCCGTGTTGGGATGGTTATTTTATATATTTGGAAAACATGTTATGCTATATTTTAGCTATATAATATATCTATATTTTATCTATATATTATATATCTATATAGTGATTCAATGGGAAATTAATGGGATATACCCTCTGGTTATGTCAAAATAGCTATTGAAAATGGCTATTGAAATAGTGGATTTTCCCATGAACAATGGTGATTTTCCATAGTTATGTAAACGTTTACCAGAGGGTATATGTTATGTTATTTTAGCATAATATGATACGTATATTTTATATATATATATATATCTATATTAATGTTATCTCCTGTTAATAATAGTTAGACTATTTTAGGACATTATGTTATCTTATCATATTTATCTCATGTTCTTGATCTAGGGTATCTTTAACTTTCAGCGTAGTTACTTCACACAACTGTCACTTATTTTCTTGATCTAGGATATTTTCTCAAATACCCCCGCTACTGGGGATTGAAGCAAGCAGCGGACATGGGGAAATTTGGGCAAAGATGAGGGTGGTGTCGAGAAACAAACATGATAGCGGCGACCTCTCTGGAAATCTTTGGGATTGGATGAATCTTCCCTGAAAGTGCCCTGGATTTCAGGATTTCGAATTTCACATAGTTACAGTACTTTGTACGGAATTTCGGATTTGAACCTGTTAAAAACCAGAAAAAACGATTTTGCAAAACAACAACAACAACAACAACAACAAGAACAAGAACAAGAACAAGAACAAGAACAACAACAAGAACAAGAACAAGAACAAGAACAACAACAACAACAAGAACAACAACAACAACAAGAACAAGAACAAGAACAAGAACAACAACAACAACAAGAACAAGAACAACAACAAGAACAAGAACAAGAACAAGAACAACAACAACAACAACAACAACAAGAACAAGAACAAGAACAAGAACAACAAGAACAACAGGAACAACAAGAACAACAAGAACAACAACAACAACAAGAACAACAAGAACAACAACAACAACAACAAGAACAACAAGAACAACAAGAACAAGGCAATAACAATAACAACATATAAAATATAATAAATACGGGAACATTCTATTACTATGTTCAGTTTTGCGTCATTTTTTTGCGATTGATTCCAATAGTTTCAGCTTCAAAAACCCTCTCCAGGTTGGATAACCCAAAAGCTCATAGAAATGATCCGCCAGTTGATGTAAACATGGCATGAATCTAAACCTTTCAGGGAGAAACACAGCTCCAGATTCAATTTTATCCGCCAGATGCCCTAGATATATCTAGATTTCAGAATTTGATGTTGGATAATGAGGCTATTAGTCTTCTGACTAGTGGATATACCATGATAGAATCCATGATATACCCCAAACCAATGGATTTTGAGAATTTGCGGGCACTAATTCGACAGTTCCCTCCCAGCCCATTGATCGGTGCCTCTGGGAAACCACTTGCGTTGTTTGATGGTCTCAGGTGGCATGTATCCCGGCCTCAGCTCGTCAGCGTTTTGCAGTCAGATTTTGAGGATCCAACAAGTTTTGGGTAATGAAACACAGCTTTTGTGATCGAAATAAAGGGGGATGCTATGGGTGACTAATGCATAACCATCAGCTTCTTTGATAAGAAGGGATTTCCAGCGAGTTCTGATTATTCCCATTCACTCAGTTAGGGTACTACCTCCTGAGTCTCCTGAGTGTAGCCAGTGCACAACATGTCGAGCTCCATCAAAATCACTGCATGGTTGTCCTGCACAACGGTCTGGTTCAACGCACTGCTCTGGTGCATCCGACGGCCTCTACTCTGCCTTGTTCAAGTGAGATGTCTGGTCAGTGGTCCTCCTCAGCAATTCCCAAAGAGGCGCTAAGGACCTTTTTGAAATAAATCTCACACAATTGCTCATTGGCCGAAATTTGATTTCGCTTGGTTTTTTTTTGTATAGGTCAAGTCATTTGAGACCCCCAAAATTTGCCAGCGAAAATGCTTCCGAAGATGACGGAAATCTGCGCTGACCGGGGTTCCAACCCCTCCGAACAATTTATTTGTCATGAGTCATGGGGCCTGATCATTCAGAATGTACGTATGGACATAATCAACATCTTCAAATCCAATGAGTGAAACACATCGCCTTCATCGGTTTTAGTTCAATCCACCATTTGTCAACAATGGGATATATATATAATATCCTTGTTGATGTATATATATATAATTATATCTAATTATACATATGATATAAGTTTCAATCCCACCTTTCCAGAGTGCCACCTTTCCATGGAAACATGGAAGCCCGTTCCGGCCATTCGTCTTCGCCTGTCCAGCTGGGATTCCCGACGTGCCGCCAGGCATGCCTTAGCTGTCGACAGACATCACTTGACATCACTGTGGTCACTCAGGTTGCAAAAACCTGAAGCATCGCCAGGGACTGTGTTCGATATTTTTTTTGGGTGAACCCACATGAACTGGTTCAGTTGGCTTGTCTCAGAGCTTCTGTAATGAGTCAATATGGACCCATCAGCATGCAGGGATGAACATGGGCGTTGATATGTTTTAATTAAAATCCCTATTTATTTTTGCTGAACATGATTTTTGGTTGAAATTGAACCCCCTCCAATCCAAACTGTTTCCGATTTACGTCCAAATTTTGCTGATGAGATCCATGTCTTTGTTGGATGAATCCTATTTTTTGCTGGTTAAATCATGTTATATAGATGGTGTTAGTTAGATCCATATTTTTTCTGGCTAAATCCGCATTTTTACCAGTTCAATCTACCTTTCTACCCGATCAAAGTGCCATTTGTTTCGCCGTCGCCGAGCAGCCATTGGACGCGGTGACCATGGCACGGCAAACGCCGAAATCAATGACCACCACCTGCGAAAGATGAGTGGGAAATGGTGGAGGTTCGGTTGGGGGTCAATGATGGTAGAACGCATTAGAATAATACTGGTCATGCCATTGACCATGATTGTTTAACATATAATTATGATAGAACATCAATTATATGGTCAAAAATGGTTAGTAATGCTTAATTCTGGCCAATAGTGTATAATCATGGTTAGTATATCATATAATTAATAACCATAGTCGACCATAGTATGATAAACAATGGTTGATAATGGTTAGTACCTATAGTGAATTTTGTATTGTTGTCAAACATGTCTAACGATGGTCAATAACCAAGGACACTTATTCTAACCATCTATGGTTAATATGTATTAAAATACTAATGATACGGTCGATGATGGTCAATAATGGCTAATGATGGTGAATAGTGGTTTATACACAATGGTTTACAATGATTGTGAATGGTTGCTAATGGGTACAACCATGGGATTCTCAACCCATAGGTTGGGATATGACATGGTATAACCCCCTATATATCGAGTTTTATATAACTGGAACCAGTAGTGAAATGGCTGGGAAATGGCTGGCAAGCCCAACAGGACTGGTTTCAACACGGCCGATGCAGGGATACTTTAAGTCTTTATAGTAAGTCCTGGAGAACACTGTGTGCAACCCTGCAATTGGCCAATATCCTATTTACATCTATTCACATCTGAAGCTCCAATTTCATGCTGCGATACCCCAGGTCAAAAGTGAGTTTGAACTCCAACAAGGCTTTGTAAGATGATTTTCCTGCTGAAACTTCCCATTTCTCTGGGCAAATTACACAATCTTTGAATTGTGAAAGGAACCCTTGAAACGGGGTGGTTTCCCTTACCGACCTGTCATTTGGCTTTGGCACAAAACCCGGCCCATCATGGTCACCACGATCCAACCTCTGGCTTGCGGAAGTCATTGCCCTTGATCATAATGTTCGGTTCCTGGCAGCAACAAACATGGGAAGATGATAGGCACTTCACAAGGGATCTGAATTGGCATCAGCAATTTGGAATCTCTTTTTAGGCCAAAAAGGCTTCATTGGATAGTTGTTTCAGTCATGAATTTCATGAATGAGATATCTGGGTTGATCCGGGTGCTTTCCGAGAATCGGGTAATCCAAAATCCTATGGTTGATCAATGTTGAGTATCCGCTTGATACCATCAGTGACTTGGTAGTCGTTTTCCTGGGTCCAGGCCGCTGTTGGGACACAAGGGTGGCGCTGGCCGCCAGTGTTGGTAGCCCATGACACTGGCTGGTTTATATGGAATTTTCATGGATGTTCATGGATGTTCATGGGCTGTAGTTCGTATAACATTATATTTAGGATATAATTGTAATTAGAAATCCCTGCAATAATCTGCCCATTGAAAATGTGGGCGCTGCTCAAGTGATAGGTTTCAGGGAACCATTCGATGGTCAGTCAATTTTGCTAAACATTGAGCCATGGAACCGACCATTGGAAATGGCTGAAAGTTGGACAATATCATATAAAAGAAGTTTCATGTTTTGTTGCTTCCCAATCTTTAGAAATTCTGAATCGCCTCGCCATCAGCTACCTTTCATTGGGTGTATCCTGAAAAATCCGCACCTTGATGTCGCAGTGCATCATGGACTGCTCGTGCATAAACTCCAAAGCCTATAATTTGAGGAAATCGCTGTCGGAAAATGATGGAAAATGCTGGGAGTTTTGTACAATGTGCTGCCCCGTACTTAGCAAAGTTGATCAAGTCCAATGGCTCGGGTTTGTGGTACGTAGATATATCGAACTAGTCAGTGGGGACTACAAACTTATAACTAGGGGGCACCACCACCATGTGGCATCATTTTTGCGCTGAACCAAGTGGTCTGCAATGGTTTCGAATCAAGCAATGGTTCCCCAATGTCTAAACCAATGGTTTTATATGGAATCCCGAACTTATTGGGTGGTACACACCATTGAGTAAGTAGGTTATAACTTATAACATATGTATAATATATATATAAATATGCAACCCCCGTGGTTCGAGTGGCCGATGAGAAAAAACTGGCCCAATGATAACCTGGTCCACCCACAGCGTATGGGTGATGACCACGCTTGACGGCGCTGCTTGCAAACACCAGCGCAATAGCTGAGAAAATTCTGAGTGACCGTTGACATTCACTGGCGAACATCATGGATGAATGGATATAGATACACATGTATAGTATAATTATTATAATTACACATGAACACAAATGGCACATGTAATTTGCACAAATTGTAATACACCCTGGAAATTCCTAGAACTTGATTTGTTGGGATTGAAATCTCCATGAATCCCCATTGAGCAGTCCCAAGTCAACTCTGGGTTGGAACTTTACTAGCTGTACTTGACCTTGTTGACTGGTTGTCAACGATAATAACCTCTTCTACATGATACACTATCTTTTTGAAAACACAAGGTGTCCATAAGTGTTCCCCACTGACCTTCCCAATGAAACACCCCGTTACCACTGCGTGAAAGCATCCGAACTTTTCACAAGATGTTGAACCTTGGAGATGCACCAATTTCTGTTCAACTGTTTTTTAAATTCAAGGTATCAAGTGGTGCCCGGAATTTAAGGCAACATCTACAGGAAACCTTCAGATGTGATGGCAAAAACAAATGCGCTGACAAATTTCATGACCGATCATCACTTTTTACTTAACATGGCGCTTTCTACCGTTTTTGAACATGCCCACATTTAATTGGATTATAACTGTCGCCATGGTGATAGAAACACCAAGAGTTTTGGAATCAAAGTTTGCCCACTAGACTGGGAGATTCGGCTACAAGTTGCCTCACTAGATTCACTGGGGTTCATAATGGATAGGAGTGGTATGACCATCCTGGAAGTAATGGCTTCAGCTACCCTCTGGTAAACATACAAAAAGCTATTGAAAATGGCCATAGAAATAGTGAGCTTTCCCATCAAAAATGGTGATTTTCCATAGCTACGTTAAATTACCAGAGGGTAATCCAACTTTTGAACATGGCTCACATGATATCATATGATCACCCCACGCCCCGTGATGCGCGGCTTTCCGTCCCATTTCCTGACCCAAGGCCTCGGCACACTGACGGAAGATGCCACGCCACCAATTCTGCGGAGCCAGCCGATGCAGGGTAAGTTGTGTTGTGGGACACTTTAAATAACCTGCAAACTGGTTATATAACAAGCAAAACTGGTGTATTTGACCATCTGAAAAAGATCAAAGCTCGACAAACATGACATTGGATTCATTGGATGCATTGGTTAAACGTTATAGAGAACTGGCCTCTTGGCCATGGTTCACCATTCCATGGTCCCCTAAAACCACGAGTTTGTCAGGTGGGGTTAGCCCTGCTGGGCAGGCCCCCCAGAGGATATAGATGAGCTTTTATTAAGACCTTAATAAACAAAATGAAAAATAAGACCAAAATGAGGTAAATGGCTAAAAAGACTACTTTGGCCTTATTTCAGGGCAAGACGTCACTGGATGTAATGGGGAACTTTTGCATCGGGTGCAAGTGCCCCTCAAATGCAAGGGACACAATGTAATCATTCGGTGGTCCAAGGGAACAGTAATTATGGAGCAATTATGTTTACCCTCTGGTAATTTAACATAGCTATTGAAAATGGCAATTTATAGTGGATTTACCCATTGAAAATGGTGATTTTCCATAGCTATGTTAGTTTACCAGAGGGTAACTCCCTATTGATTTCATTGCGATACATGGATCAAAGCTTTTCGGGAGTTCAACCGCTGCGATTTTCTCATCATCTACCAATCTTAGATAGTAAGTATTTTCTGAGCATGTGCCCAGAAACATGCGGTGCGGACATACATAGACATACCAAAGTAATGATAAGAATCTAGCAATAATCCAAAATATCCAATCATCCACCAATCATCCACCAATCATCCACCAATAATCCACCAATATCTGGTAATGATAAGTAATATCCAATAATCCACCAGAAAAAAAATGCCAGGTATTTTAAGGCTTTTCCCATTTTTCCCCCCAGCTCCTCAGTCATTGGCACTTGCTGCTCTTTGGCACGTTGCGTCAGCGTCATGAAGTCACCGCCGTGGTACGGCTCACCAACCATGTAGTAGAACCTGCCACATCCCCTACGATGCTGCATCGTTGCAAGCGGCTTGATCGTCCGTTTTTGGAACCCGAAAGAATAGAACTAGGAAGACAGTATCATAGTTATTAGATGTTATTCAATGATATGAAATGTCATTATAGTCATTATAGTCATTATAGTCATTATAGTTATTATAGTTATTATAGTTATTATAGTTATTATAGTTATTATAGTTATAGTTATTATAGTTATTATAGTTATTATAGTTATAGTTATTATAGTTATTATAGTTATTATAGTCATTATAGTTATTATAGTTATTATAGTTATTATAGTTATTATAGTTATTGTAGTTATTATGTATGAAATGTCATTAACCAATTCTTGTGGTTGAAGGGAACATCTTGGAGGAACCCTGGGGAAAATCCACCGAATGATCTGGATATGCTGAGCATGGGGAAGTGATTATGATTCGTCAACCAATGGCCAAAGTGCAATATCCCACAATTGCTGGGTATGGTATGTATGTATATATATATATA
>Ga0126342_10019915_pt1 | contig 11343 bp, 14 predicted proteins | sample Cyp1metagenome_FD_92528 | JGI IMG/M metagenome (GOLD analysis project Ga0126342, IMG submission 92528) | Coral microbial communities from Lord Howe Island, Old Settlement Bay, Australia - Cyphastrea 1 metagenome | ecosystem: Host-associated > Invertebrates > Cnidaria > Coral ...
GCTTGCTATACGTTTCTCGAGGCTGGCTGCTGGCTCGCTGCTAGCTGCTGCACTGCTGCCGTTGCGCTTACTGCTGCGTCTGCTTGTGTCTGCTGCTGCCTACTGCTGCCTGCTGCTGCCTGCGGCTGCTACTAGTAGTAGTAGTAGTAGTAGAAGTAGTAGTAGTAGTAGAAGTAGTAGAAGTAGTAGAAGTAGTAGAAGTAGTAGAAGAAGTAGTAGTAGAAGTAGTAGTAGAAGTAGTAGTAGAAGTAGTAGTAGAAATAGTAGTAGAAGTAGTAGTAGAAGTAGGAGGAGAATTAGTAGTATAAGTAGTAGTAGAAGTAGTAGTAGAAGTAGTAGTAGAAGTAGTAGAAGAAGTAGAAGAAGTAGAAGAAGTAGAAGAAGTAGAAGAAGTAGAAGAAGTAGAAGTAGTAGTAGTAGTAGTACTAGTAGTAGTAGTAGTAGTCGTAGTCGTAGTCGTAGTCGTAGTGGTAGTAGTAGTAGTAGTAGTAATAGCAGGGCAGTACCTCTTCTTCCCTTACGCGCTCCCCCTTGCGTCGGCCGGGGTCGGCGGATATTGTAATTATATATATATATATAGTGTATGTATATATATATATAGTGTATATATATATACTTGTAGTGTGTATATATATATTGTGTGTATGTATATATATATATACTATGCGTGTGTGCTATACTGCACATTTATATGCTATGATATTTTTGTATATATATATATACCTACATATACATATACACACACACACACCTGATGCAAAACCGCGCGCAAAAGCCTGGATGTTCAGATGTCACTCTGCCAGGTGATTTAGTGACAATCGCCAAACTTGATGGTACTGCAAATGACAGTCCAGTTGACGAGCTGGATGCTCGGCTGGATCTGTAGTCACATGTAGTCACTAGCAACTGCGCCACCACATCAACATCATTTCCACAAAAGATCATCCAACACCTCATGATGGACCATCGTTAGAATCATGTTCCCCATGAGATCCCATGAGAATGGGTAAATCCCCAATATTTTGATTCAAATTTGTGGAGTTTCAGGAGGACTGGCGCAAGTGAATCACCACACAGTTCTCAGGACTGGACTTCTTTCCCCACGATTTTTTTCGTCAAGGCAGGTGGAAATGCCACCGTCTATGATGGTGAACGAACTGCCAAAGGCCTGTGGAGCTTTGTTTGCATCGTAATTTTGGGGTTGAGACAGACCTTGTTTGAAGGCGACGAAGAAAGAAAGAGAAAAAAGGAGGGAGAGACAGAGAGCCAAAAAGACAGAGAGAGAGAGAGAGACAGACAGACAGACAGACAGACAGACCGACGGACAGACAGACAGACAGACAGATAGACAGATAGACTGATAGACTGATAGACAGATAGAGAGAGAGATAGAGAGATAGAGAGATAGACAGATAGAGAGATAGAGAGATAGAGCGATAGAGAGGTAGAGAGATAGAGAGATAGACAGATAGACAGATAGAGAGATAGAAAGATAGCGAGATAGACAGATAGAGAGATAGACAGATAGACAGATAGAGATAGAGATAGAGATAGATAGAGAGAGATAGATAGATAGATAGCTAGCTAGCCAGCTAGCGCTAGCTAGATAGATAGATAGATAGAGAGATAGAGAGATAGAGAGATAGAGAGATAGAGAGGTAGAGAGCTAGAGAGCTAGAGAGCTAGAGAGCTAGAGAGGTGGAGAGGTGGAGAGAGAAAGAGAGAAAGAGAGAGAGAGAGAGAGGGAGAGAGAGAGAGAGAGGGAGAGAGATAGACAGATGGAGAGATGGAGAGATAGATAGAGAGAGAGAGAGAGATAGAGATAGAGATAGAGAGTCAGAGAGATAGAGAGATAGAGAGACAGAGAGTCAGAGAGTCAGAGAGAGGATAGATATAGAGAAAGAGAGAGATAGAAAGATAGAGAAAGAGAGAGAGGATAGATATAGAGAAAGAGAGAGATAGAAAGATAGAGAAAGAGAGAGATAGAAAGATAGAGAAAGAGAGAGATAGAAAGATAGAGAGATAGATAGAGAGAGAGAGATAGAGAGAGAGAGAGCGAGAGATAGACAGATAGAGAGATAGATAGAGAGATAGAAAGATAGAGAGATAGAAAGCTAGAGAGATACACAGATAGAGAGATAGAAAGATAGAGAGGTAGAGAGATTAAAAAAAAGAGATAGAGATAGAAAAATAGACAGATAGAGAGATAGGCAGATAGATAGAGTGCGAGATAGAGAGAGAGAGAGAGATAGAGTCAGATAGAGAGAGATAGAGAGGTAGAGAGATAGAAAGATAGACAGATACAGAGATAGGGAGAGAGATAAAGTGCGAGATAGATAGAGCGATAGAGAGGTAGAGAGATAGAGAGATAGAAAGATAGAAAGTAGCGAGGTAGACAGATAGAGAGATAGACAGATAGAGAGATAGACAGATAGAGAGATAGATAGATAGATAGATAGACAGATAGATAGATAGATAGACAGACAGACAGACAGATAGATAGATAGAGAGATAGAGAGATAGAGAGATAGAGAGATAGAGAGATAGAGAGATAGAGAGAGAGAGATAGAGAGAGAGAAAGAGAGATAGAGAGAGATAGAGAGAGATAGAGAGATAGAGAGGATTAGCGAGAGATAGAGAGAGATAGAGAGAGAAAAGAGAGAAAAGAGAAAGACATCTCATGATATCTCATGTCTTAGAATGGAAAGCATCATCCTGACCCATTCTGCTGAGTGCCCATGGGGCATTTTCAGGGAAAATCGCTCGGCTGTGGACAGCTTAGGAAATACATTCGGAAGCATGCGACCAAAGCACAAGAGATCCGCGAAAGATTGGACAGAAGAAAGGCACGTGACTGGTGCTGCAGTGTTGGCATGTGCGAGTCTGCGGTAAACCCTAAATTACCCTCTGGTAAACTAACATAGCTATTGAAAATGACCCATATTTATAGTGGATTTTCCCATTAAAAATGGTGATTTTCCATAGCTATGTTAAATAACCAGAGGGTAAATTATAGTAAAATATTATTACTGTAATGCACTTCAGTTCAGTTCGCCTGCCAGGGCTCCAAGAAGGGTCAGGAGCTCAAAGTGTCGGCATGGCCGCATCGCTAAAAATGGCCTCGCATCATGGTAACAGTGTGTTTCCGTAAATTTACCATCATAGCCATGGAAAATCACCATTTTTAATAGGTAAACCATCTACAAATGGTGCATTTTCATGCATTTTCCATGGTTATGTTAAATAACCAGAGGGTATCTATGGATCCATATGGTCCATTATTGTGTTTATTTACCATGTTGCAAAAAAGTTGCTCTTGCTGTTTACATTTGCCATGTTACTTCTGCTATGATGTATTTACTCGTGCGATTTACATCTATTTACGAGTACATGCTGATGTTCGATTCAGACTTTTCCAGGGCTTCAGTGCATTCCCACGCGCTTCGTTTCTCAATTCGCGCTTCCTTTGGCAGGCGAAGAGCTGTAAATTGGCCGATATGGAAGGCTGGGATGACAATCATGGATGGACAATTCTTCGTGGGCACAATTTAATTTGGAAGGCATGGCCCAAAACTAGAAAAACAACTTGTCCGTGCAAATGTCGTGCAACATGTTCAGTGAATTTCTGGGTCCCAGGGTGTTTTGAGCAAGGCTGTCTCCGCTCTGGACAGATGCAGAGGGCGAAGTCGAAAAGGGGCGGCTGCGGCCAAGATTCTTTGGCTTTGTTCCTAATGATACCCGGAAAGAGTGATTTTCATGGGAAAAGATCCAAATGGATAATATAATAATCTTTATATTGTTTTTTAATTATTAAATATCAAATTTGGGGGTACCTATTTTGAGACCAACCCCATATGCCTTGATCGTTGGATTGCAGATTCATCCAGAGGATGTGAGTCCTAAGTGTCCAATCCACCGGCTCACTTGTTCCGAAGCGTTCAAAATTTTCATGGGATGGCAGATTAGGTAGATTCATTCTCATATGTTTCATGTGTTTTCCATACATCAAGTGAGAAAAAAGCATGAGAATTCCATGTTTTTCCATGCTGTTTCTGGATAGAAAATCCCCGGTGATCCCCGGAAGGAAAAAAAATGCCGCCAGGCGCAGCGATTCAATCCTCAGAACGCCAAGTTGCGCGGGGAACTCCAGGAATTCGCAGAGTCTTATTGTAATCTTAATGCATGGTATATACATATAATTACATATACATTGTATCCGTCCTAATAGCTGGAACAGTCAATAAAAGGATTTCTTTAAATGTTTTGGGCAAACTTTGTATTTGAGTGTTTCCCTCGTGCAACAAATCGTGCTTTTTGGTGCTTTCCCTCGTGAAAAAAGCGTGCTCTAGATCGTGCTTTTTGGCACTCTCCTTCATGCAAAAATGTGTGCTCTAGATCGTGCTCGCTGTTACGGCTATTAGGCTAGTGTCAACATATGTGTTTAATTATATATTCATATATATATATATATATTAGTGTGTGTATGTGTGTGTGTGCATTCATTGTGAGATATTTTGAAATAGAATAATATAACATCATATAGCTATATCAATCTTCTCATGTTAGATCCGAGGCAAACTCATCCGCCTCGACGTGGCGCGCTGCTTTGCGGAGGCGGAGACACAGTTTCGACTACCGAGTCCAGATGGGGGTTGGGGGTGCTCTTTATTTGCTGGCTGGTGAGAAACTAATACCCTCTGGTAAACTAACATAACTATGGAAAATCACCATTTTTAATGGGAAAATCCACTATAAATCACCATTTTCAATAGCTATGTTAAATTACCAGAGGGTATAAATTATCAAAGGCCCATATACTTTATTTATTCCATCTGCTCATCTACTCTACTCTTATTTCTTTGCGTATTTTGCGTTGGGTGACTAAACATCATTTGAGTGTCGTTCAATTGTGATCAATCCTTGCCAAAAGGATCCAAAAGGTGATATCCCAGAATTCGGAACAATGCGGAACAGTTACAGAAGTTCTGCGTATGATTGGCAAGGTAAAATAATGATAATAATAACAATTTTCCTGAAGAGGTTTCATGGAAAACAAAACCGGTGACCATAAGTTCACACGCATCCACCAGTTGATATATAGTGCTCACAGATGTTCATGGTTTTTGCCATGAATGATGTTTCCATCAATACTTTAAAGAGGCTTGTCTCATGGGCTAGTGCCGCACAGTTGTTTACAGAGCTGGAAAAAGGCGAAGCTGTTGCTTGTAATGTTTATTTTGTACAGTTGGTTTCCTTTGCTTCAAGCTCTCCCAGAATAGATATATACATATTACATCAAATTACATATGATAATTTATACAATATGTTATTATATACTATTAGATACCTAGATTATATAGAAATGGGTACCCTTTTGCATATGAGCGCCGGATGGCTCAAAACTTTTTTTAAGATCTAGAATCTATAATCATCTAGACAGTCTATAAATTTATATACCCTCTGGTTATTTAACATAGCCATGGAAACGGCCCAGTTATAGATGATTTACCTATTAAAAATGGTGGATCTTTCCATGGCTATGTTAAATAACCAGAGGGTAATTTATATATGCACCTCATTTTTGGGGAAGATCCAAAGCTCCCAGTCCCAGCATTTCCATCGCCCCAGGTCCCGCGACTGCGATGTGGCGCGGCGCGCTTGGCACTGCGAAACTTATTGGAAGTTCACCTGCGAAGGCCGGCGAAATGTCATCCATGGCTGACATTTATATGGCTATGGATCAATACCTATTAATACCATTTTTAGTGGGATGAACATCCATTTACCAGCTATTTTGATGTTCACCAGGGGTACAAGGTTTTGACACACTGCCATATGATTTATCAACTGATTTATGACTGCTTGTTGGTATAGATATATGATATATAGATGGGGATAGAATTAGATAGGTAGAGTAGATAGATGTAGATTGATATCTGTATATATATAGGTAAATAGATAGATATCATGAGATAGATTAGATTAAATTAGATTAGATCAGATTAGACTATGCTAGATTAGATAGATGAATGGATAGATAGATAGATAGATAGTTGAAATATACACAAAAAAAAACATAAGTATACATGTATACATGCTATACTTAAATAGGTATATATATATACTGTATATATTATATTATGTGGATCAACATGGCTGGCTTTTCCAGGAAATCCCCTGGGCCACAGCCAGGTGCGAGGCCCGTGGGCGCCAGCAAGCGTATTGCTGGCTGCTCAGCGCGTTGCAGGGTGAAATGGGGATCATATGGGATCATCCCCCGAGAAACAACTGGCAATAATTAATGCTATGTCGCCGTGCCACGTCTGCATTCTTTGCCAACCGTCCGTTGCTCACGCATCGGCTTGCTCCTCGCTTGTTCACTTTTTTTGTCACAGCCTCCATTCGTTGGTCCTTGTGTGTGGTTTCTGTCAAGCAATCCAACCTTACTCTCTTGCGGGTGCTTTTTGTCACTCTCCTTACTTGGATGTTGGGAGGTCGTGCTCACCCTCCTGGTTTGCTGTGGAATTCCTTCAAGCACTTTGGCATGCTTTTAAGTTATGGGGGCGAACGTTCTCTGAAACTTGGGACCGGCTTCTTGCACGCATGGTGTGGTTGGCCACGTCCTTCCCATGCCCTCCACTTCTTTGGTCCGTTCAGTTCTGCTTAGCTTAAGGAGCACAGCCAGCCTGAACACCGGCCTACGCCGCAGACGAACGGGACCAAACAACAGTGGTCACCGGAATGTGATTCGATACCTCCACCATCGAGGAATCCCAGTCGAAACTGCTGTTGATCGGACTTCTTGGCAGCGATGCGAAGATGATTGGCTCCGTCACAACGGATTCGAAAACCTTGCCACCCCAGCCCATGTGTTTGCAGTGCCTGCTGACAAGCATTTCTGGGAGAAGAGGTGTTTGCAAGGAACATTTTAGGGGCAGCAAGTTTTTGTCGCTGATGTTGGGTCTCTGGACAGTCTGACTATTTTGGAACTTGACCGGGGTGCAGGGTGGCGGAAACACACCTGCTCTAACTGGGATCTTCGCGGGATGGATCTCATTGGCCACTGCTGTTTGAATCATCCACTGGCATCACCCATATGGAACGAATACCGAGAGAGGCGCCTTTTAGCTGTGAATTCTTTCAACAGAACTATATTGTTATCGGGATGTCGCGCCTACAGGGCACATGGATGGGAGAAATGAAGCAGCTTGTTGATACCCTTGGCTGCTGACACTCCTGTCTACCCTGGTGGAGCGGTTGCTTTCACTCGCCCTTAGCCTAGCTGAACTCTTCGAGATGGTATCTAATGGTATCTATAATATTCTATAATGGTATCTATACTGGTATCTAATGGTGTCTCACTCCTCCACCTATAGTTATCTAATGGTATCTATATTTTGGCCCACGTATGTGCAAACCAACAAGCTTTGGCATTGGGAAAACCACACTTCCGAGGTCAGGGCTACCATGAGCTTGCTGCGGTGATGCTTCTGGCATGTGATGCTGCTGAGTTGGGGCATGGCGGGACCAAATCCTTTGAGGACGTATTACATGTTTCAATAATTTTCAATAGCTCTTGACAATATCCCCAATCTATGGTTATAGAATGTATTAGAATCTGTGTGTTTCATCCACATGTTCCGTTCCCCACCGTGTTTTTAATATCAAGGTGATCCCCCTATCCCCCTGGATGGTCACCCGAGGCATGGATGGTACCTGGCCAGAACGCCAGCGTGTCGAGGAGGAACTCAGCAAGATGAATCTGGGAGAAGGCAGTGACTCAGTGACCATCCAAAACTGGGTAGTTTAATGGGATATTAATGGGATTTAATGGGATTTTATAGTGATTCAATGGGATATTAATGGGATTTAATGGGATTTTATAGTGATTCAATGGGATATTCATGGGATTTAATGGGATTTTATAGTGATTCAATGGGATATTAATGGGATATACCCTCTGGTAATGACTAACAGTTTGCTATTGAAGCCATGGCCCAGTCGAAATAGTGAGTTTTCCCATGAAAAGCATGGTGATTTTCCATAGTTTTTTGTTAACGTTTACCAGAGGGTAAGGAAACCCCAACCAATAGAAACAAGTCGCAGTCAGGTCTTGGACAATGCTGATGTTGCACCTACGGAAATCTCGCAACCAGTGATAATGCGGGATTCACCCAAAAGGAAACAACTACCATTTGGAGATGATTTGATAACCAACCCATTTTTAGTGATATTCTGTTTGCCACATTCGTCTAGGTAAATTATAACGACCTCACTGGAATCATGGTTAATAAGGGGAATCATCCCCAAATGGCCTTAATTCAGGTTAGTGAAATATTATAATTTACCCAGATTCGTCCTTTTTTTGGAAATCATTGGAAACCTCTAAATTTTATGGTTTGGAAACATCGGAAACGCTCAAAGCCTGGCAGATGACATCGCGGTGTACAAGGAACTCTGTAGCGCGGAGGCGGTTCCAGCAGATGCCTTGGTGGGAGTCTCAGCAATTCGGAATAAGAAATGGGAAATAGCATAGTATAACCCGTCTTCTCGCACATGTCTACCTGAATTTGATCTGAATGCATTGTGCTTTGGAAACGTGCACTTGGCCTGATGATTCTTAGGGAATTACATCTTAAAGATGGACACTACTTCTGACCTTTCTGGACTTTTGCGAGGCTTTGCTTGAGGCTTTGCTGTACGCCCGTTGCTCAGCCGATGTTCCCATCACATCCTGCTGCCGACTATGAAGCACCCACTTAGGAGCACCGCCTTGTCGACATGTACGAACCAAAACCTGAGGGCGATGAAGACGAAGACGTTGTGGCAGCTCGGGTGCAGCGATGATACGGAGAATCGGAGAATGGTTTGAATCCCACCCATAGAAACGAATCCAGAAACCTATCATTGGGGATGGTTTGAATCCCACCCATAGAAATGGTGACTTTGGGGGTAGTTTATGGCATTGGGTTTAGCACCTTACACCAGTTCCATCGTTCCAGGTGAAAACCCTTCTTGATTTCAACCCTTCTCCGTGTGTGACGTGTGGTTCCTGTTTTGGGTGCTTTTGAATTCTGCGACTATAGTTAATACCAGGACATGTTAAAGACTCGCAACCGGCCGCTGGCTTCAGCTCAAGGGGCTCGAAAAAATTGAGCTCCCAAAAAGTAGGTTTGGACTTTGTTCCCCAAATTTCAGCATCTTTTCATCATTTTCCTCCTATTTTTCGTATGGCTTCCATCATCGCAGGAACATGGTCCTTGATCAGTTCCAGCGCAGAGGTGGTGTCCAAGGCCCGGGGCATGACGCTAGGGATCCACAAGCTGCTACAGCCCGAGGCCGTGGACCTGAGCGAAGGGGACAGGAGGCGCTTGATTGGGCTGCAGAGGCGCGTGCAGTGCATGGTGCAGCCGCTGAATTTTTTGCGCCTTGGACGATTTTTCAGGGGGCGATGTTTGGACATTTTTGAGGAGGATTTGATGGAAAAAATATGAAAAAAATTGAAAAAATGCTTCCAAGAATTTCCAAGATGTAGTTTGTGTAAATGGTTCAGATGGTTCAAAGTTTGCAAAGATGTGCATAGGCGTTTGGAAAGAACTTGCCGCAAGAAAAACGGGATGGGTAGCAAGCGACTCTCTTGGTTTCGGTGGTTTCACAATGTGATACATTTGTGTCACATACAGATTATGTATTATTATGCGTTCAGATTGTTCATTGCATATCATTGCATCATAAATTAACTGATCTCCAGTCACTGGGTTTAGTGGTTCACATGTAGTTTTTGTTTGTTTGTTATATATGTCTTTATCGATTTTATCGGTGCCCAACCAATCGGGATGCACGGGATATTTTTGAGCATGGGTTTTTCTGAAACCACCAGGTTGCTGTGGTCCAAAAGTCGGGACGATCGAGTGCAGCAAGTGGTTTTGAATGCGCAAGAGCTGCTCTTTGACATTTACACCTTCATAGAATATTTGTCAGATGATCAACCAGCTCATGCAAGGGCGAGACGCTGGAGCAGTGCGACCAAATCGGAACAGTTGGATTTTTTCTTGAGAGAATTGGATTTCACCTGCATTTCAGTGAACATGGCCCTGAATATGGAGGTCCGTAGCGACCCAGTGCAGTCCAAAGACTTCTCCCTGTTGGCCTCGTTGCGTGCACACCGGAGGATTAAGGAAATGGAGGGTCGTAGCGGGCACCTTTGTGCCATGTTGGGATGTTTGTACAAGGGCCAGGGCCAGCACGATGGGTGGTCGCCTGCCTTATCGCTAGCCACTTTCAAGGTGGTGGCCATGTTGGGACCCGGAGCCAATGGGCTGAGCCCGGTACAACGCTATGGCATTGAAATTGAGAGCCGGCTGCCCTTGAGCCAAAGAGGAAGCTCAGCTGAGATGGCAGAGAGTTATGGTCTCAACTCTTCAACCAGATTGGAATTTCCCATCACTGCCGCCTGTAAAGCCCAGTTGCAGACCACGGGACGTTTGAATCTGGTGGTCACTACAGGGTCGCAGGATCTAGCCGTGGACTCCTTGGCTTTGGTATGGAGCGATGCATCTAGTGGCCAATCCAAAGAAAGAAAAGGCGAGTGCTTCGCTTTCGTCTTTGATGGGCCAGGTGCGCCCTGTGACACGGGGGAACTGGTTCTGACTCCACTGGACGCCATTTATTTGGCGCGTTTGTGTGCGGAACTGGAACGGAAAGGTCCCAAAGGTCCCAGGGATCAGGCCAAGGCCTCGCTAGCAGGACCTTCGTCGAAAAAAAAGTTTTCCTGAAAATTCAATGGCTCCTGGTATTTCGCTGGGTTTCATTTGGCTGTTTGCTGGAAGCAGGGCAGACAATGCGCCAAAATAATCCAAAATATCTATTGAATGCTGCCAAATGGTAGGAGAACTGACAGAGGCCACAACACAGGAAAATAGAGCATCTCAAATGGTGTCAGGGAATGTCAGGGAGTGGGGTGCTTCATGGGTGTTTCAAAGTGGTTGACATATTTTCCATATATTTTCCATATTTGTCTAGTCAAGAATCGGATGAATTTCCCCAAAACTGCTGGGAACACCCATTGTATGTTTGAATATTATTTACATTTATTTACTCTCTCGTAATTTCTTACACTGGAAAATCGCCTACAAGTAATAGGTGAATCATCTACTTTCAATTGCCATCTATACCTTAAGCATACCTTAAGCTATGTAATGTAGTAAACCCAATAATAAACATGTGGTGTTTCGTAATCCCAGCTCTTAAGCTATTTATGGGGATATAAGGATTATTAGATTTTCTTATTTACTTTATACTATGGAAGTGGAGTTATGACGGATTCCATCATGTTTTGTTTTA
>Ga0126342_10019916_pt1 | contig 11343 bp, 10 predicted proteins | sample Cyp1metagenome_FD_92528 | JGI IMG/M metagenome (GOLD analysis project Ga0126342, IMG submission 92528) | Coral microbial communities from Lord Howe Island, Old Settlement Bay, Australia - Cyphastrea 1 metagenome | ecosystem: Host-associated > Invertebrates > Cnidaria > Coral ...
AACCACCTTTCGGTCAATCAGTGGATTCGCTCTGCCATCCGTGATTCACAACAACCAACGTCTCCTATAGGTTTCCTATTCTGAAACTTCCGCCACCGCCTTGTGCGGTACTACTGGTAGCTGTTTATAGATGATTATAGTGGATTAAGTGAATGTATCACACACACACATTGTAGACTACAGGTAGAATATTGTCATATGATTTCGGTTGATTATAACTTGCAGTAAATATGATGACCTGTCTTTTTGGAATCAATTAAGATTGCTTTTTCCCTTCCATAGTTGAAACATCGAGCCACCAACGTTTCAAAAACTATAGATCATCTATTGTCTATCGAAAACTCTATTATCTATCAAAAACTATAGATCAACCACTATTTTGAAGATATTTGAACCTTTCATCAGACTAAAACCATGGAGAAGTCGTGGGCCCTCGGGCAATGGTTGGCTCTATGATAGGCTGCTGCTGCGGGACGACCCACTCGCGCATTGGAGCTTCATGGCCGTGCCACTCGCGCCCAGTTCCTACGAGTCCTTGGGCGGAACGGGTGGGGGGAGATTTTATAGACGAATGATCTATATATAGATTGTATGTATTAATTATATTAATATATATTAACAATGTAGTACTATGATGATCTATGATGTATATAAACGAGATATGTGTATGTGTGTATGTATAATAGTATGATCTCTCTCTCTCTCTCTCTGTCTCTCTTTACATGTCTATGTCTATGTCTATGTCTATGTATATGTATATGTATATGTATATTGATAGAGATAGAGATAGAGATAGAGATAGAGATATAGGATAATGATGATGTATGACATCGAACTTCCAGGAAAGTGGTCAAAAAGAAGACCTCACCCCCTGACCAGAGCGAGTTCACGCCTTGTACATTCGACCTGTGGTGTGCATGAGATTGGCACAGGAAAACTTCACTGGAAGTCATATCCCAAGTCAATGGGTTGTTCTGCCAAGAAAAACATAGAAAAACAATAGCAACATCGACAGAAAGGAACCTGATTGCTCCCGTTATCTACTCGATTTTTAGCTGCACCCCAGGTCTTGCGCAGACAAGTGGAGTACTACTTCTCCGAAACTTGGCCCATGACCAGTTTCCAGTGGAACCAGTTTCCAGCTGAACCGCGGCCGAGGACAAGAACCTGAAACGTGATTGGTTCTTCCAGGAAAAGATTGCTGGGGAACCGGAGAGTGGATGGCTTGAACTTCGCTGGATCATGCCGCGTGGCAATCATCGCTCAATCTTCGCTCAATATGGCCCGTATGGCAGATATGATGTGACATAAAAATCATCATTCGTCCATATTGTATCCATATTCCAGACATCCTTCATTATTCATCAAATTTGACATTTGATTCCAGTTTTTTCAGCCTTAGGTCTTGCCCACGTATCGCAGATGTGCACCGCGCCAGTGAAAAGGATGTGTTGGAGGCCTTGAAATCTTCAACTCTGAAGGCAGGACCCATCTTTAACCATCCTGGAGGATTTTGATCTGAATACCCTCTGGTAAAGATACAAAAAGCTATTGAAAATTGCCATAGAAATAGTGGATTTACCCATAAAACATGGTGATTTTCCATAGTTTTTTGTATGATTACCAGAGGGTAGCATGACTCATGTCACACATGTAGCCGAGTAAAGTTTGTGTCATTCCTCCCAGTGAGTAAATTGAACATTGACCGATATTTTGCTCAGTTTTTACCCCATTTTGCTGGCGAAAGGTGAAGGAAGTTGACGGCTGCCACTGGGTGGCACGTCCTCAGCCACTGCCAGCATTGGAAGTGAAGCGACCAGAGGTGTTGCATGAGAGCGTCGATGGAGAAGAGGATGCCATGGATGCCATGGATGCCATGGATGCCACCATTGAACTGTGTGAAGAGGAAAAGGAGATTGGAAATCCATTGAGATTCTGCTTCCAGATGTATCAAGAGGTTGCCTTGTTCATCCTTTTTCTTAGCGCTAGCTGTGGCTTTTGGCCTTGCACCTCCAAGAGTGGTGGCTGGACAGAATTTAGATCGATATCTATGTTGATGGAGCAATTACCAAGTCTATTCATGGTGGCACGTCAGTTGGACAACTCTTCGATTAGTTGCCAGCGGCCATAGTCGAAATGCCTGCGAGGACTACTCTGACACCATGACAAAGGGCGGAGAATCAGTTTTGGAGGAGGCTCGGTGACTATGCCAATTGCTAAATCCAATCACAGAGTGGCAGATGAGTCCGAAATCAGCACCACATGACAGACTGAGGCTAGGCGGAGAAAAAGCATCCTTTCCATATTTCCAAGCTGTTTAAAAACTGCTGCGTGCACACACTTGCATAGTTGCAGTTTCCAGGACAACGGAATCAGAGCGGAAGAAAACCCCAAGGACAGAGCTGCGAAGGAGTTGCAAGCCTCGCGCAGTGAGGTCCTTCCGGAATCAATTCCATCATCAGAAGCCATCAGAAGCCATCAGAAGCCATCAGAAACCGTAGCATTTCAGGCTGCTCACGGCATGTCACCATCAGGAGGCCGACCTTTCTGTCCAAAGACTTCGGCAGGTATCGGGCTGTGATGGACGATGGAAGTCACGAAGTCACGAAGTCACGAATCGCAAAGTCACAGAAGTGCCACGCTTCGTGCGATTTCACGCCAGGATGATGGCGAGAGTGAGGGGTCACAAGAGGAAGAAGAGGAGGATTGGGATCATTGGGATGATTGGGATCTGTTGAATCCATTGAATATCAATAGAATATGCAGGGAAAAACAGCAATGAGCTGATGACATTTCCAGTTTCATTGATGTTCATGGAAGCGTCCGACCTGACAGGAAGTGCTGGCAGATCCCTACATGTGATGCGAAAAGAAAAGTGATCTTGTGGTTTTGTGGTCCGAAAGAGGAAGCAAAAGGAATCAAGAATCATGCACGAGAGTGCTGCACTCTAAAAGTACTAAGTACGTGTGTTGATCAGTTTTAGAAGTTCAATGATTAAGCAGTATCCTGGGAGAATACCATCAATCTTCATCAATCCTGCTGGCGAAGTCCGCTGTCGACAGGTGCTCCATTGTCGGACTACAACCATACCCCTTTTGATGATGGCATGGTTGCTGGACCGCTTGAGGAGCAGTTTGAGTTGATGGATGGAGAGGCACAGGAACCCCAAAATGCGCTGTGCATTTCTGTTGTGAAGAAACATCAACAATTTTCTTTAAAAACAGCATACCAGATATACCAGGCCAAGAACAGCCGGTGTTTCCGCTGCAAGACTTGCCAAGTGTGATCCTCGGTGTTTCCCCATGTCAGCCATAGATAGCCATAGTAGATTTGCCTTCACAATTGCTGCAGGGCCCATCCTGATATCAGGTCATGACGCATGCAGAGGTCACCGAGGTCAGGTCATTTGACAGCAGATTCGACGAGTCAAAGATATTCAAAGATGCCAAGATGTGACGAGTTGCATCATGAAACAACATCTTTTCCATCATGAAACATATTTTATTATGTACCAATATTGGTCATGATGGTGGTCATGATGGTTTTTTTTGGTCATGAAACCACAATATTGGTGAAAGATACCAATCTACTATGATACCAATATGGGGGTTTCCTGAAATAGGGGTACCCCCAAATCATCTATGTTAGTAGGATTTTCCCTTATAAACCATCCATTTTGGGGTACCCCCATTTATGGAAACCCCAATCTGTAGCACCAATATTGTGGTCATGCGATTTGAACGTTCGTTGAACCTCCTCCAACCCCGGCAAGAGTCCAAGTCTCAAGCATGCAGTCTCCATGGGAAAGCGCTGGTCAGCAACAAGAATGCTGAAGGAAGGTTGTGTCAATAACTATAATACTATAATACTATAACACTATACTACTACTATAATACTACTATAATACTATAATACCATAATACTATAATACTATAATACTATAATACTAGAATACTATAATATTATAATGATTCTTTTCAGAGTTTGTCCCTCAGGTCTCTTGGAAAGTGCTATTACCCGCTGTCACTTGCGGTTTCATCCAATGCAAGCTAGAACTCTTTGCATAGAAATTCAGGCATATCATGGGCCATAGACGTGGTGCCGACACCAACAACGGCACAAGTTCTTTTTGTTCATAGCGAACAAGTTGCAGTCTCACCCACCATGAGCGGCAATGCAATGTGGAATGCTTAGTTCTGCTCAGCATTTCTTCCACTTCGGCGGGCGCGTTGGCAACCTTGCCAAAGTGCATAGAGATGCATAGAGTGGGTGTCATCCAGTTATTGGTTTTGATTTCCCTGATGTTTCGGCATGTTTTGGTTGCAGTCCTTTGGAATATGTTGGAATCCTTTTCACATATGGATCATATCAGTCAAAGTCAAAAGGCTGCCGGCAAGCGACAGCTACGATGAGGGCAAGAGGCTGGCTTCTGTTGGCGTTTCTGATCGTTTCTGACAATGCAAGCAGCACTGTGTTGCGGCAGTCGAGTGATGCGAGTGGGATGGAAACCATCTGGATGTTGTAACTCGTAGCGAATCAAAGTTGAAACGGAACCAGTTGAAGAACCAGTCCTGTGCCCTGCCAGTTCATGTGCCAGCTCAATAGCGAAAGCTTCTGCCAAGCTGATCGAATGCTTGACTTCAGCGTCACTCAGAGCAATGGCAATATCTATAGATATGTTTTTGTTTTTTTGTACATATGCTACATTATGATATTGTATGATATTCTGGAATCTGTGCCATCCAGTTGGATCAATTGAATCATCTTGGTCATCCCATTGATGCTGTGACCATTGTGGTGGCATCGGATTTTTTCTGGTCAACTCAGGACCACCAACTACCAGGTTGATGGTGATGCAGTGACTTGGTGTATCACTAGATCTGGGAAGATGAGCATGAGAATTAAACATATCAACAATTAAGATACATTTAATATATTTTTAAGATATCATTTGATGATTTATGGCGTTTGATCATTGCGCCTTGTGTTGCCAAGGCTTTGTTGCTGCTTGGCTGCAAAAAGAGGAACGTGTCGCCTGTGTTTCTGGTAGTTTCCCTTTCCTCCACTCCTTTTTGGACCGGGACCTGGACAAGTGCCCAAGGTTGTTGAAACATGTTAACCGCTGAAGCTCACTTAGTCATCTGAAGAAATGCGGCTGCTACTTCAACTTCAAGGAGGTTGGAAAGGAGCCACAAGCCACATGTGTAACAGGCCTCTTTTGACATTGCACCACAGTGCCCTCAAGTGCCGCCGTATCCAAGCAGCCGAAAGTAGCCCTGGTGGATCTTGTTGAGGACTGCACTTACACGCACGATTCCAAAGATTCGAGTTTCCTCTCCCACTACGCCTACACTCTCGGAAATCCCGGCGTGATTTTAACATATTTTAACTGTGGTGATCCATGAGACAAGGGTATAACATGGTGTAACTGGGTAACTGGTCTGTTACCACTTTGGAAAACGATCACTTGAATCCACTTGATATCTTTCAAACATGTTTAAACTAGGCCCTAACGTAACTAGGCTGTGATGATTTGCAATGGAAATTCCGGATACAAATATTTCATGGCCCTGGATCATCCAGAGACATGTGGATCATGTGGCAATTGGATCATGCAGTCCCTTGCCTGGTGCGCATTGTGGCAGGCAACGAAACCAAAGCGTTTGAACCTCAGAGCTTTGATAACAGATGTTTCAATTTGATTCAATTTGAGCACTTGTCATCCGTGTTCTTCGTTGCATGTTTGGATGTAAAATGATGCACTGATGCACATCTTTTGACATTTCAGGTGTGCGGATCATTGGGAGGCTGCTATCTTAGTTTCAAGGAATTTAGTCATTGCCTTCAGTATGACTCTAGATATCTGATATATATATATTATATATATATGTGATATATATATAATATAATATATATATATATCATATATCTGATGATATCTGGAGATTCAGATCAGGAGATTCAGTCGGAAAAGGGATGGTTTCGGGTTGCCGACCACACCTTCGCTGAGGCTTGGCAGTCACAGCATGGCAAAGCACCCTTCAGAAGCTGGTGCAGCTGGCTGGTTTCCTCGAAATGATTGGAACCTTTGGAACTCGAAAATGGGATGGTTTCACATGGTTTCACATTTTTGACTATATAATTCTAGTTACATGATGTTACATGATGTTACATGCTAATACATTCACATCTTAAGGACAACACACAGATGTTTGGTGATCACAATATGCTATCCAAGATATCCCTAACTTTCATATGAACCATTTGTAAAACAGGTCATTTCATTATATTTCATTATATTTCATTTATACCATTTTATACATATCATTTCTGCATATGAATCATATGAATTCATATGAATTCATATGTAAAACGCAGCAAGTTCTCCAAGTTCTCCAAGTTCGCTGCCGAGGTGGTCATCTTCTGAGGGATGCCTGGCACAAGTGCTCATCGCCGCTCGGCGCAAGGAGCATAGGGAAACCATATGAAATAATGGATACCCGGCCTGGTTATGACTAATATAGCCAAGGTATAGATGGCCCTAATCGAAATAGATGGTTTACCTGGTTTACCGAACTTAAAAATGGTGATTTTCCATGGCTATGTTAAATAACCAGAGGGTATATTGGAAGATGCGATGTGCATCTGCTATAGTTCCACAAGATGCTTTAAGACTTTAAGATGTTTCAAGATGAATGCCATAAAACTGAATTGTACCTTGAAGTCAGTGACCAAAGTTTCTGCTCAGGTTGTCTTGTTTCTAGCAGTCTTGGCGTGGTGCAGTTCTGCGCTCAAACGGCACAAGACCGATCCAAATCCAAGCTACATACCAGGCACGAAGGCCTGCCAGAGACTGGGTTTTGGATCGTGAAGATTCGAAACTCAGTCAGTACTCAGGTCAGGATTATCTACGTGGTCTCCTCAACAACTTTTATGATGAATTGGAGGATGAGGCTCGCGAGGTTGAAGCTGGCACCTTAGTTCAAGGCCCATGCTTTGGTGCCATGGTCGAGATTGGTCGAGCATGGCCTGCCACATGCTATGAGGCTTTGGCCCGCACAGCTGAGTCGAAGGTTGAGGAAGCAGAGCGCGAAGCAGAGCGCATGATGCAGACGATTGTGCGGCCTCCGATACGCCACGTGGGCCCTCAAGGCTCGGCAAGGAACGCCATGGAAAGAGAGCCCACAGAAGATGATGTCGATATTGAAGAGCCTGAGGAGCACCTTATTTGGGGGAGATGTCAATACTTCATGATGCGACATTGATTGTTGGAGAACAACTGCAATGAACTTCCCTTCAACTTAGATTAAATACATTTAAATACTTTTTATTGAATTATCAAATGTGCACAGTGCACAGCCTTGAAATGACTTTAAGCTGTTTGGGATTTGACATCATCAAGCACTTCACACAGTTCCCAGTGGTGATCATCAGGAGATCCCAGAGCCAAAGAGAAGCCTCCACAAATTTCAGGCCCCGATGTTTTCACGGCATAGGGCTGTACGTTACCTACAGATATTCCATGATATTCCCAAAGGACGGTCAATGATAGTTGAATAATGTTGAATACAGTTGGCTGGATGAGTTGAAAATGTTGAAATCAAATCAACAGAAATCAACCATATCAACATGTTGCAACCATTCATGCTATTAGTAGTCATGTTCATCATGTTCATTTTTTTGCAGCAGTGATTCATCTTGTTCGATTTTGAGGCTCCTCGTGATCTTGGCTTTGGTCCACATGTGCCCCTAATCAATCAGTGCCGATCTCAACATCTGCATCCGTAACACGGCTTTGGAGATCCGACGCAAGTCACATTTGGGTACGGGTTGAAACTATGGCTTGGGATGTTGACCCATCAATTAATGATATATATATATATACAACATAATATATATATACACAACATAATATATATATACACAACATTATATATATATATAATATCATATCATATTTGATGATATGTGTTGGTTTCATGTGCGGAGACGAGGTCCCTCTTCCCGCCCGGTACTGCTCCGCCGTGAGTGCGAAAGTGCCTGGTCGCGTTGGTGAGCCAGCGGTGAAGCCGTTGAGCTCTCAGGACAAAGTCTCCTGCGCCCAAAAAAAGGTGTCGTCGTCGGATTTTCGGAGTTTTGGAACTAGAACATTTTGCAACGAAAAAGGCCAGAAATCAAGATTTTCATCACTAGAAATCACTCGAAAATCATCATCAATCAGCTATTTCCACCACGATTTCATGGGTCGCAGGCTTCGGAGATCCGTAGGGTGTTGGTGAGCTATGACCTGCAGGCCATGATGCTTCCCGAAACTCATGGTTCAATGGTGTTGAGTTGTGTTTGTAATGCACAAAATCAATCAAAATGATACAAGATGACTAATCTTCATGAATCTCATGTCCTTTTGTACATATTTCTACCTGGACCAGCAATGTTTGCCTGATCTTGTAGCTTCTTATAGCCAAGATTTTGTGTTGATCCAGGCAACTGACATGGACGAAATTCCAACAGAGGCCACGGCGTGAGGGCGCGACGTAGAACAGGAAGGACTAAATGGTCTTCCGGGCCTTCATAGTTGTCACATATTTCTTGTTGAGGTAAGAGCTGAAAGGTCCTGAAAGGTGCCCCAATGGAGTATTTACATTTTGAAGACTGTAAGTGGAAGTGAATTCCGCTGGTTTATGTCTGAGTTTTGAGGCCAGTGAACAGAGTGAACAGAGCATCGCTCCCTGCCTATGCCCCAGGTTGTTGGCAGACACCATGGCAGACAATTTTGAGTGCCAACTCGAAATCGGAGTTCCGTTTTACCCATTTGAGTGACTTTGTTCCAAGGCCCCTCCAATCTGTGTAGGCCCTTATTCCAGCTGAGACAGCAGCGAGCATTTGCCAGATCTCAAACATCGCATTTGTGCTTTGGATATATTTGGACAGCTTCTTCCGTTGTTTGAAACATGGTTTTGCTGTTTTTTCTTGTTTTTTCAAAACATGAAGGATCTTAGCATCAACCCGCCACGTTCTACTTGCAGGCCACCTTTGCGACTGTCAAATGTGACACTCGCTGAGGCGCTACCATGAAAAATGTGTTGGGTAAACCATCGGCATATGGTTGCAGTACAGGACCACCATGGACCACCAATCCATGAATCATTCCGCCATCTCGTTTCATTTGATGATCTTTGTATCATTTTGTATCTTTACATCGCACTGCTCCGCACTGCTCTCTGTTTTTGCCAGGTGCTCATTCCGTATCCAACGATGTTTTCACACTTAAACTAAAAAAAAACACATTTTATGGCATTTTAAACAATGTGAAAGCTCGGGATTTCCGGGATGCCTCCTAAGTCGTGGATTAGTTGGCGAGATATTCTTTCGAGTAGCTCAGTAGCAGACAACGTATAATTCCACCTTCAGTAAGGGGATGAGGTAAATTTGACGCTATATGGATGCGCTACATGTGTTGTCCCATGCTCATTGGTCTGTTCGTCAAATTACCTCCTATTGAAAAAAAAAAATAAAAATAATTTCCAAAACAATATTTTCACCATTTACAATATAATATGATTTACAATATAATATCTTAAAATTTATTTATATATTCGAAATTTCCTCCCCGATATAACCGCAAAATATTTAATTAGATTAATTTTCGATATATATATATATATTAAAAAAAATTAAAAATATAATAATATATAATAATATATAATAATATATAATAATATTTATTGAAATAATTAAAAATATATATAAAATTTAAATTTCCGATAATATATAAATCGAAAATAAAAATATAAAAAAAAAAAATAAAAAAATATATATAAAAATTGATTTATTTTTTTTAACCCTGGAATATTTGAGGGGGGGTAAGGTAAGAATTTTTCGAGAAATATGTTATGAAATATATTTTTTTAACGTAATTTTGGGTGGGGGGGGGTTTTCTGGAAATAATATTGGAAAGAATAAATTTATAAATTAATTTTTAAAATATTATATTTGGAAATATTTTTTACTAAATATTGGAGAAAATGAATTTATTTAATAATTTTTAGAATTTGATATTTAATTTTGAATTTAATTATGTGGAAAAATTATTATAAATTAGATATTTTTATCTGAAATATTTTTAGGTATGAAAGGGGAATTTTTTTATTTTTTTTTAAATACAATAATTTTTATTACCACTAACCTACCCGTTTAAGGGGGGGAGAGGAATAAAAATTATATAAATATTAAAAAAAAACATATTAAATAAAATAATAAAAATATAAAAATATATTTATTATTTAAAAATCTTATATATATATAAATAAATATTTTAATTTTATTATAATTTTATATTTATTTATTATTATATTTGGAATTAATAAATTATATTTAAATTTATTTATATTTATTAATATTATATTTTTTTAATTTAGAATATATGTATAATTTTCCGAATTAATATTTGAAATAATTTTGAAATTCTATAAATTTATTCTTAATTTATACGAATATAAATTTAGTTTAAAATTTCTAAATTTCTTGGGAAATAATTTTTAATTTTAAAACATAAATAAAATTTGTTTGGAATATATTTTTTCTTTTATTAATCGAAGGAAATTTAGAAGTTAAATTTCCGACAATATGGTTAGATAAAAAGCAGAGTAGGGAAAAGGTAGAGAGAAGAAAAAGATTAGAAGAAAAAAGAATAAGAAAAAAGAAGATGTAGATGCGCGAAAAGGTAGGAAAATCGCGAAACACTGTGTTATTCCAATAATTTAGGGCTCCGGAGGGTCGAAAAGTAGGCTCGCTAAAGCGGCGGGTACGGAGCCAGCTGGCCAGATAAGAGATAAAAATTTGCTCATTACGAAGCACATTTCGAAATCAAAATGTTTAAAACACAAGGAATTCGGACCACTTTTGGAGGTTCAAACGTCGCTTTGCTTCGCTTCGGCTCACTACACTACACTATACACTCCACTACACTACTGTACATTACACTACACTCCACAACACTACAACTACAACTACAGAACTACACAACTACAACCCATCACGCTACACTACACTCCACAACACTACACTACACTCCACTACACTACATTACACAATATTACACTACACTACACTCCACAACACTACAATTACAACTACACAACTACACTCCACTACACTCCATTACACTAAATTTCACTACACTACAATACACTACACTACACTACATTCCACTACACTCCACTACACTACACTACATTACACTACACTACATTACACTGAATGACACTGCACCACAGATAGACAGGTAGACAGATAGATAGATAGATAGACAGATAGACAGGTAGACAGCTAAACAGATAGACA
>Ga0126342_10019917_pt1 | contig 11343 bp, 11 predicted proteins | sample Cyp1metagenome_FD_92528 | JGI IMG/M metagenome (GOLD analysis project Ga0126342, IMG submission 92528) | Coral microbial communities from Lord Howe Island, Old Settlement Bay, Australia - Cyphastrea 1 metagenome | ecosystem: Host-associated > Invertebrates > Cnidaria > Coral ...
AGATAGATAGATAGATAGATAGATAGATAGATAGATAGATACACAGATAGATAGATACACAGACAGATAGATAGACAGACAGACAGACAGACAGACAGATATATATATAGATGTATAAATGAATAGAATAGATAAGTAAATAGACAGATAGAAGGAAAGAAACATGGAGAGAGAGAGGGAGGGAGAAAAAAAAAATCAGAGCCTCAACCACCTCTCGATCAGTGGGTTCGCTCTGCCATGCATCACAACAACCAGACCTCTGCTCTCTGACTCTGAGCCCTCAACAGAGTGCAGCACCACCAAGCAGGACACCTGCCCGATGACGAGGAGGAGTAGAAGCACTTCCACTCCAAAGCGAAGCAACCTGGCGGTTGCTAGAGCCCCATCTCTACATGGCCATATTGGGGCGGTTGTTTCCCATGGAAAAAAGCATCTCTTGGGTAAAAGTTCCAAAGGTGACAGAAAACAAAGAGACAAAAAAATGGCAAAGGTTTCTATTTAATAATTCTATTTCAACCGAGCAATTTTGTTTCTCCATCAGTACCACTACCTACCCCATCAAAATGTAAAAATATCTAAAAATATGTAAAAATGTACCAGGTACCTGCCAGGTACCTGTTTTTCCCATTTCAGATCCCGAGATGTCGCACCGGGCAAAACATGGCAGCTCTTCGGAGGAACGACCCGCAGGCGCCGCAGAGTTTTGCAGTGCCAGGACCAGATCGCCCGTCTCGAGAGCAGAGAACTCTTCAGAGTTCCAGGCTTCAACTGGTGGTTTTATGCTTTGAAACCCATCAAATATCTTTTAAATCGAATCTTGAATCTTGGTTTATATGGTTTATCCCATTTCCCCCTCACAACATGTGAAAAAACCTGAAACCTTTGGTCACCCGCTGTTCGGGTACCGAGCGGATCGCTCGGGTACCAAACAAGCGGATGATACATGGCCAAGCGCTGCACCTAAACAAAAATCGGTCATCCACCGTTGCCACTGGATTTCTCTCCACCTTGGAAAACGATGCCAATGGGCAGCGGTGCCCACATACCTTTAAGCGGTGCCATTCCCGATGCTTTTCGCGAATTAAAAAAATAGTAAACATATCGCTGGCCCCAACGTTTGTCAACTGAAATAGCTAGGTCCATGGCGCAAGCTGCAGCTCCATCAGTCTGGTTCTGCGCAAAGGTTTGCAGCTGAAAGTCAGATCAAGTTTCAACCTCAGGCTCAAATACAATTTTTCATGATCCATAATTGACAAAAGTTGATATGTTCGTCATTTCGTCATGTTTTTTTTCTTACCAGCGATCGTCTATATAGGACTGACTCAACACCCAGGTCGCCAGGCTGCAGCGCCTGTCCCTTGATCGGAGAAAACAGTTGGACCAGGTCACCCTGAGTCAGCCAGCGATCATTCCAGGCATACGAAATGGTCACATAAAGTGCCCATGCCCTGCATGGGAAAAGCTCCCCTGAAGCGGTCAAGTTCTGTTGATTCACCTATCAATGCTGAATAATGCTGAATCCCATCAACCTTCTTCATCTTCAACCTTCTTGCCAGATTTTTCATGGGGGTACTTTATTAAACCATGACAGTCCAGGTGAAGATCATACGAGGCCGTCCCCTGAAACAAGAAAAATGAGAAAAGCATGAAGATTCAAAAAAAAATGCGACCATGAATAGCCATGAATAACTGAATAAATCTGAATAACCATGATCCATGATGCATTTCAGATATTTTGAGTATTTTTGAATGCTTCATGGTGCTTCAAGCCATTTGGGCTGAGCTTTCCACTGAGCAGTTTGGAAGCATCGCGGAACGCCCGGAACGCCCGGAACGCCATGACCGTTGCCGAGGCGAGGCTCAGCTACCCAGGCCCATGGCTAGGCCGGGAGATCAACATCCAGAGCGACTGGAATTACGTTACGACGTACGTTACGACGTACGTTACGACTTTGCAGGTTTCTGATAACATGTAGGAATCCTACCACGATGTACTTGATAAATTCTGATGATGTAGGAATCCCGGACTCCTGAATCCTCTTTAAGAGCTTGGATGACTGTGACGGTGTTGAAAAAGTGTGGGACTGCGACTAACTTCATGTTTCACATCTATTGCGGCATGTCTCTCTCTCAAGTCTTTCAAGCTCGGGTATGTCATCAAACGTCTGCACAACGAAGGTTCACAGAACTGTCAACTATCTCAACTGCAATTTGGACTGCAAGAGTTTCAAGCACCGAGCCTTTCCAAAGTTTCAACCATCCATTTTCCAAAGAAAAAATCAGGTCCTCTGGAGGTACAGCCATGACCGTATGACCTGTGACACTTCAGCGTCAGATCACTGGGTTAGAAGTGTAGCTCTCGACAGGTGCGGCACTTGAATCGCCTACCCCATGAACGAACCATGAACTGACCATGAACATCCATGAACTATATCAAACTATATATATGTGTGTGTATGTGTGTGTATATATATCTCTCAAAATAAAGTGGAATGACCCAAGACCATCTCCTGTCAAGTCATACTTCTATCACTGTGTGCATTTGTCAAATCATCAACACCTCCTGCGAATGGCAAAGAACTAAAGCATTCAAAGCGAAAAATATTGGGCAAAACGCAAGTTGCCTCAGCACTTGCTGTTGCTGTGAAAGCGGATCCTCCAGTGAAGTTTTGGAATCTGCATAGGGTTGATTGGTTCATTGGCTGATCAGGTTTGGACTTGATTTCTTTGGGTCTTGCTGGAGTCTTGAATCTCGTGTTGCTCGCTTGCGTCCCGCTAAGTGAAAAGCAAGTGACGCAGCTGGCAAAAAGGTTACATAAGAGTATGTCCAAACATTTCCAAACCACATAAGCTTGAGCCAAACAGGCAGCACAACTTCCTGCGTGTCACAAATGAAGCCGGTTTGAAGTCCCGTGTGCACAACTGTCCAATACACTTGCGAAATCTTGCGACGCTTCGGTTATTGTTTTTTGGTGCCTTTAGGCAGACAGAGGTTCGAAAGGTGCAGATGTCGAAGGACTTGACACAGAAGTGGGTGTCCACGCCGCAAAATCCCGGAGCCTTCGGTACATGGAAACATCTTCCCGCGGTGCCAGTGGCAAAGGATTTCGAAGTTCTCCATTGCCTGGTGGAAATCGCTGGTGAGTTGGAGAGATGTAATCCCTACAATCATCGTTGCGGAAATTTTGGTCCGGATGCAAATAGTCGTCCAAATTGCAGGGCCAGTCGGATTCTTCGGGACAAACTGGCTGGGCAGCAGCATACCAGTTCTCACCACATCGGACAGATCCAACATCACTATCACTCACGACGTTGCCGTTGAATTCGGAAGGCTGTTTGGGCAATCTTTCGCCCCAGTGGTGGCCAGGTGGTCTCTGGCTCTCCAGCCCAGTGCCTCGGCCTGCAAAGTAAGCCAGGCCGGTGCAATTGTTTTCATCGCAGCGAGAAAAGAACGAGTTATTCGAAACATCATTCTGAATGGAAGGCAAGGCCATAGCATTGGGCCTATGTAGCAAAGCAAAATTCAAAATCGTATCATTGTCTTCCGGCAGGTCCGAGAACAGTGGGGCTGCCACCTGGCCATAGACTTGGTGGGGGTCACCGGACCAGCGGATCCGGTTGGAGGGACGCGAATTCTCCATGCTGTTGTAGTTGATGGAGCACATCTGCGAGTCCAGCAAAATCGCGGTTGGCATCCCCCAGCAATGTGTCAAGTTGCGATCCCAATCGTAGCCAGTATTGCTGAAGCTGTTGTTCCGCACCTCCAGGTGTGAACACGAATCTACATCAAGTGACATGCCGCAGGTGTTGGAAACGATGGAGTCTTCGATTTGGGCTCCATACCTATTTCCTTTGCAGAAAAAACCAGCGCCGGCACCAAACGCAGGCGGACCACATGCAAAGCCGCTATTGCGAATCACACTTCGCCGCACTTGACCAAACCCAGCAAAGGAAATCGCATCGCAATGGATGTCGTCGATTGTGCTCTGCTCAACTGTGTTGACTTGAGAACGCAACCCATCAACAAAGACAATGCCATAGTAGCAGTGGTGCACGTGCATTTTAAACACCAAATTATCGCGCGAAGTTGGACTTTCAAATAGGACACCTATGCCTGCGGGACTGCCAAGCGCTTCGACGTCACTGATCACGGAGTTGTTGCCGATGAAACTAATCACACTTGTGCAGCAAGTAGCATCTCGTTGCTTTCCCCCCGCATCCAATATGACTGAACTGACCAAAGAATCCGAAGAGACTTCAAGAAGAGAGTGCGTAATCGCTGTTGGAACCGCCAGGAGCAATCGCGATGCTAGGGATGCATTCAATGAAGTTTTTTGTGATCCTACTGCAAGAGCGCCTTGCAGTGTGCTGTTCGGAGGCATCTTGAGACCATGTGGAAGCAGAAATATCCCAGGCCCCAATGTCACTCGCTGTTCTAGTCTGAGGCATTGGCTGATTCTGCGATGGTTCACAGCAGCTGTGGATGGTATCAACTGGAAACAGTTTTCCTCGCTGTCGGCATCAGAGTTTTCACCAAGAACGACGAGCAGCAGCGGCACCAGCGGCCACACAGGCATGCACTTCATGGCGCCTTACTTTTGAGCCGCTGGCAGCGTAAGGTGCAGAAATTGCCATCAAAATCACGGCCATACCCTCCGGTAGTTCCACACTATGGAAGCCATGGCCCACTTAGTTCGATGATTTACACACTAAAGGCAGTGATTTTCGCTAAAATTATTATTTCAGGTATCCATCCTCCCAGGTTTTCTTTCCAATCCTACTAGATCCTAAAGCAAACATGTATCACTAAATAGTAATTAAATAGTCATTAATAACCATGTTGCTATGCTTTGTTTCACCCAGTCCCCTGCTTTTTTTTTCCGTTGCGACACCGCTAGCCAGGTCAGTCCAAGGCCTTAGTGGATCCAGGATTTGCTGGGAACGCGATGCAGTTGATACAACTGATTACAGTACTTTGATATGGTATATTAGATATATATCATAGACATATGTCAACATATATATATAAATATATTATATATACGTATATATTATATATACATATATAAATACATACATATGTATATAATATATATATATATATATATACATATAATTATATGTGTAGTCTCCACATGTATTGACTGAACTTCAAACATTTCAACTGGACCTTTTGCGAATCAGCACAACGCCAGCGAGTCGGCAAGGCACACAGCCCTGCAAAACGTCCAAATTCCACGTGCAGTCGGCTTCCATGCGCTTTTTGGGGTCCCAAATGGGAGCCCTTTTTAGGACCCCAAAAAGTCCCAAGGTTCATACTTGTGAAAATACTATGTTCATACTATGTTCATACTTGTTCGATGATGTTCAATGTATTTGGATTTAAGTTTATTCTGTACACATTTTTTCTCAGAGCTCACTTTGCTTCAAATTCATCCACAAAGTGTTGGAGTCGGAGATGTACCAAATGCATCAAACCATGGCCTGCAAGGGAAAAAAAAACGATGGATTGGTAAACAAACTCCACAGAGAGGCCGAATCTTTTGAAGGAAAACAAGTCTGCTCTTGGAGGAGCCAACCGCTGCCCTTGGACCCATCACCCAGGTCACTCGTGACATTTCGCACCTCTGGAGATTGCCCAGGCATTTGCTCCCAAAGCCTCCTGCGAATCGGAGCATCCAACTTGAATCAAGGCTGACATTTCAAGAACTGAAATCTACAAATCTGTTCATCAACGAGTATAGATAGTAGTACTAGTAGTATGATAGTATAGTATGCTAAATGAAGCCTCATTGGGCTGTTCAGTTGTGAGTTCAACCATTCATCCCAGTCCTGGATTGCAGATCTGGAAGCTGGAGAAATTGTTGTTTGCATAGCTGTTCGGTGCCTGCAATCAAAATGTGTGGATGAATAAATTCATCTTAGGGAATAGACAAATGCACAAGACGGATCAGTTTTGGTATCGTATTGAACCGAACATGTTTGGCTGGTATGGAGTTCTGACAAACACACATTTGGCACTGCATGAAGCCCTTGGTGAAAAAATATGGGGCTGGGTTAAGAGCCCTCTACCAATTGATTGTTCAATGGAGATACTTGACCTATTTGAGGAAAAAATATGATATCAGAGTCAGAATGGTACACAACTCAAGCATACAATGGAAAATGCTGTATATAACTCTGTATGTTCTAGTTTTATCCTTCATTGTCCCTGTTCGCATTTCTCTGAACACGTGTGTTAAATGGGGTACAAATAAAGCCAGAAAATGTGTCATGCGGGTCATGTTTCTTTTTAAACCACTTAAATAGGACATGTTCAATTTGGATATGTCTATGTATGTATGTATATATATACTGTATATATCAATAGATCAATATCTGTTGGCCAAATTTCGAATTCTAAGCCAGGCTGCGCATCGAGGCAGGACTCGCTGCCCTTGGCGAAGTCAACGGACATGCCACACACGAAAGCCTCAACGAACGGACGAACAACGGGATCACCTGGGATCCCCGAAAAAAGATCGAAAAGGGCCGAAACATATGCTCAAAAGATTCCATTTCACCGATAAATTGATAGATTTTATGATATAATATGTATATAATATACATAGTGTATATGTATATATACTTGTAACTTCATATGTATGTATATATATATGTATATATATACATATATGTATAATGTGTGTGTAAGTTCATATAGACCAACTTCAACCGTCGCCAGCGCCTTGGGATCCTTCACCAGATTTGTGGTGAAGTCGTGGAAGGACACGGAGCCATCCATCGACATCATTGCGAAGTCCGACAGCCAAAAGGCCTTGAAAACGACCTGTGGATCCCCAACCTGTCCCCAAGCTCGCTGGATGCTTAGTGGAAAATCCATCTATAAACTTCTATAAATGGATGATTTAGGGGTACCCCCCCATTTTAGGAAACCTCTATATCTGATTACCACATGTCTAACATTGTTTAACTGTTATCACTGCTTTATATATAATGATTTTTAAGTCATAAGTCTTCTTCAGCCGGTGCCAAACCAGGATGCACGTGCAAGTCGGGACATGTGTCCAAAAAGGGGGGTTCCATTCCCCCTACTGAAAGACATTTTGACATGTTGAGTTACCTTACAAAAACGTTGGCAGATGAAGGCTTTGAAATCTAAAAAACACAACAACTTCCGGCCTGAAAGGAGAGGTCGAACAAATGACGTCTGTCTCCTTACAAGCACACCACAAGCATCACCTTCAAATAGAGCAACATTCCCTCACACTGCACAGACCCACAAATGGTTCTTCTGTATTGTATCTAATACCAACAATCCGGAAGCTCCGGAAGTTCCAGAAGCTCCTTGATTGGGCCAGAGGGAAGCCAAGCCATCAATCTCCTTCACCCCAGTGACCTCCACATGGCCTGCACCGGATGATCGCTGCAGAATGGGATAGGTCGGTAACAGGTCGGATAGGTTTGGGACAGCTGTGGCATTAACCCAAAGCGATAAAGAATCATACAGCCCTCTTGTCACTATGGCTATGCTATGGTTCCTTCAAATGGTCAAAGTATGTCAAAGTGGCTTATCCCATGCCTCCACCTGCACAATCCACCCGAAGCGATGGAAGTCCTTCTCGTTCTTCAGGGCCTCAGGTGATGGTGCCAACCACATGCGGCCCTACTCATCCAAGTCAGAAGTTCCGAAACTGGAAGTAACTTGAAAGTCACAGCAGTCACAGCCTTCCAAAAGAACTTCCAGTCGACGTTTCGCCCAGGGCAAGAGGTCACGCTCCTGGCGAAGCCGAAGCCACAAATCATCCTGTATTCTCACTGCCAGGTCGAGCACTCGTCTCCTCCCAATTCTGTCGACCTCGGCGTGCGCACGGCGCCTTGCAACAACCTGCCCTCGGTCGAACTTGACACCCCCGGAACAATTTGAACTTAGCAACGTTGCGTCATGCACAATGCAGTTGAGATGCGGAATTTGAGCCCCTTCGCTGCAAGACTTGTTCCACTGGAGGCACAAATAGCAGCTTTCGTCTCTACACATTTTGGGACAGAGCAAGAAGACAATGTGTCCTTTCAGAGAAAAGCAAAGAACTTTCAGCCCGTCTTTGCATTTTCGCTTCAGACATCAGCTCTGCAGCACTTGATAACAACCCTGGTGGTCTCCTGCTCTTCCGATTGTTGGATCAGATGGCACGCTCCTGACATCATCAAAATCATCAGCAACGCTCCACATGGCTCAACTATGCTCAACCCAGCTTCGATGGCTCAACCCTCAGCACTATGCAAACCTTCATCCGGCTGTCGACAAATTCTCTTGTGAAAGCGCCAGTCTGCCTGGAGCACCACGGGCCCGGGCACGCCCACGGCACCGACTCTTTAAATGTGATTTGGAATTTACAATGTGTCATGCGATGTCATGCCTTGTCATTCTACGTCATGCTATATATAATATTATGTGAAAATATGTGAAAATATATGTTAAATGTTAAACTCTTAGGCTACTCTATTCAAAAATATTCAAAATATGTATGACTCCGGACCAGTTGCCATGGGATCCCGCCGGGCATGGCCGGGCCTTCTGACACGTGTGATCGCAGTAGCTGACTGCACGGCATTAGCTGCATCTTTGAATCCGTTGCGGCTGAATCGCTTTTCCACCTGAGCGAAGTGACGAAGTTCGAAGTTCCTGCTGGCACTGTTGGAATGTGCCACGGCGAAGTTGAAAGGTCCAAGTCGTGTCCAAGGTGCATCCAGCACACTCAGAAGGTGTCACTGAGATGAGATGGTCTTCCTCCCATTTCATGTCCTGGCAGAATCCACAGATATCCACAGGCAGTCTGAGGCAGTCTGAGGCAGTCTGAGGCGACAGTCTCGACAGTCCTTGGAGTAAACGAACCAAGGACCGGGAATCGATTTCGGGTCGCTTCTGTGTGTCGGATGAGGTTCTGCAAAAGCTTCACCCAGTGGCCGGCCATCCAAATACCTCAGACATTCTCAGTGAATCATGAGACCATGTGGATCATTGTGGATCCATGTCGCAGTATACAAAACTTACAAAACAGTCTCGTTGCATTTCTGAGGCATTGCCAAAAAAAACAAAAATCCAACTCCTTGCGTTCTGGCCTGGAGATCATCCACTTCTCATCCGTAAATTTCAACCATCTGCTCCCATCACCTCGGGCCACATCGCTTACTGTCGCTGCTGTCGGCCGTTTGGCCCAGGCTGCCCAGGCTTCGGGCGCTTTCTCAGCCGAGGAAAACCATTTAACGTGCCATCCAAGACATAGACTCCATTCACAGCCTCAGAAGCCGTGCACTTCGTTGTTCGTTGTGCAGTTCGCCGTGCAACGCTTCTGAGTGAATTCTTCGTGCCTCGCTGTTCCAGCCCTTGCGACCACACACCGCCACAGAGATCCCCACTTCCTGGGAGAATCTCGGAGAAAATTGTCGAACGGGGCACAAGTTGGATGCTTTGGTTCAACAATTTGGGCATAGGCGGCATAGGTTTAAGGTATAACTTAAGGTATAACTTAAGGTATAACAATGTATAACATACAGTAGGTATAACATGGTGCATATAACTGTTGGTGACATACCCCACAAGCATCGGACTTCACAAGAAAAACTTTGGATGTTTGGCTTGCCTCAGCCTCAGTATCTTTGACCAGGCGTTCGAAGCGTGAATAGTCCACGTTGGGTTTCACCTGGCGCCAAAAAAACGATGGTGACATCAGTGTTCAACCATGAAGAAACGGGGAGAACCACCATCAAGAATAAGGTTTTGAGATGATTAAAGTAGTTACACCCTCTGGTAATCTAATCTGAAAACATCTGGAAACACAACATCTGGCAAAGATGTAAAGGAATTATATCCTGAAGTTGGGGATTTCCGCCGTTTTCAATTTGTTCAAACATTTGTTCATTATCTTTCCATTGAAAGTGGGCCATGTCCCATTGATGCCCTGCCTCTGGAGCTGAACCGACCGGAGGACCTGCATAAATCCATGTCAAGCTGGTATTATGGCAACCCTGGATTGCTGTTGACCGCTGGTTTTTTAATAAGGCGGTACCAAAATGTACCAAATACTATTTGAGGGACCCCCCAAATTAGTCAACCAAGGTTTATTAATCCAGGTTTGAGTCTGCTCGTATTTAGTAGTGTGTGTGTGTGGTCAATATAAGAACGGTCATGAATTGATGTTTGCCCCTTTTGGACAAACCCATGTGCCATTCAACACTGCAAAATTAGAAGTCGGCTAGTTTCATCCAAAGGTTTCCCAACTGAATCGGACTGGTTTTAGATGGTTTTAGACCTCGGATATTCAGGGTAAACTGCGTTTACTCTGCATGACCGGCCTCCGAAGGAAACAACTCCATCTTGTGCAGTTTGCGGACCATTGTCCTGTGGCACACATATTTCCAACCACAAAACGTTCGAATAGAAAGAAAAATATCAAAGTCCTTATCAAAAGAAAATTAGAAGTCAAACTTCCGACAATATGGACAGCTGAAAAAGCAGAGGTGGGAAGAGACAGAGAAGAGAAGAGAAGAGAAGAGAAGAGAAGAGAAGAGAAGAAAGAAAACCAGAGAAGAGAAGAGAAGAGAAGAAAGAAAACCAGAGAAGAGAAGAGAAGAGAAGAAAGAAAATCAGAGAAGAGAAAGAGTCAGAAGAAAGAAGATGCAGGCGCGCGAAAAAAGTAGAAAAAATGCGAAACACTGTGTTTTCCAATGTTTTGTGGCTCCGGAGGGTCGAAAAGTATATAGGCTCGTTAAAGCGACGGGTGCGGAGCCATCTGCGTAGATTAGAGATGAAAAATTGCACGCCGTTATGGCACGAACGCCATTTGCAAGCAAAAATGCGCAAAGCACCTCGGTGGAAGTTGAGATGCTCAACTGTGCACGCCGTTTTGGCGCGAAGCAAATTTCCAAAACAGAACGGTAAAAACACCACCTTTTCGGTCCACTTGTGGACGTTCAAACGCACCACACTATTCAACAACGACAACAACAAGAAGCCAAGAGGGATGGTAGCAAAGATGTGAAAGGATAGCAGAGGAAGTAGAACTTTGCAGAAGAGTGAGATTCATGTGGATTTGTGTCATTCAGCACGTTCCATGGTTCAAAAGTCAAAAGCATGGTTTAAACAACATGTTCCAAGCTTTGAGTTATATGGATTCATGATGATTCAGTATGATTCAGTATGATGATTTCTGAATTCCTAAGTTCATCAAATTTCGATAAATTTGCTCGGCCACCTTTGCTTGGCCAAATGGCTTCGGATAAATTTCATCTACTGCCATCCACTCATGGTCAACGATCTATATCTAACTATTCAATTCAAAAAAA
>Ga0126342_10019918_pt1 | contig 11342 bp, 12 predicted proteins | sample Cyp1metagenome_FD_92528 | JGI IMG/M metagenome (GOLD analysis project Ga0126342, IMG submission 92528) | Coral microbial communities from Lord Howe Island, Old Settlement Bay, Australia - Cyphastrea 1 metagenome | ecosystem: Host-associated > Invertebrates > Cnidaria > Coral ...
CTAAAATGGAGGTACCTACCATATATAAGGCCTATATAAGGCCTATGTAAGTGAATATCCCCACAAAATATGGCCTTATATGGTACAGTACCTCCATTTTAGGATCCTGAAATTCCCATTGATAAAGCGGTTTTTGAAGAGACTTCACCAAGAACTTTTTTGGGGATATGAAATGGATATGATATGGTCCAATATAGAAAAGATCGGGAGATGATGAAGTCTATTTTTTTAGTGTATCTATATAAGGGAAGCTGCAAAAAATATGGGAATCTAATGATCTATAGATGGGAATTGAAAATGATCACCAAAAGTGGAAAATCCCGACTGTAGTCCCACTTAAACCCACTAGTTGGTTAGGTAGAATCCCAATTGAATCCGAAATTTCGGTTGGTGGTTATCACCAACCATCATCAACAGCATGTGCTGTAACTGGCATATCGAAAAAAGGCCAGTGGAAAATACATTCTGCGAGAGATAATCCAGAAATGCTGGATGAATTTCTATATCTACGTTTTTTGGGGGCATTTCACCCAGTCGGGTTGATGGATACTTGATGGGAATTGTAACCAGCATGCAGGGGTCCCCTAACATGAAACCTAAAAATCTCATGTTAGGGGATCCCCAATTTTTCGCACCACTGAAAAAAACCTGTTATGAATCCAATCCTTTCCACAGAGCGGTGAATGGGGGACGTGGGCTGTACCATTCTGCACTCACAAAAGGACAGTCACTCTTAGTCTAAACTCCGTTCGTGGAGAATTGTGTGGGTCTACTTGGGAATTGATTGGTTTGGTAATGGGAGAGCGAAATCTGGGGCAATGCTGAGCCTATCTGGGTTCCAACTTCGCATCCCAGCATTTTCTCAAGGGTCACAGAAAATCTCTGGAGCTTGTGCCAGATGCTTGGAGAATAATCCCACTTCGGTTTGTTAAATCACCATGCTTGCTGATAAAAACACCACTTTTGTTGGTAAGACTTATGTTTTCGCATTTGTTTCTTTTACAGATCCCTAATGTTCACAATTTTGTTCGGATCAATCCTCAATTTTACCTAGTGAATCCTAGTGATCTAGTGGTTTACCCACTTTTTATTGGATAAATCCTTCGTGTTGGTCGGTCAAAGTCCGCACCTCCAACTCTTCGAGCTTTGTTCGAAAGGTGTCGAGAATCTCCTGGGCTCCGCCATAGCAAATGCTGACCAAAAATTGTTATTTGGAGACTTCCTGAAATGGCTGGATGGTTCATTTCGTGGAAAATCCAAAAATAAAATGGATGACAACTAGGGGTACCCCCAGGAAAAAACCCATTTCTCAAATGGTTGCTTCACCAAGATCAACGGGTTGACTTAGAAAGTTGAAACCACCATTGATAAAAGAAAAGCGGGGCTCAATCGAAAAATGTTGCCTTCAATTCTGGAACAAGGATGGGGATGTCAAAATACGACTCTATCAAAAATAGTGTGTTCTTACCATCATTTACCATATGGTTGGACTTCTTACCATATAAATAGCGGAAAATGCTTTGAGAATGTTGGATAAAATGTGTGATGTCATCCAAAAACCGTGAGTTAACCTGCTTGATGACGATCAAGCAGGCGGCGGCCATTGTGGGGTCGGGGTCAATGGCCATGTATGGTTTATTTTGTAATGCCATGGGAATCCAAACATGGTTTATGATCACCATCCCTCAAGGACTGTGTAAAGAATCCAACTAACTTGACCATGGCACATTTTTTTAACCTGGATTCTCAGGAAGTATCAACCCAGCCCAAGGTTGACCAAAGCGTCCTCCTTCCTCTCTCTTTCTTCTTCACCTTGGCTTGAGCGAAAGAAAGGAGTAACCACTTTTTAATTGCCCCAATTTTATTCTGCAACGAAGCAATGGCTTAGTATTGGATCTATTCATTTCTGGAAGCCATAATTTCTTGTTTGTTTATTTGTTTTTAGGGGGATGAGATTGTAAAACCGATGCCATGCAGATTTTGGCATCTGCTTCATCCAGGCTTGAAAGCAAAATGTCTGGATGAAAACCCTGGTTTTGAAGATAGAAACCAGGGTTTCCTACAAATATTCCTTGAAATCAATCTACTGAATTCAGTAGCCAAAGTCGAAAACCCTGCGCAAAAGAATGTACCTGAACAGATTCATGACTCTGACTTTGGGTGATCATGGAAAGTCAATCAAATCTGTCAAGTTTCACCCCTTTCCGATCCAAAAATGCCGTAAAATGTCTTCGCTGTCTTCATATGACAAAAACCTCTGTGAGCTGAGTCACAGTTTTATAAGTTTTATACATGAATTTTGTATCTGTGCAAGACCTTCGTGTAGTTCTCAAACATCCTTAGCTAATCCAGGTTGTGACCGTTGTGACCGTTGTGACCTGCGCCAAGGCGCTGTCAGAGGACGATGCTGATACAGCTTCCTCTGCTCTTTCGATGGCATCTCTTAAATCTTGGAGGTCGTTGCGTTCCCTGGAAACGACGATGTTTGTTTGTTTTTGCTTAATGTGTTTCTTGGAAAAATCAGAGGTTCAGGTGGGTTCATGAGGGTTTAATGGTTATTTTGTCCAATTGCACGGAAATCAAAGGATATGTCAAGTATCTAATTTGATCTAAATTGGAGGTATTGAACATGTGATCTTTTAGTTAACGCAACGGAATTTCCAGCTCACCTCCTCAAAAATATGAAGACAAAATGCAGTTTTAGAGGCAAAACATATGAAGAATTGTCAGCCAAGAGATGAGAATACAAGCCACTGAAATGAAGATGCTGTGGGTGAAATACCAAGTGGTTGTAATGATCAAATATTTAGGAAATTTGTGGGTATCTGGGCAATGGACAATCCCATGGACAATTGTTGGTGGATCAACCATGAATCATTTGTGATCGAAGGTTTCTGATGGGGTCACATGAAACTACCAACGGTTACCAACAAAACCCGCCGGGTCATGGTTGTGGCAACTCCTATGTTTGGGACTAGTGGATGATATGACGAGGTTCAGCACAATCGTTGCGTGACAAGATGAAGGCCATATCTACCCATTGTGCAAACCCAATACAACCCTACATTTGATCATCTGCGCGTAGCATTTCAGGTCATTGATGTAAAAATTCACACCATGGAATGTACATCTAATCTATATGTGCAATAGTTGAAATCACCATTGTTGACGACGATCATCCCACCGTTCTCGGGAATCCCTTGTGAAGGCACTGACAAAGCCTAGCAATGGGTGTTTGGCCCTCAACATGGCCCGCCTGTAGGTTTGCTCAAACATGCTGAAAGGCCATCGGAAAGAAGCCGCCATGATGTGAAAAAAAACGTTTCTGCTGTCACCGTTCAAGCTGGGCAGCTGGGTCTGAGCCAAAAACCATACCTCGTAGAAGGCACCTTTCATTTGTCATGGCACTTTTCGTGGCACAACGCAGTGTGACTAGGCTATATCCCATCATCACTGGCTTGTAATATGGTCACGTGATTAGCCATTGAAACTGGGTCTCCAAATCCAAAATACATGCCGTGGCTGACTGGACACGTTCTATATCAATGGCACAAAACAGGGGAGTGATCGACATGGAAAGTGCCATCCACCGAATCAATGCGCGCATCGGCACTTTTTTGGCATGTGCAGGAGTTGGAGACGTCCAGCACCTGGAGGACTTGGAACCTGGAGTCATCGATGCTATGAATATCAAACAAGTAGAATGTGTTTTGTTCTATGTTGGGTTGCATAACCTGCATTTGGATGCAAACATATGTTTCTTCTGTGTTGGTGCCTCATCCGCAAATATGTACTTATAGACATGGATATACAATACATATGTATATATATATATTATATATATACAGATAAAGACAGTAAACGTAGGTGCAGATGTATGTAAAATGATATCATAATCTTCATATATTTTAAATGATCGGTCACACCGCCACACGGCAACTCCTCCGTGGTGTGCGGAGTCTCGCTTGGCAGCTTAAGCAGCTGACAAACCATCAGACTGTACATCAAAGGCCATGACTGACATGCTTAGAAAAATGCAATGATGAACATGTTAACCCACAATCCGAAAATGTATTGGCCCTTGTGAAGAGTGGAGTCTCACCAAGCCGCTTGCGCAGTTTGCGCAGGACGAGCCACGACTACAAAATCTATACATATCTATACAAGTTTCATCAAGTTTCACAGTTTCATGCTGACAGCTAAATCATTGGACGCGTTCCCTGTACTCCATGACAAGCTCTTCGCCACCAATGTCCATCAAGACACTTGTGCACACGGCATGTATCAAGCTATCAGGACTCAGGTCTGAAAATTGTCCACCTGTTTCATGCGCGATCAGCTGGAAAGTCTCTTTGGTGCCATTGTGGCTTCCGACCTGGCAAAAGGCATGTGGCGCGACATCATGATCGTGACCCACTGACATTTGGGATGCATTTGGGTTTACTTGGCTGAACAGCCCTTGTGGGACCACACTTGTTCATATCCGTTTTTGTTGGGGTTTCATCTGAATTTGCTGAGCCATCCACCCTGAAGGTATGCACGGGCACCCCGAGGCTCTTCAGTTCCTGCGCTTCCGTCTGGTAGTCCGTCTCCAAGACCACCTTGGCGGTTCAACAGATGAATGGCTGAGTAGCTGTTACCTAAGTGTCTTATCTATTGCTGCACCAGTTTCCGAACCCTTCGTTGTTGGAATGAACTACAAACAGCTGGGAGAAAACCAAGTGCTCAATAAACTTCCGGTCTACAATTTTCACTTGCCTCGATTGCGTCACAACATGTCACAGCTGGTCCTGGAGACCCCTCCCATTAGAATTCAGCTCAGGAACCCCTCGGTGGCTTGAAAGCTGCTGGCCTTTCTTCTCAAAGTGGGGAGGTGCATCTCCAATGAGGATCACGCGAGAGATGCTCTTGCGACGATGTTCGTTGCGCGCCAGCAGCAATGCCTGCTCAACAGCTTCCTCGCAGTCACCGCCACCATGGCAACGAATTCCGTTCACGAAATTCTGCAACTTCTGGGCATCTGAAGTCCATCCAGACAACTCAAACATGTTGTCCCTTTCACTGTAGTCACGGTATGCCACCCATAAAAGGTCGAAGTTGTTTCCACCGATTTCTTTGATGCGCTGAATCATCACATTGATAGTGCTCTGCGCGTTGTTCCACAGGGATCTCATGGATCCTGTTGCATCTGACAGGCACACCAGCCGAGCATGTTGCCTTCTGCTTTGACCTCGCAAAGCCGCGCTTATTTTTCGTCATCCCATGGCCCCATCCAAGACAAGCCTTACAAGGGAAGGGAGTCGGATGCCATTCTCGATTGGTTTGCTTTTAGAATCTGTGTTCAATATACGCAGGGTCTTGAAGTGCAATCTGGTGAGTCCAGTTTCCATGCCTTCTTAACCAGAACCTGGTTGCACAAAAGCTGGAATGGATACCTTGCTGATGTGAAATTGGGGCTATTGCAGGATTGAATATCATAGGAAACCCAGGAATCCCAAGATTCCACAAATTACAGCACAGTTTCAACTCATGCCCCTGCCGTCCTGGTGTCCGCTTCTTCATGAACTCATAGAGCTCCTTCAAAGACGCAGTGGCCGAGCTGCATCCGGCCAGCACTGCATCAAAGTACTTGTGGGTCAACTTGTCGACTTCTGTGGCTGCCTGCAGTGCTCGTATGCGCCGTGCAAATTTCCAAGTTCAGTTTCCCCCCCAGAACCAGAGAATGGGTTCAGAGGTTGCGTATAACAGATGGGAGCATGCTTTCATGTTGGGATGTTGGATGATTTTGGTGCTATTCACTTGACCCATACGGCTGGTGCCTTCAGTTGCTTGGCGGTTTTCTCCCTTGCAAGGTCTCTGACCTCGGAGGCGCTAACATCTTTGCGTCAGGGTCAGCAAAGGACATCTGAGGTCCTGGCCCGATCACGTTCCTGGTTGAGTTTACTGCGGTCACCGTCAGGCATCCGGATCTCGTTTTTGATGCCCATTGTTTTCAAGTCCTGCCGTTTGGAAACTCAGGAAAGAAAAATGACATGATGACATGGACATGTGTTAAGGAGCTTGTAGCGCAACACTCGCAAATCGTTCCCACAAATTTCTTCCGCCAGAGTCCGCCCGAAGATCTCGAAGTCACTGGATGAGGAAACATAAATGGAAAATGTAAACAATGTAAACCGCCTTGTCGCAGAGGGGATGCAAATTGGCAGCCTACACCCTTCAGTTCCTGCGGACCTTTCCTTCCCTAAGAAGAGAATGCACACACACGACAAGAAAGCAAACACGGCAACAAAAGATCTATGTGGATAATGTGGATTGATGTGGTATGAAGACAAGCTGAAGTTTCTAGGCACTAGCGTGATTTGTCTGGAACCGTGGGACGGTTCAATGCACAGTCACAGAAACCTAGCACTTGCCGAATGTCAAATTTTGCTCTCCCGGCCAGTCCGGAATTCTAAGAGCACGGAGCATGTGTGGACAAGGCCCTACACTTGTTCCTGGACAGTTTGGCAAAAAGAAATGGAACGCCTTGCAGCTGCTTGCTAGGTGGGCGGGGCGCAATTCAGTGGCAGACAGCTCGAGAACGATGATTGGCGTGGCACGGGATGTGTCTCATGGTTATGACAGGACAGCACGGGCGACTTTCTAAAGTGGGACAATCAAACATATCATTGTTTTCCAATTATATAATGTTCATCTTTGCTCAATACATTTCAGAAACACTGAGTGGAAAATGATTGAAAATGTAAAGAAGGACAAAATGATTCCGCTTCTAGCTGCAACAATCGTTTTGCACTGGTTGCTGACTGCTCTTGGGTACAGGCCACAGGCGAGCCACAAAGGGAGTGAGATGGTGTGTTGGAGACTCACGCAAGCTACTCAAGTCCATTCAGGCGAACATCAGGGAGCTCTGCTTCACTCTAACCGACTCTAACCATTCAACGGCAAGGGTGCAAGAACTGTGCGCAACAAGGGTACACTACAGATCGCACAGCCGAAACTGGCCAAGAAACATCCAGCAACGGCCCAGACAATATATGCTGGTGGCATAGCGGGGATCGCACGAGGGTAGCACTCATTCCCTACTTTAACATCTTTGAAATCACCCGTCCTCGGTGTTGAGTATCAGCTGGTAGCTGCCATCCTGCCCTTGGCGAGAGGTGCGGCCTTTGGTCTGCACTTCTTCGCAAATGTCCAGCGACAGGAAGGTCTGAATCACATGGACCCCACCATTGTGGATGACCTTTCGGTCGTTGCAAAAGAAGTCAGTGCCTCGTGCGAACACGGCCGTTGTCAAAGTGACCTGACCTGCGGTGGTGGCTCTTTTGATCACATCTTGCTTCTCGCTGTGAGTTTGGGTCTCTAAGAGGCACTGCGTCTTTGCAAACTTCCTGCAATGCAATCTCTCAAAATCTTTGAGCTTCTTGGAATCTGCAAAGAAAACAATCACGGCCCTGTCTCGCTCAAGTTTCTTGCCGATCTCCCTGGCAATGGTCACATGATGATCCGCATCGCTGACTGCCACAAAGTGCTCCTCTGTGAAATTGGCAGCCCCATAGACGGAAGGCATCAGGCTGCATGAAGTAAGCCCATAGCCCTGCAGAATCTGCCGTTCGGGCTGCTGGAGCTCTGAGAGGGTACCAGAAACACCTGGTTCAGCGAGCAAAAGTACCAAAACGACGTACAACTGTTCAACCAAACACACTGTCCACTGTCCACATGCTGGAAGCATGTTGAAAACTCTTTAGTCCCCCTTTTGAAAGTTTAAACCACCCTGCCTATGATCTTTGTCTTCTTGCCCGTCTCTTGACCCAGCTCCGCATATGACAGCCTTCCGCAGGGTACGCGAAGTGAAAGGTTTGCAGACAATGCCTCTTCATCATGGAGGAGCTTCCCCTGTTCTTCCAGCTCTAGATACTGGAATGATGTTGTGTAACCATAGGACACGTCAAAATCCACTGAATCAAAGATTTTGTAGCCGATTCTGTTCTTCTCGCGGCTGTAATGGGGCTCCAGTTCACATTTGTCCAAGTTCATCACAGCTGCGCACATTGATTCAACCTCTCGCTTCACCAGGAACTCCCAACCTGGCAGTTTGTTGGACAGAGCGGTGTACTCATCGCTGGCTGTCACCTTTTCAAGCAGCTCTTGCTGGCTGCATGTCCTCCAACTCCAGATCTTGGTGAGGATGCCTCGGGCTTCTGGCAAACGAAGTTCTGCTACCTGGTTGTATGTGTGGCCATAAAAGCTGGGACCAAAGAAGACATCAACTTCGTCCACGAGCAGAAGGTCTTCACCATTCAACGGAGCTGGCATTCCTTCCACGGGAACGGCACCGGCCATAGCATCAGCAGCTGCCTCTGAAACCATGGAGGAACCCAACAGCAAGTCTTCAGTGAACTTTCGCAAATTGCCCTTGGCAAGAGCCTTCTTCTCACTGAAGCTGGTGATGGTGCTGTACTCAATTCGGTTCTGCACCTTGAAGGCCTGGAACAGCTTAAAGAAGTCCGCATAGTCTCTGGTTGTGAGGTAGTCTGAGTAGCAAATGCCATGGATTTTGAAGCCAAGAAGGGCAAAAACAACGGCACAAGTTCCTTGGATCACCGACTTTCCTTCGCCTGTCCGCACTTGCAATAAATGGCTGTTGAGAGCATCTCGGCTGAAATCATATCCCAGCATCCGAAGGCATGCCAAAGTCTGGACTACGTGGGGCTGCTTCAGCAACTGGTTTGGATCCGCGAGTCTTTCCTCATCTTCTCCTGCTCTGGCAAGCTCTTTGAAAGCTTTGCCCGACTTGGAGATAGTGAAGTAAGCTGAAACCTCAAAAAAAACTAAGTGAATTGGCACAGGGAAGCTTGAAACAATAATGTTTGCAACTGCACTGACAAATCGACTTGCTAGAATCATAATCCTTACTCGAAGCTGCATGAAATAATGAAACCTATCTGATTCAGAACGATTCCCCTACAATCCTTTAGATCTTTAGAAAGACATCAATTGAAACTGAGGACACCGCCGAAGCCAAGATCTGGGGCAGCTGGTCCTTGCATTGCTGGTCCCAGTGCTCCGAAGAAGCAGGTGCCACACTAGCTGCAGACTGGATCGCTTCCTCTGCAAGTGAGGAAAGAAACGCTTCGTCGTCCATGCCTGCTTCTTGCCATGCATCCAAGTGAGCTTGGTATGCTTCTTTGTAGAGATCGTAGCCACGCCTCAAATTGCCAGGAACAAAGGAAGCACTTGCTTCGTCTGGCTGCACCTTGAACTCTGAAATTATCTTGCTTACGTCCTTCTGAGCCATCCCAGCAGTCTGTTGATTCCAGACCACAGTTCGCACTTCGCTGAACTGCCTATAGTCCATCACGATCTGCTTAGCTATACGCTGATCTTCAATGTTCACTGCACCATCAATGATGTCTCCGCACTGCCCTTGCTCCAGAAGCATGCCCAACTTGAAGAGGAAAAGCACACCCTCAGATGATCCTTGGCAACGATCCAGCAATAGGTCAATCTTCGCACGAACTGAGCTTGCCACTCTTGCAAATTCTGGCAAGTATTCATAGATGCGGGCAAGAAGGACCAACTCCCTGCCAAACTCCTTAATGTTTGAATCCCATTCATCTGTGCTGCCCTTCAAGAAGTCCCTCGCAGCCCGGTCGTGCTGGTTCACTTTCGTTCTCAGTTTTGACTCAAAGTCTTCCCTCCAACCACTTGGAAGCAAATCCTCACAGCCACTTAGAGAATCACTCATGCTCTTGATCATCTTTAATTGCATGTCCAATCTGCGCAAATCCTGCTTCTCCCATGAATCTTCTGCCGAGGTCAAGCAATGGCTGAACTTGCTTCGAATTCGTTCATGGATGGTTGTCCGGATGCTCACATCTTCACCGCAGGGTAGCAGAGAGAGCTCTGGGACGACTTCCAAGAAGCCCTTCACTCTTTCAAAGTCACCATCATGTAAGGCTTCCATGGCTTCATTTTTCAAAGTCTCTGGCAATGCCCTCAAATCAGCCTGGTAGAGCCCAGCCAGATCCGCTTTGTATTTGGAAAAATTTTCCTTTTTCACCAGCTCCTGGTTGGCTCTCTCGATTTCCCCCATTGCCGCGGTCTTTCCTGCCTGGTCGGGATGATGTCGATCCACCAGAAGTTGGTATGCGTGCGACACGGTCCTCAAATCAGAGCCAGAGGAAGCTTTCACTTCCAAAACAGCACAGTGGATCCCAGCTTCATGGAGCGGAAGTCCGCAACAGAGCATGCTCATCTTCTGTCTCAACAGATCCATGGACTTTACCAAGCCCTTCTCGCCCTTCAAGTCCTCACTCGTAACTTCTCCGGCACAATCGTTCAACTACTTAACTGCTCAGAAACACATACACAGGTAATCCAAGTGAGAACAAAATCATCTCGAAATCAATCGAACTTGGTTTGATGCCCAAACATGGCGTGGCATTTGCAAAGACGTGTTCGTGTAAACAAAATCCACTTGGATGCACATCCCGTAAACTTTAGACAATCATACCACCCATACATGACATCTATATATACATATATCTATTTATCTCTCTACCTATCTATCTATCTATCTATCTATCTATCTACCTACCTCCCTACCTATCTATCTAGCAATCTATTTGCCGAAGTAAGTTTAGAAGCCAAACTTCCGACAATATGGACAGATGGAAAAGCAGAGGTGGGAAGAGTCAGAGAAGGTCAGAGAAGAGAAGAGAAAAGAAGAAGAGAGAGGATCAGAGAAGAGAAAGAGCCAGAAGAAAGAAGATGCAGGTGCACGAAAAGGTAGAAAAGTCGCGGTTCACTGTGTTTTCCAATGATTTGTGGCTCCGCAGGGTCGAAAAGTAGGCTCGCTAAAGCGGCGGGTGCGCAGACATCTGGCCAGATGAGAGATGAAAAAGTGCACGCCGTTGTGGCGCAAAGCACATTTCGACGGGTTCAGAGCAGTTTTGGACGTTCAGATGTCGTTTTGCGTGGCAGGCGAAAGGGATTCTGCACCTTGTCAAAAGTGAGAAAAAACGTGAGGGTTTTGTAGCATTTCCAAAAACGATGGCAGCCGTGGGACATTTGAATAAAATCTGGAAAGATATTTCGCGTGGCAGGCACAATACAAGAGACATGTTCATCAGAGATGTTAGGAGGTCAGCGCGCTGATTTCCCAAGAGGGGGGTTGCATTTTGGAGCATCAAATCTTCAGGTTTGCTAAGATAATTTTGCCTGACAGGTGCAGCACTTCGTATGACTTTGCATCACTTTTTCGTGGCATGCGCAATACTTTAGACAGATGGAGTGGAAAAATCGCAAAACGCATTGGTACGAGGCCGTCAGCTCCGCACTCA
>Ga0126342_10019919_pt1 | contig 11341 bp, 9 predicted proteins | sample Cyp1metagenome_FD_92528 | JGI IMG/M metagenome (GOLD analysis project Ga0126342, IMG submission 92528) | Coral microbial communities from Lord Howe Island, Old Settlement Bay, Australia - Cyphastrea 1 metagenome | ecosystem: Host-associated > Invertebrates > Cnidaria > Coral ...
CGATGGTATATAACTGGTATAAATTAACCATGGGCCATCTATAAATGGTATTTAACCATGGTATATAACTTAGGTATAAATGGTATATAACTGGTTGAACCCTCTGGTTATGACTAACATAGCCATGGAAAATAGATGGCCCTAATCGAAATAGATGATTTTCCCAGCGAACGAAACCTCCATGTTTTTGAGGGATTTTCCAGTTCGCTATGTTAAATAACCAGATGGTATATGATTGAGCTATTGACCAGTGGTTTTAGACTATTTAGGGCTGTGGTAATATGCATGTAATATGTTATAATCCTAATTTTCAGACCGGCACTTTTTTTTGAATGGTATTTATGAACCGAAAATCATGTACAAACCAGGGTTTTGATCTAGAAGATTAGGCCCCTGACTTCCAATGTTGAAGTTTAGCTTTGCCGTTGCCATTTTCAAAAAGATAATTAGGTCTTTCAGAATGAGTAAAACGTGCACCGTCGAGAGAGGCTACCATTTAGCCATACTCATAGCCCATATATGGTCCTCATGGCCGTCTCTCCAAATGAGGCAGCTATTTCTGAAGCCCCACAAAAGGTTTGAATCGGAAACTCAAATGTCCAAAGATTTCAGACGTGTAACATGGTCCAGGTATGTCCAGGGATACAGGACTCACATGCTGTAAGCAGGTGAGAGGGCCGATCTTTTGTTGGCCGAATTTTGCAAAGGAGTGTCATCAAGCAAGGTACTTATTTCGTTTTTCAGCGTCGAAACGGTGCCAAACTTGGGGACAAAAGTTCACGCTCATTTCACGGAAAAAAACATGGTCTTTCACAGGTAAACATAGTATTTCACGCTTCTTTCAGGATCATTTTTCTTAAAATATGTCGGGCTTGTATTCACTGACCTGAAGATCCCACAACAAATCAACATCGGCGGCACATATTGAGAACCCCCATGTCCTGTTTCCCATAGGCAGTTAAAAATCAGAAATTTACCTGAAATAATATCGTGATGAGCCTTCTTTATTTGTTTAATCCACTTTATCCATGTTGGCACAACCACAGGTCAGAGATTGGTCAGAGTTATATTATCTCTGAGGCCATCTTGAGCCACAACTCCTGTCTCGGATGTCTCGGATAGACATGTGTTCCCTTTAACTCCTTGCGGGATCCAGTAAAACATGCACTGCACCCATGTCCAAGATCAATTTGCCCTTTGAAGATAAGGGTAGGGTTTCTGCTTCAAAGATGGAGATCGATTCGAGCGATATCACACAGTAAAGGTCGGTTCCTTTTTGTTTTTCTTGTGTGCTGCCGCCCTTTGTGTTTTGCTCTGCCGACCAGGTTATACCTGGTTTCTCCTGCTGGCTCGTTCGACCCGGTGCAAGAGTTGCGTCGACGCGTTGAGAGAGCAGGTGCCCGCGAATCTTGATTTGACTGGGAAACTTGTCCTGTTCATGATCAAAATAGTCCTGGGAAACTTGATCATGGACTGGGAACTTACTGGGACTCCTTGTATGGACTGATATAGATCTATAGTGATCTATATACATAGCTTTCTCTTGATTCTATGATATTCTGTGGGTATTCTGTGGGTTCTGGTGGTGAACTATTCACGTTTTGCGGCGAAATTCGCTGAAATTCGCGGGGCCGACAACTTCAGCCATCCCCTCCCTCGTACCGGTTGATAAGGGTAAGTTTCCCATGTTGGATGACGATAATTTTCACAAAAGATCAGTCGGATAAATCGAGAAATCACATGCTACCCATGGACCAGCGGTAGTAAGGGGGCACTTCTCAAAATTATTGGACGATTATAACAACTCTCAAATCTGAAACACGTTTCTTTCTTTGGCTGGTCCCCCAAACCAACCATTGCAAAATAAACGACCGACCTTGTGGAGAGGTCACTAAAATTTGCCCACGTGGGACGTATGGATTGATCATACATGAGGATTTACTTTCTTCGAGTGATCCCCACTGTGAAACATTATCCTGACATAGCTATCATAGCTTCTGACATACCATCTGGAAGTATGTATGGAATATTGATTCTGACATTCTATCTGACATTCTATCAGACGTACTTTCTGGCATATCTTCTGACATTCTTTCTGGCATTCCATCTGTATCTTCGAAGATTCTTCGTGGTCGAGGTCCGGCTGGGAACACTGCGATCTAGCGCTTGCAGTCGAGGTGGAGGCGGAGGCGGCGGGACAGCTGACATAAAATCTAGCAACCCTCACCTGACAGGTGGGGAAAACGGGATTCAACATGACTATACCTATTACCATCTGGTTATGACTAACATAGCCATGGAAAGATCCACCATTTTAAATAGGTAAATCATCTATTTCTATGGGCCATCTATACCATGGCTATGTTAGTCATAACCAGAGGGTATGTCCCATTGGAATGGCCTTATTGAGGACGAATGTTAACCACCAACCTATTGTAACCGTTTGGGGATGGGATTTATTGCCAATCTTTCATATCCTTCAAACGTTTCTTTTCATAGCTGGAAAGTAACAAAAAAAACATTTCTAGCAAAGTTCGTAAACAACCCATCCCAGGTTTACCCAGCGATTATAGATGGTTCCCCTTAAGCCTCCCCACTGGCTGTCCAAATTTCTCGGTGTCCGAATAGATCTGATGGCACCTTGAAGGCACCAGATCCAGAACAGGGCATTGGACGGGATTGGAATGCGCTGGCGAGAAGAACAAGAGAAATCCAAGCATGAACCATACCATCAATATGGGAGTAGCCATTGACTACGTCTATACTTTAGTTGATATTATCATTAAATATAAATACATCTAGTCTGGGAACATCTATTACATAGCCATCATGGGAATAAGCCACTAGGCATACCTACAATGGCCACCCAGTAGGAAATCACGGTAGATTGGGTTACAGCCAGATCAGGTTTTATGACTCGGAATTATCTATAGACTACACTTACATAAACAATGAGTATCTACTCCAATAAGGGGCAACTAAGGTCATGTTGAGATGTTTTGAGACAACCCTTTTGAATAAACGGGGAAGGTATGTTGTGGAGTTATAACATTGTTTGTGCTGGGTGATTGGCTGATGACTGTTTGGGCAGATTTCTTGACGAAGCCTTCCATATTTTGCTAGTTGTTCTTTCTTCGCTGTTCCAAATGGCATTTGCAAACATAAAACAGCGCTTTAGCGGTCCCCCAAGCATGGGTCCTGTTTGTGACATTCATGTGAAGAATCTGAAATTTAACCACTTCACAATAGCAAATGATCTATTACAAGCCGTCTTTGGGAGAGGGATCAAGTTCCATATTCATCAACATGGGAGGTTCTTAAAACAGTGGACCCCAATAATAATCATTTTTAATGTGTACCATCTGGTTATTTAACATAGCCATGGAAAATCACCATGTTGAATAGGTAAACCCAGGTAAACCATCTATTTCGATTAGGGCCATCTATACCATGGCTATGTTAGTCATAACCAGAGGGTATATAATAGGGCCATGGGGAAACAAATGCTGCCGCACCAGTGGGAACTGTGTCCAAGAAATTCCCAGGAAGTCGATTCTCCCCATGTTGTTTCAGCACATCAAAAGCAGATGGAATATGTGTTTATGGGTCAAAAACTAACTATATACCATCTGGTTATGACAATATAACAGTTTGCCATGGAAAGATCCACCATTTTTTAGTTCGGTAAACCATCTATTTCGATCGAAAAACCATGGCGAACTGTTAGTCATAACCAGAGGGTATGAGAACATGAGATGGTTTCCTGTGGTTTACTCTTGAAAATGACTGGAGTTTATGGTTTCCTGGGTCTTTTTGTTTGTTGAGGACAAGACCATGAACTCCAAACATTCCCACCGTTTTGCTTCTGGCAGAATGGAAAAAAGGCTCGCAAACAAAACAGATCTTACAGTATACCAAGTTGCAATTCGCGCGTTGGGGTGATGCACAAGAGAGCAGGCCTTGCGGAATGGAAAGTTGCGACTGAATGGGATATTTTTTGGGATCTAATACCCATAGGATCCATGTATGCTATATGTGGTAACATTTACCATCAATATACCCCAACTGTTAGCATATATACCATACATGGATCCTATGGGATATGGTAAATAATCAACACTATGATAGTTGGGTGTGTCTGAACATGGCGGAAAAAAACATCTTTATACAGAAAATCATGCGATTAACCATTGGAACTTGATGCACAAGATGTGTTCACATAAAAATCACCGTGGTTTGGAGGATGTTCCCATCATGACATATCATGACTAATCAATTCCCTATGGATCCAGGTACCTTCTAAGGCTCTAAGGAAGTATTTGGGGCGCGATTTGTGGGGCTACATACGTGACGAGGAAGTATTTGGATATATAGGGCACCTGCAACATTAGTTACATACGACTACCCACAATGCGGGACCATGTTCAAAACTTAGCGTGTGATGAAACACAAAACAAATGAAATGGAACCAGGATGAATCAGGAAAATTGAAATAACACGAAAAAAAAATTGAAGTCCTATTGCCTATAGACTTGAGGGGCCGAAAATTTCAAGTTGCATGTGAACATGTCAAATTAAATCATCTTGATCCCGCAAAGGGTGAGTTAGCATAGAACTGCTAGCGACACTTCGATGAGGAACGGGGGAAAATCCAATCCAGTCAGGCAGTGGTGGTTCTTCCCACTAAGCCTGTTCATCCCCCGAAAAAACCGAGGGAGATAGTAGGAGTGGGATGCACCATCAAGTAACTAGGTCTATATTTTTTGGGTGTCCAGTAGACCTAGTAGACCTACTTACTGACCGATATAGATCTAGCAACAGCAACAGCTCTACTAGGTCTATACCACTGGGATGCTGACCCAAAAAACTGACGAAGTCCCAGAGCTGTTGACCCACAGATTCGCTGCGCTGCCGGGACCCACGGGACCCACGGGGACCCTCGTTGCGTGTCAATTTCATTGGCACGTTTCAACTTCCTGGACCCCATATGGCGAGCATGGGTGGATCAATGTGCATGATTCATATGCAAAGTTGACAGCACGGTTAGATGAATTGTAAAGTGAATCAATAAACATAAATGATGATATGAATAGATCATAATAGATTATTATATCATAATTTTTAGATCTGAATTTTTGAGGATGTGCAAAGTTAGGTTCGATTCTTCCAACATCAAGTTGTAGTTGGCGCTCTTGAAAATTATTCATTGCGAATCTGAGGTATGTCATCGATGCGTCTTTGTTAGGGTTGTGTGCATATGTTGTTGGGGACATATATTACATGTATGTAGTGTATGTAATGTAATGTACTGTAATGTAATGTATGTAATGTAATGTAATGTAATGTAATGTAATGTAATGTAATGTAATGTAATGTAATGTAATGTAATGTAATGTATGTAATGTATGTAATGTATGTAATGTAAGGTATGTAATGTAATGTATGTAATGTAATGTAATATAATGTAATGTAATGTAATGTATGTAATGTATGTAATGTATGTAATGTATGTAATATATGTAATGTATGTAATGTATGTAATGTATGTAATGTAAGTAATGTAATGTATGTAATGTAATGTAATGCAATATAATATAATGTAATGTAATGTACGTAATGTACGTAATGTACGTATAGATGTATGGATGTATTAATGTATGTACGTAATGTAACGTACTGTACTGTAATGTAATGTAATGTAGTGTAATGTATGTAATGTATGTAATGTATGTAATGTAAGGCATGTAATGTAATGTATGTAATGTAATGTAATATAATGTAATGCAATGTAATGTAATGTACGTAATTTACGTATAGATGTATGGATGCATTAATGTATGTATGTAATGTAACGTACTGTAATGTAATGTAATGTAGTGTTGTGAAATGTAATTAAAATATGTAATGTATGTAATGTAATGTATGTAATGTAATGTAATGTAATATGATGTAATGTACGTAATGTACGTATAGATGTATGGATGTATTAGTGTATGTATGTAATGTAACGTACTGTAATGTAATGTAATGTAATTAATATATGCAATGTATGTAATGTAATGTATGTAATGTATGTAATGTATGTAATGTAAGGTATGTAATGTAATGTATGTAATGTAATGTAATATAATGCAATGTAATGTAATGTAATATAATGCAATGTAATGTAATGTAATTTAATGTAATGTAATGTAATGTACGTAATGTACGTATAGATGTATGGACGTATTAGTGTATGTATGTAATGTAACGTACTGTAATGTCATGTAATGTAATGTAATGTAATTAATATATGTAATGTATGCAATGTATGTATTGTATGCAATGTATGTAATGCATGTAATGTATGTAATGTATGTAATGTGTGTAATGTATGTAATGTATGTAATGTATGTGTGTATGTATGTACGTACGTATGTACGTACGTATGTCTGTGTGTATGTATGTATGTATGTATGTATGTATGTAATGTAATTTAATGTGATGTCATATACTGTAACCGTTAACCTAACATAATTTAATTTCATGTAACGGAACGTTACCTAACATAATTTGACGTAATGTAATATATGTATGTATGTGTATGTCTGGATGTATATGTGTGTGCATGGATGTATATGTATACGTATGTATATGTATATGTACATGTATATGTATATATTATGTATATGTATGTTATGTGTACACTCATTACATTACCAATGAATATATTGTTTTCACTCATACAACATAGGTTACAATATATATATATATATATATATTATTTATATACACTTTGGTAATTTAACAGGGCTATGGTATAGGTGGCTCACCTAGTTGGATGATTTACCCCTTACAATTGGCATAAGGTCTCTATCATGCACCCTAGTTATTGGAATTATGAACCTTGGCTTTTTTGTACATTCCAATAAATTGCAAACCCAAATCTACATCTTGATACTTGATTTCTTGTTTATTTCTTCCATCAAACATCTCCCATGACCATGTCCATGTCCATCGATTTCCTTTCATCATAATAATGATGTCTGTATTAATACTGTATCATCCCTGCAAAAAAAAAACACATGCGTGGGAACTGCCCATCTGGCCATGGTTTTGTCATAGTTTTGGGATATCTTTTGGTGCTGAAAAAAACCTGGGGATTTGCCATGCGTTGTCCTCAGCTTGACGAAGCCCGGCAGCAGGAACGCCAAGGTCTTGCCGCTCCCTGTCTTTGCCACGCCTGGAGATGTCCAAAACTGGGAGCCCAGGGTGCCAAGTTACACTATGATCTGGACAACCGATGGGTATGTTACAATATGTTACATTGATGATTTATGTATATATTTATGGTATGTAATATGTACATTTATGATATGTTATGTATATTTATGTGCATTTGGGATGTCAACGACCAATTGATGGTCCGAAACTCACAGCCTCACAAATTGGATAGTCGCAGCCGGGGAAATTCGAGAGGTCAAACAAGTTCAACATCCAAAAATGTCACCAACCTGCAACGTGCTATCACAGTTGGACAAGGTTTATACCAAGCACTCATCTTGAGGTCAAGGTCATTGGGATGGGGAAAGAACGGGCGGGCTTGGGCGCTGATTGGACCATATGCTGGTTAGGTCTGGTGGAGCAGTTTGGTCTTTGAAACTTGAAGAATCTAAGAATTGAAAGCTGCTGGTGTTGAAGGATAGATGACACTGGCTCGGCCTTTCCAGAGCTGGTTGAACTACGCCCATCAAAACAAAGTTGAGTGGGGACCATCATCCCATTGTTTGGGATGGAACACAAAATATAATATAGATCATTTGTCATCTATCATATGTATATACATATATATATATATACACCTATATTCTGCATATTCCAAAGAAAAAGTTAGTGATTTGCCTAGGGACCAGCCCAAATCCTCGCAATTCTGAGGCCGGAACCGACTAAGTCCTTGCCAGACTGCAGCACCGGCCACGCATATGACTGGCATGCGAAAGATCAAGGCTGGGCCCTGGCCACCCTCTGGATCCCTTTGGTGATTTTAATGTAGTTTAATGCAGGTCTAATGGCAAGTTCAGAGGATATCGGATATATACTGGTTGGTGGTTTCAATCCCTCTGAAAAATATGAAAATCCAGTTGGGATGATGACATTCCCAACTGAATGGAAAAATAAAATTAATGTTCCAAACCACCAAGCAGGGTTTAATGCAGTTCTAAATGGTAAGTTCATAGGATCTCGGATATATAGATTGGGATTATGGGGAGAAGCCAACATGACTATGGAAAATCACCATGTTGTATAGGTAAATCATCATATACAAATGATATACATGATCTAGAAAAAAAATGGTCACTTTTTCCATAGCTAGGTTAAATAGCAAATTCCTTCCGCTGTGGCTATGAATCCCCTAATAGGTTGTTCCGCACGCCAACCCTGGTGGGATCCTTGAGATATTCCCAAACTGGGCCGTGGGTTTGTCTGAAATGGTGCACCCCTAACTCCAAAGGCGTCCGATCACCTTCCCGATCAAATCAGGTATGCTACCCCGTTGCAATCGAATATGGAACTCCTTGATCCATCTCATACATTCTCATAGCATGTCCAATCGGGAATAATGTCAATCCCTCGCATTTTTACTTCCAATCACCCCTTGGCTGTTCATCATTGAGTCTCATTTTAGTAGCAAATGGCATTGTTTTTTGAGTGGTTCATATGTTTGTCAAAAACAGCGCATTATAAATCCAAAGTTGACATGACGAATTTTGAGAGGGATTGATTTCTCGTTTTATGTACCCTCTGGTAATCGAACATGGCAGTGGAAAATGCCCCATATGATTTTCCCAGCTATAATCTTCCATTTATAGAGATTTTCTCATGTTCGATGACCGGAGGGAAATTCTGTACCAACCAGGAGCTTAGGCTGGCAGCGATGTCTGAGTGTACGCTTTTTCAGAAGGGATAACTATCGGATGATGATATTCTGTGGGGTCATGATATCCAGTTGTAGGATGATGATACTTATATGATAATAATAATAATTTAATAATAATAATACTACTACTAATAATACTAATAAAAAAACAACAATAATAATTTTATATACAGTAGCATTTATAGCATCATATAACATGTTTTTTCGATGTGACATGTTCAACCTGTTTGAAAGCAAAAAAACTTAACCATAGCAATCAATTTCCAGGGTACAATCCTGCTGAACCGATGGTATGTTGCAGTGAGGTCGGCCATGTTCCAACAAAAGACGAGATCATGTCTCATGTGGCGCACTCCCTGTTTGTTGCAGGTAAAAATCACAACGGTTTTCAGGGATAGTTTGCTGCAGGTTCAACAACTATCTATACTGGTTCAGCATGATTTATATACCCTCTGGTAGACTAACATAGCAATTGAAAATGGCCATAGAAATAATGGATTTACGCATTAAAGATAGTGATTTTCCAGTTCGCAAACTCTTAGTTTACCAGAGAGTAATCATAGTTTGTCTGCCAAACGATCAGTAGTGTTTCTGCTTAAAGGGTTGAATCTGCCAGTATCCGCACTCTTTAACCTTGCGGTGCCGGTTCTCCACCGAGAAAATATAACTATCACCAAAAATGGCATTGGGCTAGGAGTGTGCGGAATGGCGGGCACAATGTGGTATAGTTTCAACAAAGAAAATATGATTTGAAGTACCCAGGTCTTCCAAAGATCAAGTGTTCTACGGTTTCTGGACATTCAAAAAACTTTTGAAAGACATCTCCAAACAGCGGTCCCTGACTCTCTGCATTGATTATAGAAGCTTGTCATAAACAACAACAAACGTGGAGGGTGGGATACTAATTTTGGCATAAGAAAAAGCTATTAAAGAACCACACCATGCTTTGCTCCGGAAAAAGTAGACTAGACTAGAATAAAATTAGAATTTAAATAGAACCAATCATATTGGACAATATGGCTGGTAACATTCTGTATGTTACTATCTTGTTTTCATTGCTTACGAGGTCAACTTCCGCACAGTCCCAGACATTGAAACGTCATGCTGTTCGCACGTGCACCGTTGGAACGCCAGGCGCAGCATTAAAAGTTTCTGCAGGTGCACGGATGGCATTTCTGTTCCTGGGCAAAACATAAAAGAAAAAACTGAAGCTATTTTAGCGATGATGTATGATGATGTCCTATCCTAACCAGCACTAAAACGTCTGGCAATGTGGGCCAAAGTGGCTGGGCTCAAACAATACGGATTCATACCATTTCATACCAATGGACAAGGACCAGTGAACTTCCAAAATTGGACACGTCGCCAGTATTTCACCATCCATATACCATCCATATACCCCCCAATGTTTGATGCACCATTTTCCCGGTTAGGTGATGGCCAGATCTTGGCAATTTGCCCAGACTTTTTCCCATCCTGCGGTAGATCACCGGATGGGGCGGTACTTTTTTAGAGCCGCAAGGTCACGTGTTTGGAGAGCGCACGACCAAGAACCCGCATATAGTCACCTGGGGGCGCTGGTTTTGACTAGTTGCTTGAAGCTGGTAGAGTGGTATTAATCTGGTTGGTGGTTTCAACCCCTCTGAAAAACATGAGTTCGTCAGCTGGGATTATGAAATTCCCAACTGAATGGAAAAATTACAATTCATGTTCCAAACCACCAACCAGTAGATCTATGTCTGTCAATGGATTTAAATGGTATATAATCAACCATAAATGGCATATAATATGTATTACTGGGAATAGAATAACCATATATTGGGATATCATGTAGGTGTTGAGGAATGGATGGGTTGAAATGTTAACTGCATGGAATGGAGATAAGGTTGGTCATTGGTCCCTCCCAAAAAAAGAACGCGGGGAATATCATGTGGAAAAGAAAAGCGGACATACAACCAGCAATGTGATACCCTGAATACTCCGATATTAGAAAATTGTTATAATGGGGATGTAATGGAATATAGTGGGAGCTTGATATAGGAATTGTATAGTGGCAATTCGGAATAAGTGGGATGTAAAATCAACAAAAACATGGGAATATAATGGGATGGGGATATAGTGGGGATATCAGCAACAATGATCGATGTTTGGGTGTGTCTGAAAACGGTCAGTATGCCTCATTACACAATGATGAAATACTGTATGGAATGGGGATACCCTATGTTCATCTTCAATCAAGGCCATTTTGGGTGGTGAAGCGATGTGAAGCGCCTAACAAAATCTTATGAAATGCTTCGTTCCTGCGGTTTGGGAAACATGCACAGAGTACCACTGCACCCCCACTAAGGTCTTTTTAAAGTTTTCACAGTCGTTGAGACGTCCTCCGACTGTTGCAACTTTGGCTCAAGCCATTCAATTGGCTCA
>Ga0126342_10019920_pt1 | contig 11341 bp, 10 predicted proteins | sample Cyp1metagenome_FD_92528 | JGI IMG/M metagenome (GOLD analysis project Ga0126342, IMG submission 92528) | Coral microbial communities from Lord Howe Island, Old Settlement Bay, Australia - Cyphastrea 1 metagenome | ecosystem: Host-associated > Invertebrates > Cnidaria > Coral ...
ATCTATCTATCTACCTATCTATCTACCTATCTATCTATCAATCTGTCTAGCCATCTATCTATCTATCTATCTATCTATCTCTCTCTCTCTGTATCTATCTATCTCTCTATGTATCGATCTATCTATCTACCTATCTATCTATGTTTCTCCCTCTCTCTCTCTCTCTCCCTCTCTCTACAGGACCCCCCAAATAGGGGGGTCGGCGGCACCAGGGCGCTAGCCCATTCTATAATTAATCATGAGAGAGCAAGCAGGCCAACTTATCCACTTTTGGGGCAAGCAAATTATGGGCTTGATTGAAAATGATATACTGTGGCTATCTCATTCACCTTCATACCTTAGAAAACATCCAGGAGGTTGCCGAGACACTGTGATGCGACTTGCCATGTCCTCTCCTCCTGGGCCTATGTGAAGAATCACCTCAAGACTATCGTGGCACCGACAGACTCGCAAGTCTTGCATCACATGTTTCTCATGACTTCTTATCTTGCTCATGTCTCGGCTGCTATTAGCAAAACTAAACTCTTCCAAGAAAATCGCCAATCATTTGGCAGAACCTGGTGTTTTGTTTTCGTTGCTTTTTCTCTTGGATAAGTTTGGCCATCCCGCAGTCGAAGCCTTCATGACGTTCCGAGGCCACCAGTTCCGGTGCCAAGTCCGGCCACGCACCATGAGGAAGCGGAGGGATGTTGACCATTGCATGGCTTAAGGACCGGCTGAAGAGCTGGAGCGAAGTTGATATCACCAGGTTTCGGGGTCTTGGAACTGTTGGACGAACATTCTGACAGAGTACTTCAAGGTGAGCTTCCAAGAGTTTGAAGACTCGCAGCAAATGGATGCAAATGGAATGCAAATGGCACCTCAATTGAAAGTGTTCAGCTTAATGTTCGTGAGTGTTCGTGTGTTTATGATCTTCCTGTTTTCTGGATGTCGATGTGAGATACTGTATCTAGATCACCCACAGGTCACCGTGGGGCTTGACACAGGGACTGGTGGAGAGATGTGGAGAGCACAGCACGATGATGGAGCACTCCAGCTGGACATGGCTGGACCAACCTAGCAACATGGAATGGACGTCTCCTGGTCATGGCATGATTTTTGGTGCCTTTTTTTGGTGCAAGGTAACGCTGGCTGGTGGCATCTATGATCATCTATGACTATATGACACACTTTCCAACGTCACCTTCCTCTCAGCGGCCCGACGGCTTCCCGAGCTGCATCGTCTCCGGAAAGGTGCTCACTATCTGCTCATCGTGACATTTCCGTGATAGCGCATCACACACTACGACCACTAGGAGCTCCCTGAGACATCACATCAGTCTTGTGGGTGCACTGACGCATGAGCTGGCATCTTGTGAAAGTTGACGGACGGCGTGCACATCAGAAAGAATCTATATACTCTCATTATCTTCAGAGCATCTGGCATCCTGCTGTGTGTTGGGCGCGTTTCAGATGTTCTTCTGCAATGTGCTGGTGAGTATAACCTGGCTTGTTGGGATGTGATTTCAGGAAGGTCACAACTGACAAAACTCCGCTTTCATCCACGGGCCAGGGATCACGCATGACTAGGAAAACAGGCCCTAAGAACACGGGAACAAAATAATATGTTTTAAGAATTAGTAAGATGTAGTAAGTATATTATGCAATATATGATCATAGAATGTTTTCTTGATAAGTCTGCGGTTTGCGTTCTCGTAGATTTGCCTCCAAGGTGCTCTGTTCACATAGCCACGGGGTGCTCGGTCCCAGCGAAGCGCTACTAAGAAGATCTTGTCAGCCAGAACCCCCTGCTTTGTCAAATACACGTTGGTAGCTGCTAACACCTGAACGCTCAAATATGCTCAACTGATCCATGATCATCCATGATCAAGATGTCAAGATATGCCAAGACATGTGAGGGCATAAGGCCTGCCAACTCATTGATCTTCTTTTTGATCTTTCTGTATTTTGCTCTTCCCTCTACAGATTGAAATATGTTGAATATAGGTTGAAATCTTGTTTTGGCAATGGTTGGGATCATGGATGGTCATGAAGTGTCATAGAATATATTAATATCTATCTATCTATATATATATGATATATATGCATATATCGAAATATCAAAGAATCAGAGAATGCGACGCAATGCGATAGTGGAATCATGTGGAATCGTGGAAGCCTCTACCGTTCCCACCTTGATGGCCCGAGCAGCCGCAGGTGCACGACCTGCTCCGACCACCACCTCTTCTCCGTTCTTCAGAAGTGATGCGAAAAGCCCAGCTGCAAGGCCAACGTGCGTCGCCTCCCGGACCGAATCTTCCAAGAAGGTTCAGTATAGTGTTCAATAATGTTCCACAGTGTTCATGTACAATCATTTATCATAAGTTTACAACCACCCGTGATGCCAACCTCAACTTCTATTACAGTCAATGAATGTCAATGACTTAAAATGTGAACAATTCTCATTGCCCCATTTCGACAGAAACTCAAAAACGAATAATCCCTGCAACTATTTCACCGGGCCAGGCCAGGCCCGTTGATGGCTTACTGACGCAAAATCACAAGATGCCACCCAGTAGCAGGGCCAACAAGGAACTCGGATTCAGATTCAAGAGCCAAAGGGTGCCAATTGCTCAAGAACACATTGATACGCATTCTCAGCAAGGTCTCTCTTCTACCCTTGGCATCCTCAGCTGCTGCAAAAGCCAGGTGCGGGCATGTGTCTCTGGTTGTGGTGACCCGTCACAACCTACATGTCCTGCATACAAATACGGCCAAATCATACCCTCAGATACTCTCAACATTTTCGATGAAGGCTCCATTCAACCGGCAGCTACTGGAAGCACGGACTGGAGAAAACGTGTGACAGTTGAACAACATGCCCACCCAAAAAAAAACTGGATGGCTTTGGCACAGCATCTTCTCCAATCTGATCTGCATCAGAAAAGTCTTGCGTGTCCCCACTGGTCACATGCATCTCTTCAGGGCGCAAACAAAGAGTGCGCTCCTCTGACCTTTCCCTCTTCACGAAGACCATTGCCAAATGCATTGCGCTCAAAGATCTGAAAATGGACTCAGGTCCCAAACAGTCTATCTCACAAGTCTCGCACTCCAGTATCCTGTGCTTGATAGAGGCAGCCAATCGTGCTACATCAGTGTTGCTACCTTAGCTTCCGAATGGCAAGGATCCATTTTTCCTGGAAAAGAACCACACTCACAAAAACATGCACTGAGAATGTTGTCTTTGCATCTGGCCAGCGAAGCTGCTAAGTGGCTTTCACACGATTGCTGCAAAGTTACTGCATCGTAATGTCTCCCCACTGTGACTGTGATTGCTGGCTTGCCGGCCTTAATATGAGCGGGGCGTCAACACCACAGCCACCAAAAACAGCAACAGACAGAAACACAACCCAAAGGATTTCAAAAGGAACATGTAACATGTTCTCGATATATGACCACTGGCAAGTAGAGTGCGCATGACTAGCGCATGCATGTGGGATTGTCTGTGTGTGTGTGAATCCACCACTGTCTGTGGGTGGGCGAGCGTGGGTGAGCATATCGGTATTTTGAGCAGGCCTCATGCAGTCTTGCAAAGGGCTGAGGTTGGACCGAAGGACCAAAAGCACCAACAGTGGGAAACATACACCAAGGAAAAAAAACCGGCAGCCACAAAAATGTAGGACAATGCAGGCAGGCTGGCATAGTATTTTTCCTCTGCAATCGGAAACAATACGACCTGAAAACGAACATGCATACCTCGTGCCAACTGCAAATTACATTGTATTCGTCTGTTTATATGTGATTGCATATTATCATATATTAATTATCTATCACATTGTGATCCTTGTGCGTACGTGCGTAGGTGTTGCTTGAAGTGTTGCGATAGGAGGGACCAGTGAGGAATCCAAGCAGCTTGCCCATGAAAATGTTGGTGAAGGCTTTCTCAAATGCATGGGCCGGGATGCCCATGTCAGCACTTGTCGCACGGCACATCGTCGCATGGCACATGGTGGCCAAGAGAGTCCGCAGCAACGAACCACAAGTTGTCATATCTTATCATATCATGTCTATTCATGTCCATTCATGTCTCATGTTTTGGAATTTTGGAACCAAGCTTTGCGCATATACATTTGGCAATCATTTGGCACTGGACATCATTGAGCTCATTTGCGGATGTTGGACCCTGTTACTCCTCTGTTATGCGTGAGATTCTGAGTGTGCAAAGAGTGCAGGATCCAAGCTGCCTAGCTGAACCAACTCCAGCGGTTGTTTGTCTGGAGATTGCCGTTTGGTTTTCTGGCCCAAAGCATCATGCTTTTGCAATCTTATCTTTCATGCGTGATCTTTTCAATGTGTTGGAAGAAACATCTCCAGGTACTTGTGATTGGCTTCTCAACTTGCTTGTGTCTGTGTTGTGTTGTGTGTGTGTGTTTGTGTGCGTGTGTCTGCGCGTGCGCGTGACAAGGATTTCTCGTGCTGAAGACAATGCAACAACTAGCACACTTATGCTCTGTAGACTGTAGATGTGCTTCGGCCGCCTCGACAATTCCGCGTCTGAAAACTTTGACCTCGACCGAAGCACATCGCCCCTTTTTGTTCTAAGATGTTCTAAGTGCGGGTGTGGCTTCCGCATCTGCAACGATCTGTCTAAAAGAGAAGCAGTATGGTGCATTTGATTTGCACCTTCTGGCCACAATAGAATTGACGCATATTGACGCTGCCAATTCTGAATACATTCGCATTCTGGAAGGCATGGGCTGCTCGGACTCTTGGGGAAAACTTACACAGCTTCAGCCATTGCAGCTGTTTGCAGTGTATCTATAACTACTCACATATATATTATAACTATTTATAACTAAATACTGTACCGTCTTTACCTGAAATTTGTTTGTACATCTCTCATCCTCTCTCAGTATCTATTTATGCCTGTTGATTCATGCGAGTTTTGTTTCAACTTGTCCTGCAATCCAGCTTCTCCATGCTTGTTCTGATCCCTTCGATGGATGCAGTATTGAATCGAAAGGCTGACAGTCACTAACAACTTTGCGCATAGTTTGCGCCACTCCTGCGACTTCCTCTTGAAATGCAGCAAGCAAAGGCTTAAACAGGCCGGAAGAATGAAGAAAGTCAAGCAAAGAATCTCTCATAAGATATTAAAAGAATTTAAAATAAAAGATATCTTTCAGCTGCTCTCGGTCAGCATCATAAAGATTTGGAAGATTTTGGAAGACCAATTTGATCCAATTTGTTTCGGCCGTGTTGAGGTCCAGGACCCTTGTGGCCCCAAAAGAAGGCTCTTGAAAACACAAGAACTTAATGCAGCATAGAGAGCGCTTTATGACGAAGCAAACCGCACTCTTAAAAGCAACATGCCTTCATTCAGAATGCATTTGCATCATTTTGCATCTGCGTCTGGCTCATGACCGTGCGGTCACTGCACTTAATGAAACTTTTTGTGTTCAACTAAAAGACTGTCAGCTGAAGTTCAGCTGGACAACTCGCCACTACTCCAAAAGTGAGACCATGCCATAGATGTCCTGGGCGGGCTTGGACAGGAGTTGAGTCAAGTAATCAACCAGCAACATGTTCCTGTTTAATCCTGTTTACTGGAACACTCCAACACGAACAACACAGTTTCAACAGTTTCATACATTTTCGGAAACATCACTTTGGCCTGCATCATATAAAAGGATACAGTAATCAGTAATCCCTTGCTCAACTGATTTGGAAATGTCAGAGACGTGCGCCGCTACCTCTATGGGCTTTATGGCAGCTGCCGAGATGAGATAAGATCACCGCTATTGCACACTTTTTGCACTCCGCAAACTCAACTGTTCCCCGCTGCCGAGGGTTGCGATCCACACTACGGAGAATTCTCCAAACAAGTCCATGGTAGCTGCTCATTTCAGGCAGTCCATGGTTCTGCGCATAGGATTTCATGGTCCAAAAAACCAGCTGCTTGTTCGTTGAATCTTTTGCCAATAACTCTTTCTGCGCCAGAAGCATGCGCACTTGCACGTCTGATGGTGGGCCCTCCCACATTCCAGTCGATGAGGAGAGAAATGCTTGCCGCAGGTTCTGCAGCGCAGTTGAAGCCGAGGAGGGGAGTAAACCCATGCGAAGTAATGCGCCTTTGTTGTTCGACGTGTTGCAAAAGACAAGCATTGCTTCCACAACGTCAGAATTCAGGTCCTGATCCAAGAAGCCAAGCTTCTGCAATGCTTCTGAAACTAAGTTGTCAGAGTCATTGAGCATGAAAGGCCCACCGCCCTCATGGACACTCGGTCCGAAGCCAGGGCCATAATTCTCTCTCGCTTCTTTGCTGGGGCGTCTCCCGCCCTTAGTGGGCAAGAAAAAGGCTAGATTTTGCTGGTATGGTTCCCATTGACGACCATGATGCTCGATTAGCATCCTTTTCAAGTCCAACACCGCGGCTTGGTATGGGTAAACGGTAAAGGCGTCTCCAAGTTTGTTTGTGAACCAAAACTTGGCCATGGCTGGGCACAGCAAATCAGGACGTGCATCTGGTGCGCAATAGCTGAAGTGTGACAGAAAATCGCGCATTGAAGATGAGTCCAACTGCTTGTAAAGAACTGGCCCAGTTGTCTTTACATATCCAGTGCCCTCAGCTTTGAGTGTTGCCCGAATCTTTGAGGCTCGGGCTTCCGAGGCGGTGTGTGGCGGTAGCCTCACCACCCTGGCGCCAGTGGAGTGGAAGACCTTCTCAACAGCAGGGTTCATCTCTGGCACGAAGACAACGACCTCCTTGCCATGTGACACAGCATCCTGGACTGCAAGCGCAAAGTCTCCGTCTGAGACTAACAGCGCTATGCACTCAACCTGAATGGATTGCTCTGAGAGCATGCGGACTTCATGGATGATCGCCTCATCATTTGGCTGCCCTTCATTTCCGAGGCGCGGCACCTCACGGACGTGGAAATCTTTTCCGTACTGGCAGTATTGTCTCAACTTTGGAGACGTGCTCAAACGTTGCCTGGTCCTGTCAGAGAAAGCGCCGAAAACTGTGGTCCTCACAAACTTTCCCTCTCGAACTAGAGTGAGAAGCGCATTTGCAAGATCATCTTCCAATCGGATGTGCTGATCCGCATCAACAAGTAAAGCAGTCTGCCGTGTCTCAGAAGCTCTTCTCGCCAGGGCACTTCCAATGTGCACATGGTGCCTAGTGTGTCTTTGCCTCAAAGCTTTACGGTTCAGTCGGTTCCGTCTTAGGATTCGGGATCCAAAGCAAAGACTGCAACATGTCCAGTGGGTTGGAGACAAAATGCCAGGATTTCGGAGCCGAAATCCTGGCCGTACTGTCCAAGTCTCCGAAGTCGAGACACCGAGCGACTGACTAAAACGGGCACAAATGACCTGCATGAGATCTTGGCCATGGCAAAAACCAAGAGACGGACATCAGAAACATATGCAACAATATTTCCTCTAGTCTTGAAGATCTTGTTGTTGTGTATTGTTGTATTGCCCGTGCCCTGCTCACATATCCTTATGAATCCTATGCGAGATTCCTCAAGAATCTTAGGATTTTTCTACGGATATCTTAAGATCCTGAAGTGCTGTGAGCCCTTAGTCTGAAATCCTCCAATGGTCTTCATTTGTATCTTGGTTTTCCATTGCACTTGACTCGGTTATCCATTTATGCTGGTGCTGTTGGCCACTGAAGCTGCAGTGATAGTTGCTGTATGCTGCTGTGACAGACTCAAAAAAAAAGGCGGGTGCAACGAATAATACATGATACAACTATGATAAACATATACATTGACCGGTTCATCCGAGCTCTGCGTCCGACGAGACACTCTTATGTTCGACTAATCATATCATGATCAGAGACTATTGGCTTTATTGCGAAGTGGTCATTCAAGACCATGCTTTGTGACCTGCCAGGGTTCTCAAAACACCTTGGGGGGAAAAACGGATGAACATGATCAACATGATCAACATGGCCCCACTGGGGAAGCCACAAGGATGTGTCTTTCCTCAAGCCGTCCCCATCCTCTGGGACCTCAGGTCTGAATACAAGGGGTCGCTTCTGCTGGCAAAGTGCAGACCGCTTTGGCAATTCCGTACGGGTTGATGGTAGATTCTTACTAGATGAATAGTAGATGATTAGATGATTTTAGATGATAATGAAACAATGTCAAACACTTAAGCATGGTCGTACATCTGTACCGTCTGTACCCTCGGGTGACACATTCAATGGCTGTTCAGGCTCAAGATGGATTTACATGGATTTACCATGATTTACCGATTGGATCCCGCATCCAAAAGAGGTCCAAGACAGTCCAAAACGACCCTGAGAGACGCACGACCAGCTCTGTGTCATCCCAGTTCTCTGTCCAACCTGCTCTGTCCAACACAGCAAGCCGACCGGATCATTGAATATCATGTCATGGCAGATATCTTGAAACAGTCACATCACTATACTTGTATATTATACCATCACTAATATATACATATATATTATATATATACTATACATCACTCACGACTGGAGCAAGTCACCAGAGGCCGTACCATCTGTACCCCTGTACAGCTACGCCTGGCATGAGATCTTTGGAGATCTCAGCCAACGTTGGAACATTGTCAGCCTGTGAGCCCAGAAACTTGGACAGCCCCGTCCAGAATCAAGGGATCACAAGGATGTGATCAGTGCAGTATATGAATTCAATTTATATATCAATTCAACTCAATTCATGTACTTATCAATTTCATTCAATTTCTAAATTAATTACATTTAAATATCAATTTATTCTATTTTATTCTACGTGCAGCCTACAGAATTTGAAGTGAAGCGTCGCAAGGTGATGCTGAGCCCTCTGCATCCTCACTTGGGAGTTTGCGAGATGCACAATGACGCCTCAGCCAAAGCCAACGTCCGAACGCAACTGCAATACCTCTATGATATACAGGCTCTAACATGTTCCAACTGCTACAGTAGATTGTTCGAAACGAAGGATGAAGAAGTGCGAACATGAAACGCGCATTGCAACAATTCGACATATCAAAAGATTCATCGTCTCCCAGAGATTGAGAACAGGACCGTAAATCCTCCGTCCAACTCAGTGCCTTACTGCACATCTGCTTCTCAAAAGGAATCTTCGATCTCATGACATTCCAAGCTGCCCCGCCTTTCCAACGACAAACGAGGAAAGGTAGTTGGTCGCCCAAGCTGGAATGAGACCGCCCATGTCAATCTGGCTGCCTAGCTTTTCAGAAAGAATCTGGTCGCGGCAATGTCTTTCGTGCAAGATGTGTCATTGTGTCACATGTAACGATGTGCTCCAATTGCGCCCGACAATTCGCACTCTGCATAGCCTTTCTAGTGCCCTAGGCCAACCCTATATCAACTTTCGCTAGCGCGACAACTTGTGAGCTCCGTCCCCGTGCTGCAGAAGTGATTCGCAATCGGAAGCGAGAGCAAATCCTCCTCATGATTTGTTCCTGCGCCTGAGGCAGAAGAGATCCATTTTAATACTCTAAGATACCCTACGAAGATCTAATAAGACCGGATCTTTCGGACTGGCATGGTGACAAACAATAGGTGGCCGACTGCAAACACTTGCTTCAGGTGAAGCACCTCATGTCCAGGACTCTCGATTGAACTCCAGTCATCGCGATAGCATGCGAAGCAGCCAAGACCCTGACAATCCTGAGCTGGCCTGATCAAAGCTCCAGCCTGGTAACGGGTGTAAAAGCATAAACGCGGAAAGAGCTAGAGGCACAAACACAAAATACAACACTCATCATGACCCACCCCGCTCTAGATTCATCATGGTTCGACATGGTTCAACACCATATTGCAGTATCTGCAGACATCTGCAGTAAACTTGTCTCAATAGGTTTCACCTCTGACAGGTAGCCATGAGAACTTTGCAGGAGCCGTTTCAACACTATGCCGGATTCAACACATCGAACCAGTGCTGCCCAGCCCTTCTTTGCCTTATGGACAAATGCTCGTACTTTTTCAGGATCTTTGTCACCAATGTTGTCCTTCAATCTCCGAAGGTATCTGATGATATGATATCTGATGAGTTCCTGGACTGTACAGCCCACTGTTTGCCCACTAAGTAATTACTTGCGATGCGGTGCACAAGTATAAAGTTTGGCTTTCGAAGAAAACACTGGTCATGGCCCGCCAAATGGTCTACATCTTGGGAGTTGGGAATAGCTCCTGCAAGGACCGCGAGATCAAAGCGCAACCTGATAACCAATGGTCATCAAAATATCACTTCGCTTCATTTCTGGGTGATTCCCTGAGCAAACTTCTAGATCTGCTTGCAATGTTGTCTTGCCTTGGCCATGCTGACAGTCCAAGGGCAACCTGCCAATATGAGTCACCCCGTCACCACCCAAAGGACAAGTACTTCAAAGAATTAAAAGACATTAAGTTAAATCATTTGACAATGTCAGAAATGCATAGAAATGCTACGTCTAACCCGCTGGGACAGCTTCTGGCGCCTCCACTGTCTCTTCAGGATCTCACGATCCCAGAACCTATGACGGGAAAGGCACTCGACTGCTATCCGCAACAAGAAATCCAAGGTAGTGAGGCTGCAGTGGCTGCAGGCTTCGAAATTGGTTTCGAGATGTTTCGGGAGTTTCGATGAAAAGAGTACGGAGATCTACGGAGTAGTATGCAATATGAACAAAGTGCGACTGTTCATCCTCTTTCACAGCGCATTCATGTCGTGCCACATCTTGCCAATGTCTTGCTCAGCATCTGACGGGCGAGGGCAACGAATCAAAGTATGATAAACCTCAATATAGCTGACATATGGTGATATAGGTCACCATCTCAGATTTCAGGATGCTTATCTTATGTTTTTCTCACCTCTACAATGCAGGATCAGCGTTTAACTTGCAACACAACGATTCAAAATCAGCACATTGTTGGTATTTCAGTGCCAACTTTATTGCTTCATGGGACCTCCTCAGAGCTTCCATCTTCACGAGTGGATCTCTCCACCAAACGACTCCTCAATTGCGTACTCTTCAGGTTGAATCAAATGGTCTACTTCTGTTCATTTCACATAATTTCACATTATTTTGCCGAATCATCTAGTATTTAGTATCATTGTCAGTATCATTCAGATTCATTAAGTATATATATATCCGCCGACCCCTGCCGACAGCAGGGGGAGCGCGTCAGAGAAGAGATTACAAGCAACAAGTGTTGTGCAGTGCAAGTGAGGGGCAAGCGAGGGGGGGACAGAAAGGGAAACCAGGTGCAGAGTAAGAAGCCCAAAAAAGGAAGCGAGAAAGGAGGGGCAGTCTCAGCGAACGTAGCAAGCGAAAGAAGCACGAAACAAGAAGTTAGAAGCAAGAATGCAGAAGCAAGAGTAAA
>Ga0126342_10019921_pt1 | contig 11341 bp, 5 predicted proteins | sample Cyp1metagenome_FD_92528 | JGI IMG/M metagenome (GOLD analysis project Ga0126342, IMG submission 92528) | Coral microbial communities from Lord Howe Island, Old Settlement Bay, Australia - Cyphastrea 1 metagenome | ecosystem: Host-associated > Invertebrates > Cnidaria > Coral ...
CAATGTGGGGCCCCCCAGTTATAAGTTGGTTTATAAACCCCATTAACTATAGTTATAAGTACCATAAACCATAGTTATTGGAGTTATAAACCAACTTAGCTATCTTGGGGGCCCCACATTGTAAGTATTGTAACTATATACTTCCAATTTCAATGAAACCCACCAGAACGGAGGTTGAACTCTTCGCTGCCCAGTTCTGTCAGGAGTTCCCTTGTTGGGATGCCGCGTGCGACAATGTCGGACTTGGGACTTGAAACTCAATAAAATACAATTCATTATAAACCACTAATAGTTATAGTAACATAGTACTATAGTTGTAGTTTAGTAAGTTTAGTTAACATTAGTTAACTAATCCAGTTGGTGGTTACCTATGAGTTATACTACCCTCTGGAAATTTAACATAACTATGGAAAAATCACCATTTATAGTGAACTTTCCATAGTTATGTTAAATTGCCAGAAGGTATATCAATATCCAGGTAAACGAGAAAGGTACATTCTAATATCTTATCAGCATATGTTGTTGCTTCATCCATTATACCATACTGGTATCATAACCATGATATCCCCACACTCTTGTCTAAATCACCATGTTTCACCACCTTTTTCCCTTATGATATCCCAGTGACTTGCCTTAAATCGCAAGATCCTTGCCATTTTTTCCTCTTCATCCAGCATTTGTGTTGCTTTTCATCTCCCCACAATGTGCCCCCCCAGTTGTGTCCGTTGGTTTATAAACCGCATGCATACTATACTTAATAGATCATAAGCCATAGTTATTGGAGTTATGTTCACTTAGCCAACTATGGATCAACTATAACTCCCCCATTTTTTGTTGGTTAAGTCCATTGTTCCCCTGCTTGATGGTCAACTAACCCCTTAACAGTTTTGGCCATGGGATGAAATAGCTCCTGCAGCTAAGTTGAACAATGTCACGTAAACGAGGCTTTCTAAGCCACTTGTAGTTTTGAAAAGGGCTATAGCTGTAAGGGACGTTGCTGGTATGTAAATGCGTGCAACATGGTATATCACTAAGTGTTGGAATTGCGAGTTGTTGGTGTACAACTACGACAACGAAGGTAGCTATCATTTGTTACCGGCTATCACAAATCAGCTATAAATCCTAGAAAATCCCCAGTGTTTGTTACTTCAATATGCTTCAATCACCATTCTCCGATTGTTTTTTGCTATAACGGGGACCCATGCACTGCACAAATCCAGGAACTCGCTGGCTCTATGGTCTGGGCCTCGCAGCTGTTGCCACATTGGCCTGGGTCACGCGACATGAGCCCAGGATGGACCAGGGGATTTTGTGCCAGAAAAACAGTGTGGGAAAAGTGTGGGAAAACCCGGACATGGGTTTTCAACCATGAAATGTGTGGGAAAATGAGGAACATGTCGTTGGTCTAAATAATATGTCATTACATATTGCCCCTGGTTCGGAATCCTGAAGTTGGTAGACACTTACAGATGGTGAATTGACGTGAACTGTTGGGTTCATGGTGATGAAAAAACAAAACGTAGGGTTAGAACCAACTTATTATTGGGCACCACGTTGTATGCTTTTGGGTTTAAGTGTTTGGTTCATGGATACGCATGGCCCACTCCTACAAACTATTAGATGTTGATGGTTTCACTGTGGTTGACGGATGGAAACCAACACCTAGACCCTGAAGTAAAACCCATAAGTACTTTGAATGACTGGTTGGTGGTTTGGAACATGGCTTTTATTTTTCCATATATTGGGAACAATCATCCCATTTGACTTTCATATTTTTCAGAGGGGTGGGTCAACCACCAACCAGATGATATAATCCTGTAGGTTGGGTGTTTCTTAAAATTTGGGTACACCTTTCATGGACAACATGACCAATATTCGTAATATCTTGGGGTCCCCCATATGCAAGGTACCCCTTTGAAAGCAAGAATTCCGGATCTTTCCAGATTGCACGTGAATTTCCAATAGTTAGTTAGTTTCCCTGAATTTCCAAGATTTGAATCTATTTGAATCCCATCGTTGGGTTTGTTTGACAATTAGGTACCACTCGTTGATCTTTGTATTACCAAACTTGGGCGATATGCACAATGTTCAGACAAACCCAAATGGGTTATATCAAATTACCCTGTGGTTATTTGACGTGGCCATGGGAAATCACCTTTTTTAATAGGTAGATCATCATAAATCATCTATAAATGGACCATTTTCCATAGCTATGTTAAATATTCAGAGGGTATCATTTATTGTTGGTTAAGTTCTCGTTTTAGTCCATATACATATGATGTGCCAACTGTGCCATCATGCCATTTGATTTTGCCATGAGAGATTGCTAAACGCAAACGACACCCCGTCATATCCCAATGATATCCCAATGATATCCTATTGTTGGTGATATTCCCATTATATATATATATCCCTAGATAGTCCCATATTTGTCCATGTCAAATCCCATGAGGTAAGGTTGTGTAGAATATAATATATATATGGAGATATCTCGCATTATGTCTCCGATGCATTCCCATGCATATCCATAAAAAGAACAACGGTGTGGCACTTTTCGACTGTATGAAACGAAGTAAGTTCCTGTATGTTTTTCACACATTTCCCATAATTACTTTTCATAGATGTCCCTTAATTTCCATAGATCTGTCCAAGTTTTTCCACACACTTTCCGTACATTTCCTCATTTTTCATCGGTGCCACGAGACATGTGGACTCCCTGTAGGAGTTGGGCCCCACGTGCTTTAGCCGCTGCGGCTGCACCAGCTGCAGCTCCGGTGGCGACGGAGGCACTCCTGAAAAATCCCAAGAAATCCCCCCTGTTACCCTCTGGTAATCAAACATAGCAATTGAACATTATCCCATATTTATATGGAAGTTTTAAGGGACACATTATGGAACATCAAGTATGAATAGTGGATTTTCCTGCAGGTCATGTTTCATTGCCGGAGGGGTTTTCCTCCCACCAGATCCCGAAATAACGTGGATGGTTGCGAACCCCTGCATCATCGAAAGGATTCTTGAAAGATGTTGAAACCCTACAATGTGAGGCCCCCCAGTGATGTTAGTTGGTTTAGATTCGCCCCAGTAACTATAGTTATTTGCGTACCATAAACCATAGTGAAATTGGAGTTATGTTCACCAACTTAGCTATCGACCGGGGGCCTCACATTGTATAGATAATGGGATCATATGGGATCTACTTATTGGATCACATCCCTTTTATCCTGCTGCAGGATACAGTGGATGGGCCAGCGAAATCCGGCACCTGTTGGTAAATGGTTTATCCCATTCTAATTATCTCATTATAATCCCATTATAACCCCATTATAATCCCATTATAATCCCACTATAATCCCATTATAATCCCATTGTAATCCCATTATCCCATTACCATGTTTCATAGTTACCTACTGAGTAGGTTTAAATAGTATAGTAGAAATATAGTAGTGATGAAATAATCCCAATTCCAGTATAATACCGATAGTAGTTTTGAAATATATAGTTACCAACTGCAGGATTTCCCATGTTTTTTTTTGCGTTGCCCACGTCGCTTGAGGCGACTTCGAAGTGCCAGGAGCTCCAGGCGGAGCACATGGAGACGGTGAGGCGCGTGTTGAAAAACCGTTGTTGGGAAAATGGTGTTTCAAGCGACTTCAACGAAGAAACATGTGCAGTTTTGGCCCTTTACCAGTTATAAGTACTTATAACCCCATTTATAGAAGGTATAACCCCATTTATAACCAGTTATAACTAATAGCCATGGCCATAACTGTGGAATTCGAATGGGATTTAGAGCTGATTTCAGGTCCGATTCGGGCCGGAATCGGATTCGTGGTTCATGAATCGAAGCCATGGCTCCGAGGTCGCGCATTGCTGGCTGGGAAAAGGTGCCTTAAAAAGCCGACTGGCTGTGGTGATCTGTGGTGCTTGTGGTTAGCTTGGGAGCTTGGATTTCGAGTTTGTTTCTTTTGTTTCCGGCAAGACTTGATTCAGATCATACGTTCCTTTGTTCAAGATGTTCAAGTCTCACTAGACTTCCAAACACCACCTGAAAAGCTGGTTTTTCAGTAGGATTTCGGGGTTCAACGTTCTCAGGAGCTGTTTTGTTGGTCAAAACTGCCTATGTCTATGTGGGCTGATCTTCAAGTCCTCCATTTTTGAGTCTACACCATTATTTGTTGGTGCAACCCCATCTATGTATACCTATAGTATATGTATACCATATAGTATGTTTTGGTCACTAAAAACCCTACAGTTATGACCCTTTACTAGTTATAGCTATTCTTATGTTTATAGATGAGGTTATCATGAACCATGGGGTGACTTACTGACAAACAACTGCTATTTTTGGGCCATATATCTGTAGTGCTATTTACCCTCTGGTCATTTAACATAGCCATTGAACATGTCCCATAGAAATGATTTACCTATCAGAGATTGTGATTTTCCATAGCTTTTTGTACGTTTACCAGAGGGTAAATCTCCATTAATCACAACTGATAATCATTGATTGTCATTATTAACCACTATTAACCACTATTAACCACTATTAACCACTATTAACCATAGGGAAACCACCAGGTATCCCCATGAAACCAACACGGTCACGCTTCCCTTCACTGCACCAGGCTTCCAGTGAAGGCCGGTCGGTGCTCCGCTACGGCAAGCAGGCAATGGTGACTGGAAGGATCTGGAAGGATGGGGCTGAAGGGTGTCATTGGCCAAAAAGACATGTAAGGTGGTGCCGTGGTGCCCCATAGTTAGCTAAGTTGACTTATAACTTGGTTAACGTTTGGGTTTATGGGAAATAGAACTACAGTTAATGGGCCATTTTTGGGTCGCTTTCCATAAATGGGGATGCCCGAAAATGGATGGTTTGTAATCTTTGTAATGGAAAATCCGAAAATGAAATGGATAATTTGGGGAACTGTACCCCTATTTTAGGAAACTTCTATATGTAGGCTAGGTTTTCAACTATCATTATAGTTCCTATGGGGATATGGTTGAAAACCCATTCTCCCATTCCCATGAACTAAAAATGACCATGTTACCCTCTGGTAAACAGCCACATAACAATGGAAAACCACCATGCTATTAATGGTAAAACTCACTATTTCTATGGCCATTTTCAATAGCTTTTTGTATGTTTACCAGGCCGGGTATACTCAAATATTGACTATCTTATCATCAGCAACCACAATTGATGGTTAAGATCTGTGGGATGGTAGAAGTACATTTCTTTGGCGATCAGCCAATCATCAACTAGAATCATCTATACGGTAATAGAATATGGTCTATGGTAATTATACATGTGTATATATATATATATAGGGTCCTATAGGGTATATGATATATCTACATGGTTAACTAACATATGATCAGCCAATGACTTTGAATTATCATTAACCCGCCAATGATTCGTGTTTAGTGGTTAGTCAAAAAAAAAACAACTGAACTGATTATAGTGATAGTGGTTATTTTGGCCATATCATTCAACCAACCATCAGTGGTTCACCCCACGGATCATGTTTGTGGTTAATTTTTACATAGTTCAGCTATTTGTAGACGAGATGAGCTACTGAATTGGAACATACATCAACAACTAACCATGAGTTTTCAATTATATCCACATAGTTCAATGGTTAAACACCATATGTTGGAGCCAAAAATGGCTAAAATGAGTTGTGGTTGCAACCTTCGTTCAATAATTCCACTGAATCCCATCCCATCCTCCATACTAAACCATGATTTGGGGGGAAGGGTCTCATATTAGGTAAATGAATTCATGTATGGCCGAGAAAGTCATCTCCAATCCTAAAATATTTCAACATGTGAATCACGTGGTATAAGTGCTTTTCTGGACTTGGGGAAATCATCTCCACATTAGGTTCCAATCTCCACAAGGGGATCACCAAGCTATAGCTGGATTTGTTCATCCCCTAAAACCTGTTTTTTTAATTGAAAAAAAGGTATTGATAGCCATACTCATCATTAATATACATTAATAATTGTACACATTGATATACATTAGTACACATTGGTATACATTAATATACATTAATATACTGTATCTACTTGAAATGATTTATGATCCTAATTGACTTGGACAATTTTCGCCGGGTTGAATGCATCAATGGTTGTGATTGGTGCGAGCTTTAAGGCCATTGGGACGATTTGCAACATGATGAATAAACACTGATTCATAGCTATTTTTGTTGGGTTGTTTTCAGTTTATTTGTGGTTTTTGTTGTCATGTCTTACTTTAATTGCCCATGACACCCTGATGTTGTCTATTTTGTTGCGCGCAGGCGTCACAGCTGTTGAATCGGACCCTCAGTAGCCCCTTGGTCGGTTGGCGGTGATCAACGGTCGGTTGACCCCCATTTTCCTCATGGATTTTTGAGATTTCACCTCGAGAAATCATGGTCCGACCTCAGAAAGCTGTCCCAATACCCCAATATCAATAGATACGGTATACCCTCTGGTAAACATACAGAAAACTATGGAACATCACCATGCTATTACTGGGAAAATCAATTATAAATGGTGGTGACTGGAACATGGCTTTTACTTTTCCATATATATATATATACATATATATTGGGAATTTGATCATCCCAACTGAGGATTCGTCATCATTTTTGCAGAGGGGTGGCGAAAAACCACCAACCAGATATCTACGGTATATATCGATTTCGAATTCCAAATGGGGCCAGCAAGCCAACAGGGGACAAGCGGGATGGGATTGAAGTTATGGCCATGGTATGGTATTAAATGTATAAGTATTGAGTCAAAGTTTTGAATGTGTTATTAGATTGTTTGGTTTATTGTTCCAGATTCATGGTTTATTGTAGCTAATGTCTATTGTATCATTGGTTATTGTTGCATTAGATATCGTTAGATTCTGCAAACTGTGATTGTTTGGAACGTCTCTTTGTAGAGAGTTTATGATTGTTTGATCCAGAAACTTGAAAGTCCCAGATTGTTCAAAATGCATTCTGGATACTCCAACATACTTGTAGCATCTTGTAGCAATAGAGATGAACATCCCCAAGTAGAGGAAGATCCTAGACAACTCGAGTCACTTGAGATACCCTCCATACGTTTAGATGTGGGAAAAACCATGAAAACCCACCATGTGTAGATTATTTTCCTCAATAAAAACCATGGCCTTTTCGGTAGTTTCCATTGCCATGTTAGAAATTGCCAGAGACATCCAGTGCTCCGAGCCCGCAGCATGCGGCATGCGGCAGAGTCGCAGAGTCGAACTGTCTTCAAAACATCAGGCGTTCTGCTCTTCTACAGTGGATGGAAGAATCCTGCACCAGTTGATGGATGGTTTACCCTCTGGTAATTTAACGTAACTATGGAAAATCACCATTTTTGATGGGAAAATCCACTATAAATGGCCATTTTCAATAGCTATGTTAAATTACCAGAGAGTATCCCAGTGTAGTCCCATTATTTACATTGTTTTATAGTTCCCAATAGTTACCAACTGGTGCAGGATTTCGCAACCATCCACAGTACGTCATGGGCTCAAAGGAACTGGTTCTTTTGGTGATTACTTGATAATTGACACCAACAGGAGACCAATTGAAAACATGTCTGATTCTAGTTGGTTATCCCCATGAATATCCCTGTAAGTATCTTCCATTAACTCCAATATTGTGACCAATACTTTCTGTAAGCAACCGATATAACCTTTATGAACATGTCTTATAACAGTACTTTTTTTTATTATGCATCATCTCTTATAACATGACTTTTAAATATAACATGACTTTTAGATACTTGCAACTTGTTTTGTATATATGAAATCATGTTTTTGAATATATAACATCTTCTCCAACTATACATTGTAAATATACATACACAAACTTCTAAAAACATATCACCAAAAATTATGGTTTCTAACTCCAATTCAATTGTTTATGATATGACGAACTAGTTTTGTCAGTCTGAGTTCGTCCAAGGTTTTGACGCGGCTGCCAGGCGGACCTGGGATTACTGGTGATGTCTGGTGGATCGGATGTGGGATTTGATTAGGGACTTTTTTGGGAGGAATCACCGGGGGTTTCAGTGGCGTTTTTGAAGTGGGATTTTCTATGGGTTCTATGGGTTTCATGGGTTCTTTTAATGGGATTTCATGGGCTTTTACGTTTTTGTTGGTAGTGATTTAATGGGATTTCATCGGGTTTTATGGGTTGTTGATGGTGATTTAATGGGATTTAATGGGATTGTTACAGTGATTCACAATTTAATGATATTTCATGGAACATATGGCACTTACTTCACCGACTTTCAAAGTATTTTGTTTATGCTACTCCAGAGTATATTGAGGGGGACGGGAAAAACATGCAAAATGCACTCATTTTGGCTATGTTTGACACACTATTGACCAGATGCTCCATGGTGCGCGTGAATTTGGAAGTTTAAGGGTATCCCCATACCTTGTCCTTAAACAGGAGGGGCTAAACAATTCCCATTCGTAGGTGTTGACGGTGGCGCATAAAAAATAAGGCCTCAATGGGTCTGTTGGGACCTTACTCTTCATAAACTTGAATAAATGTGCTTGTGTCACAAAGATTTGGTGACAGCAAGTGCCAGAATTATGGTGAATTATGGTGATTATTCGATTGGGGCAACTACCCCAAAATTGGTAAACAGCCACAGAAAACTATGGAAAGAACATCACCACCATGCTATTAATGGGAAAACTCACTATTTCGACTGGGCCATGTCCAATAGTTATGTGGATTCCTAGGGACGAATGATGAAGATCTGGGGTTTACTTTCTATGGTGGATGTTGCAGATCTATGTGAGTTTACTGGAGGGTGCAACATGTTTGTTGCAAATTGCTGCTTCAAACCTTCCACTGCGGGCACTCATAACTTGTTGACATCCTGCAACGTCCAACTGTTCATTGCTTTTTGCTCCGACTGCGCAAATTGCTGCGTTTGCGCCCAATTCCGGCTCAATAACATGTAGGTTTGCTCGTTTCGGTCGCCTTTTTGTTGGTTGATTTTTCGGTCATTGACACATCGCATACACATCGCGATTTTCCATGGATTTTCCCATGGATTTTCCCAGCATCTCCGATTCACATAGAAAGTTTCCATGTACAAATGTACCTAAGACCCACTAAGATCACTAAAGACAACCAGCCCAGCCCAGCTGTCACAGCACCGTAAGAGCCGAGCGGTCGGGTCTATGGTGAGCTGGATGGCTCCTGAGTGAGAGGCATGGGCCACCCAGTTACCCTCTGGTAAACATACAAAAAGCTATTGAAAATGACCATTTATAGTGGATTTACCCATTGAAAATGGTGATTTTCCATAGTTATGTTAGTTTACCAGAGGGTATAAGTTGGTTTATACACCCCAGATATAGCTATAGTAGCTATAGTGTTAAGCATCATTAGAACCATAGTGAAATTGCAGTTATGTTCACCAACTTAGCTATTTCGTTTACAGGAGCCCCACGTTCCACGTCTGAACATTGGCCATTGAATGCGGAAATTGATGAGAAACCAGTTGGATTGGGATATTCCATGTTCAGTTAAATTCATGTGTTGTTTGTGAAGGAGAAGCTGAGGTTCTATAGGAACTTGTGACATCCCATGGTTGTACCATCTCCCATGGCGTCTTGTTGCAGATGGGTGTTGTAACTTGTAAATTAAAAGTTATAATCTAGTGAAGAAAAATGACATGCATATTGACACATACCTCCGCCCCCGCCCCAGCGCCAAAAAAAACAAAACATATCAAACCAGGATGTGAATTCGATGATGATAGATGATGTTTCTCCATCCTTTCCAGGTTTTCAACTTGTTGGCATTTTTTTAAGGGTTGCATCCATTGCATCCTGCAAGGCGCTGGCTGCCATCTGGCATGGGCCAGGCGACTGCGGAGCGAGAATGGAATTCCAAGGGGAGTAGTGGGATTTAACTATCATTTACAAGGGGATACAGGTGATCTAGCGGTTTTAACCATCAAACATATGGGGATGTAGTTGATACGTGATGGTTGATTGGTTCCTAGACTGTACTTAATCGGGGATTATGATAACCCATAGTCAGCAGATACCTATTAACCATCCAGTATTTCATGGGACTGGATAGGGGCATGTTTCATGGGACAAATGATTAAAGGCGCAGGGAGCATCTTAGACAATTTGGTTATCTGAAGATTCATTCTCAGTAAATCAACCATTTCTGCAAACATGTATTTGGAATATGAACGTGAGTTGTTTGTTTGGGTTTAAGAAAATCCAAGTATGAGTGTAGGACAGTGTGGGTCGCAAGCCTGTGGGTAGGCTAATTTTAGTGCTTTCTAATGTTTTTCAATGCCCATGGTACGCCCCTTTGCAAGCTTTGACTCATACTTCGGATGGCTTTTGATTTTGTTGCTGGGGCTTTAAGATGCTTTAAGCTTCCTTGTTGATACCCGTACCTGTTGAAAAAAATCAGAAGGTTTCAACATTCCGGCGCTGATGAATGTCGTCAATAGCTCACATAGTTGAGGTCATTAGCTCACATAGTTGAGGGCAGTGCTGTTTGTGGCCGATTCTTCATTATCTGCAATAATTATTAATATGTTTTCGGTTTGTTAGACATCACTTTTTCACTTGTGCTTCAAAGATGAATTCATATTCACACAGATGATGAACATATTCCGCTGATTTTCCCCCATGATTTACAGTTATGGCCCAAAATACCAGTTATAAGTACTAAGAAAACCCCATTTATAGGTCATGTATTTTATCCCATAGAAATAACCAATTAGTTCACTAATAGCCATGGCTATAACTGTAGGCCTTGGTTCATGTCCTCCATCTGACGACCTCCATGGCTTCGGCCCACCGCCCAGGGCTTCTCTAATCACTGCGACTTGTGTTTCTGTGGCGTCGTAGTGCTGCGCCCAGGGTACCCGGGTTTCACCATGGGCCCATGGGATTCCATGGGATCGTGGTGGTGACTAAAAAACATGGCTGGATTGTGACTTTCCCAGTTGGGAATGTCATGGAATGTCAGAATCACTGACGAACTCACATCTTAAACAATTTCACTCCAGCATTGTTTTATTCATTTTTCAGAGGGCTAGCGAAAATCCATGAAAAACTACCAGTACTATAAGTCTTATTAATTTAATTAATACTACTTGGATTTCCATGGGGATTTCGAGAAATGATGGGACAAAACGATGATGAGTTCCATGGCGCTGTGCTGGAAGCGCTTTCCTGAGGCCATTCCGAACGCGAACGCTTTGCCGGGGCCAGACCCCGAGAGTCCAGTGCCCAGAAAGGGGCCATTTATGGGGACCCCCATGGGGACCCCCA
>Ga0126342_10019922_pt1 | contig 11340 bp, 5 predicted proteins | sample Cyp1metagenome_FD_92528 | JGI IMG/M metagenome (GOLD analysis project Ga0126342, IMG submission 92528) | Coral microbial communities from Lord Howe Island, Old Settlement Bay, Australia - Cyphastrea 1 metagenome | ecosystem: Host-associated > Invertebrates > Cnidaria > Coral ...
ATTTTGTTCTTGGGGTTTGCCTGTGGGAGATGCAATGTTGAAGTGACAAGTGCAGCCATATTTTTTTTCTGGATGGGTAGATTCATGGAGAAAAGTGGCAAAAGGAGACTGCCCAAAACGTGGACGCTCACAACGCTGCTTTCAGAACATATTATGGTTTGTCACAGGGGACACGCTATGACTTTTGTGTCAGACCCCCCAAAAAGTCTCGGCTCTGGACGTGCAAGGGGACGCGTCCGGTGCAGTCAAGGACTCCTGGCGATCGTGAGTTCTACAATGGATTACCTGCTGATAAGCAGTTACTGAGTGAGCAGTGTTCAAAATCCCCCTGTCGTCTTTTGATCCTGGTTGGTTAATAGATTTTCCCAGAATGGGTTGCGATAATCCTCTACGTATTGGGCAGTGTAAACACCTATATACTATAAACATCAACCAAGAGTGGTTTTGAACACTGCTCAAGCGAGATGGTCCTTTAGTTGCATCCACCCTGATATTCAGAACTATCCAGTGGGTCTGTTAGCATGGTGGCGTATCATGTTGTCCATCAAAACTGCAAAATATCTAGATAAACTAAAACAATAAGAATGATAATTAACTGATTTGTGCCAGCCATTTTGGGATAGTTACCCGTTACCCGTTAAATCCTAATCCATCATTCCCATCATTCCCATGGTGACGTCACAGTGAGGTTGTCAAAAAAATCATCTAGAATTTTCGAATGGTATTCCCACATGCCCATGATACCATCATTTTTCTTGGTTCAATCACCGTTTTCGATGCAATTTTTACTTCCAGAGTGGGCCCCCCCCCTTTCCCCCGGGTTTTTCGGGCCCCCACCTGTGAGGTTTGCGCGATGTCGCTCCAGGACCTCATCAATTCCGAGGTGTCCACCCTTTTTTGCTATTTTGGCAAGATTGGCTTGGATTGATTGGGGAAAAAATGCAACAAACTGAGGTTTTACTATCAAAATCTATCAAATGTGGGGCAACCCTGTCGAATTTCCCCCAAAAAAATCCGCCAGTTCTGAAACTCCTATGACAATCCCGGAAACGGGCGCTGGTTCTGAACTGCCACTTGTTGGAATGGAGTTCAACTCTCGAAGGCCCCAACACTCGACCAACCAAAGTCCTGGCACGGCACAATGGCACGAGTATGTGAAGATGTAGATTCGGTGAACAGCAGAATCATCGTCACATCACACTGGGAGGTCTCAAGAAATCTTCAGCTATACCCAGAATACATCCGAACCGCTGCTCAGCACATGTCTACAACCTCAAGTCCATCAACACCGATCATAGAATTCAAGAATGGCGTTAATTCAAACGCAAAAAGGCAAAGCGTTATACTCAGAAACATGCAAGGCAACATGCGAATTCCACCCAAAACACACAAAAAAACAGAGGTAAGCATCAAGTTCACCCCAACATTCACATTGTCACAGTGTTGTTCTGTGTTCATGCCATTCAAGGCTATATTCAGACACATTCACCCAGAATCCCCGAATTCTCCTCGCCTGTCTGGAGACCTTCTGGCCTTGCAAGGCCTGTGTGCAGGGGTTTGGACTTTCGGAGGCATCGCTGAAGTTTGTTTTCAATAACCATGAATAAACCATATTCTATACATATATATATATATTGGTGCATGATATACCCTGGGGTAATCTAAGTTAGGCTGGAAATCACCATCTTTAATATGCACATCATCTATAAATGGGCCATCTTCCGTGTCATCCGATGATCTTCGTCGTCACCTTGCAGGGGTTGCCACCGCGCGTGGCAGCTGCAAAGGTGTGGTGCCCCCATTGCTCTCCTCACGAGCAAAAGGCGATTGGTTCAAGGGAAAATCTACAGGAAACCATGGTTTGTTACAATCAACTATAGGGGTTGCATGTAAATTTTCGCCAGCAATTCATTAAAACAGTGTTTATAGATATTCATAGGGGACTTCATACCATAAATGGGATGCACATTGGTTTATAGGATGTAAATGGGGCTGGTCATTTGAAAGTCTTCATTGAGGGCCTACCATCATACCATCAACATCCAAAATCCAGGGATGGAACACAGTGATTGAACCATCTACCAGTTAGAAAAAACACCCGATATTTCCTATGGATAGAACTATATATATATACCCTCTGGTAAATTCACACCCTGCCAGATAGGGATTGGAAGATTAGTTCCATTGAAATAATGCTATTTTCAGGTCTATGTTAATTTACCAGAGGGTATATATATATATATGGGTAAATTATAATATTTCACTAACCTGAAAAGTTAGGTCCGTTTGGGGATGATTCCCCACAATCTAACCATGATTTCCAGTGAGGGAGAACAGTGAGGTCGTGATCAAATTTACCCAGATACAGTATATACATACAACATATCCTTCCCATATGGATGGTTTATTTCATGGAAAACCCATCAACAAAAATGGATAATTAACTAGGGCTACCCCAGATATATGATATATAAACATATATGAAACCACCTACCAGTGATTAGGCTGTAGAACCACCCAGTAAATCCCCACAAGATAAAAAAAAAAAAAAGCACTGGGTGGCCACGAAATCGCCATCACGACTGGTGAATTCCATGGTTTCTGGTAGATATAATCAGATATAACATGATATAACTATAATGAATGAGGTTGAAGAACTTAGATATATTGTATTTTTGATAGAACTACAGATATAACTATAGATATAACTATAGATATAACTATAGATATAACTATAGATATAGCTATAGATATAACTATAGATATAACTATGGTAATGTCAACCCTGGATTAATGAACCCCAAGCGGCTGTTTAATTGGTAAGGTGCCATTTAAGATTTAAGTATCAAATCATGACTATTGGGGGAATACCCCACTAATAAACCATGATTTATTAATCCGGGGTTGACATTACCATAGTTATATCTATAGTTATATATGTAGTTATATCAAACATATAATATATCTAAGTTCTTCAACCTCATTAACTATAGTTATATCTAGTAGATAATATTCCTCACCTGGCAATTGTTGGCGAAATTCCCGCGTGAGAACATGTAAGGGTTCCCCGAGATTGCTGCCTTGAGAGGAAGCGGTGCAAAGGCCATATGCACCTGCCGCGTCGTGAACGTTGGCAGAAATCCACGACATGTCTGCGGGTGTTTGTCGGAAAATCATCATGTACAAATACCATACATGTGATTAAAATAAATATCTGTTAATATCTAAAAATAATATCTATAATAAATATCTGTATCTAGAAATATCTGCAAATATCTATTAAAAAATTGTAAAAATCTATAATAAATATCTACGGATATCTATAAATATCAAGCAATTAAATGAGTTGCAGTTTTTTCCGTTGCCAGGTTGAATTGCCAGAGGGCTGAGATTTATCTCCAAACCGGTACATGGATGTTCATCCCCTCATATGGGTAGTCAAACTTAGGTACCCCAATACTTAGACGGTTGATACTAAACATAGATGAAGCCATCTGTGTTTTGTTTGGTCTTAAATGGCTCCATTCCCAACTGAGTGCTGCACATCTAAATCATCACTCTTTGTCCTGAGCGCGGAAAACACCGGAGATCATGCTTCATGCAGCCTTTTTTGATGTTCCCCTTTTTTTGTTGGCTGCTTGTAAACAAATATGATATGTGATATTTCTTGATATTCTGAATACCCTCCGGTAATCTAATATAGCTATGGAACATGGCCATTTATAGTTGATATTCCCATTAAAAATGGTGATTTTCCATAGTTATGTTAGTTACCTATTGTTGATTTTACCTATTCAAACCTGTGATATTAGCTATGTTAGTCATCAAGCTCGGTAAGAAGTCTGGAGGGCTTGAGGCCTGCAGTGGAAACCTCGGTCAACATGGGGAAATCCCCTCTGAATGTGCATATATATATATATGAATATATATATATATATTAATATATATATATATATATGTGCATTAAAATGGGAACATCAGGCTGAACTATATTAGGGTGATTTTCCAGCCATGTGTTATGAAAATAGATTATTATTATTAATTGTATATTTTATAAATTAGCATTGAAAAAAATGTGTGTTCTTTTTAGTTTCCCCCCAAAAGGCTTTCGGATACTTTTGGCCTTGTAACCTAGCAGCTTGACCTTTTGGCCCCATGCCTCCTGGTCCGAGCTTCAAATGTCGCTTCAAGTGCCTCATGACGCGCTGATCTCCCCTACAGCGCACCCAAACTCGCGAACTCGCGAACTCGTCACCGGGATGAGCCAATCTGTGCCAGGCATGACCTGTCAAAGATATTTTTAATTTTTAAAGATATCCCATGTAGTTTGAAATGGTGTTGTTGTTTTTTTTCGATATAAACAATTTGAATCAGCAACAGAACATGAGAACACTGTGCCGTGGATGTCTGTTGTTGCAGCTGGAGCCAGGGGGCACATCAACAATCTGTGGTCAGGCGGATTCCCACTAGACCTCACCGTGTGAAGGAACCGAAACGTCTCGGATGCTTGCTAGAAAATGTCCGGAGAGGAAGCAGAAAGCTATTGAACCAGGTGTTTTTTTGGGGGATTGAGCCATGAAAAATGGTGATTTTCCAAGACATCGTCAGCTTGAAAAGATCCAGGCTTTTTGCCCAACGCCTTCGCGTTTAAAACGCGTTTCAAGACTCGTCAAGGCACCTAGCAGAATCACAAACAACTCACTACCGTGCCATTCACCGATAGGCACCGCAGACTGGATGGCAAGATTAGATCATCCAAATTCAGAAGATACTGTTTGCCAAAAGCCAGACACTGTAGATTGCTGGGCCAAGTTACATCCTGCAAGTCTTGGTTGAACCAACAGCCAAAAGTCAGGCTTTCAAGGCTGCTTGGCAAGATTGTGTTGTCCAGGCTCTGGTCAAAATGATCACCAAACGTCAAATGTCGTAGGCTCCCTGGCAACTTCACATCATCAAGGCTTTGGTCAAAATGACTACCAAAGGTCAAGCTGTGAAGACCACCCTTGGCTTTGCTCAAGATGGCCCAAAAAAAAACAGATTTACCAGGAAATTTACCACTAGATTCCCCATGATTCATCATGATTCCCAATTTTTAAGTGGATTAGCCACTCTAGGAAATTAAAAAAACACTCAGCTAATCCCGGCATCTGGTAAGGAAACAGCCTTGAGGCTTTGATCGAACTCAGCGCCCAAGGTCAAGTGCTCTAAACTTCTTGGCAAGTTCACAGCCTCCAGGATCTGGTTGAACCTGTTGCCGAAGGTCAAACTTTGGAGACACTTGGGCAAGGTGGTGTTGTCCAAGCTCTGATTGAACATACAGCCGAACGTCAAACTTTGAAGACTAGCTGGCAAGGTCACGCTGTCCAGGCTTTGGTCAAAATGATCGCCAAAACTTAAGCTTTGAAGACCGGTTGGCAATGAAACCCCCTCTAGGCTCTGGTCAAAATAATCTCCAAACGTCAAGTGTTCCAATGTTGTTGGAAAGGTCACACCCTCCAGGCTCTGGTCAAAGGTTCCGCCAAACACCAAGCTTTTGAGACAATTCGGCAAGGGTACACGCTGCACTTGCATGTTGAACATACCGCCCAAAGTCAAATTTTGCAAATAATTGGGGAAGGTCACATTATTCAGGCTTTGGTTGGACAAACTTATGTCTAAGTCTGATTCCAGGAACTGATTGGCAGGAAAAACTAGCTTCAAGCTTTGTAAATTCTCTGGCAGGGTCACACCTTCCAGGCTCTTGTTGAAGGATTCACCAAAAGTGAGCTGTCGGAGACTGCTTGGCAAGGTCACAAACTCCAGACTCTGATCAAACCAAGACCCAAAGGTCAAGTTGTGAAGACTTTGCGACAAGGTCACGTGATGTAGAGTCTGGTTGAACATACAGCCGAACGTCAAACTTTGAAGACTAGCTGGCAAGGTCACGCTGTCCAGGCTTTGATCAAAATAATCACCAAAACTTAAGCTTTGAAGACCGGTTGGCAATGAAACCCCCTCTAGGCTCTGGTCAAAATAATCTCCAAACGTCAAGTGTTCCAATGTTGTTGGAAAGGTCACACCCTCCAGGCTCTGGTTAAACCAGTCGCCAAACACCAAGCTCTTAAGACAAATCGGCAAGGTTGTGTCGTCAAGGCTTTGATTGAACATACCTCCCAACGTCAAGCTTTGGAGACTATTTGGCAAGGTCACATTTTCCAGGCTTTGGTTAAACATACCGACCAAAGTCAAGGATTGAAGGCTGGTTGGCAAAGTTATCAGATCCAGGCTTTGGTTGAATTGCTCCGCAAGAGTCAGGTGTTTCAAACTGCTTGGTAGGAGTAGACCTGGGATACCTATGTCATAATATCCACGACCAAGGGTCAAACCATCAAGATGTTTGGGGAGATAGTATAAGTACGAGTCCTCACTAAAGTTTAACACCTCTGTTGCATCTGCAATCTGCGTGATGCCCTCCAGCACAGTCCACATCTCCTCAGTCTTTTCTCCATTGACAAAACGCCATGCAGCCAGCAAATCCGTTGGCATGTATGTGCAGGACAATGTCGCAGAACTCATGGATATGCCTTGCTGTTGTAAGGATTGGTGGAGCTTCAAGCTGGTTTCCATGTGATGCAGGTAGATCTTTGCACCTGGTTTGAATGGAAGCTGCTCCGAAACCATACGATGCAGATCTTTGCCCGGCATAGATGCTGGGATGGTCAGGGTGACTCCCTCACCACTCAAGCACAAGACCTGAAGATCCATCACATCACCAGGCCACGAGGCACTGTCAGCAGGGATTGACATAACTTATGTAACTTCGAATCTATCAATGGATTGGTTTAAGCTTCGAAGCTAAAACACGGGAAACCAGTGTTTTTTACCGGTCCTATAGATTTTCCCGAACAAACCAATATCTATGTACACAGGAAGTGCGGAGATCATATGAGTTCCAAAGCTCTTGAGCCTGTCATGATTGCCAGACAGTGAAAGTCACGCACCCTTTATATGACTCTCCAAGATGCACCCACCGAGCAATGGGGCCATGTACAGTCAAGCAACAAATGACGGTATTTGTTGGTGAAACACACATGTACACACGCGAAAATGAAAGAAAAACACATCTGACTGATCAAATTTGTATAAGTGCATGTGTGGTAGGTCCTGGTCGTCACCTGGGTAAAGTATGGAAGTCTTCGCATCAAACATGGCACATTTGCACTGCAAAAATACCCCTGCGCCATGAAAAAAAATCTATCCCATTCCATCCTACTCGTTGCTTCGTACATATCTATGAATCCATATGAAACAAGCTATGTTAATAAACCCCAAACTTATAAGCATTCAACAGTTGAGTATTTTCTTTGTGGCTCACCTGCAAACCATTCCCTACATCGCAGGAATATTCCTAGTCCCGGAACTAAAGCCTATGGTCCTATGGTGGATTTGACGGATTTTTTTGGGGCATTCTCAGCAAAACAAGGATTCTGATCATCCCCTTTTCATATTCAAAGGATTTCGAAGGGAAGGGCGAATCACCGTGCCATGATTCGTGATAGGATTCGCAGACGTCCGCCGTGGGGATGAGGACGGGCGGGATCGGAAGATCCATGATGTTCCTGGATATTTAGAGGCTTCCTAAAATAGGGCTAACCCCCAAAAATTATCCATCCATATTTTAGATTGGGATTCTCCATTTTTTTTGGGATCCCCCCAAAAAATGGAAACCTCCATTCATGAAAATAAAAAACATCAACATGATGGTCAATGCCGATGTTGAATGGGTTTGTCTGAGAATAGTGCACGCCCTGAATTCCTTGCTGAACAGCATCATTTTACCGAAGAACACAGCCACGTAGAGGGGAGATCCAATTCTCAGACAAAGCCAAATATCACATGAAGTTGGTGGGCTATATGTGTATACATATATATATATATATATACACATACATATATATATATACATATACATATAATCATATATACTTATATATATATATAGCTAATCCCATTCAATCCGATGGCTCTAAACCAACTCCACTTGTTTTCCACCATTTTCGGCTGGTCAGGCCCCGATGGCTGCAGCCAGGTCTTTTGGCCTGGGAAAATGGATGGAGAATGGGAGATTTCACCATGAAAAATTAGGATATTCCATATGGGAACTGGTTGGTGGTGACTTAACCATCTTGAAAAATATGAGTTCGTCAATGGAAAGGATTATATATCCCATATATGAAATGGAAAATATAAAAAATGTTCCAAACCACCAACCAGATTGGAATATCATGGCGATATCTCAACCATAGGATTTTTTTCTGGGCATTTAAATGAGATATACCCTCCGGTAATCAAACATGACAAGGACATCCACTGTAAATGGTGTCTGTAGCTGGGAAAATCATCTGTAAATGCTGGATGTTCCAGCAAGCAGAAACCATGGTGAATCGGGCATGAAACGACATCTTTGGGACCATTCCACATGGGGGTGTTTAATATTGGGGGGGATGGAATTCAACTGATGAATGAAACCAACAAAAATTGCAATACCCTCTGGCGTTTTCTAACAGTTTGCTATTGAAGCCATGGCCCATTGAGTTCGTTGATTTATGAAAGTGGTGATTGATGTGGAGTTTTATGCGACGGTTTTATGAAGAACTTTTCTGGGTGTCATGTGGTAACCTCGCAGTAGCTCGCAGTGGGCTCCTTTCCTCGCCACTGCAGATTTACCACCCATGGCATGGGAATTAGTGGATTACTATGAGATATGCCATCAGAATTCATGGATGTAAAGTATGACAAACAAGTCTGACAAAGAATCTGATATTAGGATATATTAGGGCATAAAAACCAAGCAGTTTGATGGTGATAGAATGGGATACTTTTGAGGGCGGCAAATCACTCCCCCATGAGGGGCCGTTCTGATGCTTTTTGGGAGTTAATGGGATGTAATTATACCAAAAAACAATGATATGGGTTTGCCCAATAATTGAAGGAGATCATTTTCCCCAAAATGTGGTGTCCCCAAATCCCAATGCTTGATTTCACATGGGTAAAATGTGGGTTTACCAACCCTTAAATGATATCTTCCATCATCGGTTGTATATACAGTCATCTTGGAGATAGGATGACTGGGATGTTCATCAAATTATCCCCATCTTACCGAGGATGTTTTGTTAAATTTCCAGAAATTCTATCTACTCCAAGAGTATCTGGTTGGTGGTTGACCTACCCCTCTGAAAAATATGAGTTCGTCAGTTGATGTCAGTTGGGATGATGATTCCCAACTGAATGGAAAAATGTTCCAAACCACCAACCAGATATATACATACATGTACGTACAACCGCGTCTTGGGGATCCCTGTTTGCCACAAAGGGTTTCTCTGAAAGAAGATTGTTCAAGTTAGGTTTTCACGCGGATTTGCCACTGCAAAAGAACCTCCTTCTGCAAGAAGCTTTGGGGGAAGGTTACTGGTTTTGACACATGCCAGGTGTGGATACGCTGATGTCTGTTTTCAACAATCACCGCTTGGTGTTTTCTAAAACTCAGATTTCTTCTTGATTAAGACATATAAGACATGATGTGTCTCAATTAAATGGCAGTTTGGGGGTATATCCAACCCCATTTGAAGAAAAACCATATGATATGGGGTCGGTCAAGAGTATATACTATAAGATATTCTCATAGAGTAGTGAGTAGTTGGTTTAAATGATATACCATAAGATGCTCTCATATAGATATCCCATAAGTCTAAACATGTCTAAACCATATACTTCTGGCACATGCCCTCAACGCCAGCTTTCGCCTGAACACCCAGGCCAAACTTGAAGAACTGGCGGCGGGAGGTGTATCGATTCACCATCAACTCACGAGAAAATCATGGGAAAATGGGCTGGACATGTGCGAAAATACACGAACTACCCTCTGGTTATTTAACATAGCCATGGAAAATGGCCCATTTATAGATGGTTTACCTATTAATAGCATGGTGATTTTCCATGGCGAACTGTAACAAATAACCAGGTTGGGTAAGTTTCAATGGGAACATCATCGAACTGTTCACTCAGCTAAGCTCATGACTAACTGATCAGCTAGTCATCCATAAATTATGAATCATGATATAATATATATGTAATATATATATAATCCATATATTCATATATATATATAACCTCATGAATCATCCATTTGTTATTATCGATTGTGTGTCATCGTTCATCAGTCAGAAAATTTATCATGAAAGTATATGAAAGTCATGAACCATGTATATAAAGGGCAACCCCAAAGAAGTTGGAAAAGTATAGGAAAGTAATGTTGCCATGACATTCGTAGAATTTCACCAATTTCTATCTTATTGGGACTGCAAAAAAAATGCACTGGACAGCTTGGTTTCCACTGGGGTCATCAAATCTCAAAATGTGGCTTTAATGTAGATAAATTTCATGAGACTGGTTGAAACATGTTGAAAACACACAGATTCATCGGAGCCTCATGCATCCCTTCCCAATGTCTTCAGTTCATTTCTATGATTGAAGTTTTGGAAATCCCAGGGTCGCTGTCTGTAAATTCTGCAGCGAAGATTGAAAGCCTTTGCAGGATCATCTAAGGGTTCACCGGTTCACCCAAAAATGGTTTTTATGGATTTACCAATTCCACTCCAATGGCAATTCGGCACTGGTCTGCTGCTCAACCCGCAGAATTTGGGGATTTCCCCAAAAATCCTTCCGGTGTGTCTGAAAATAGGCTGTGTTTCCTTAAAAACTACTGAACTCCGTTCTCCCATTTAAAAATTGTTGTCTTTGGTATATTTGGGGTTCCTTTTTTCAGACACACCTATTTTGAAGGGACATATCTGCGAGCTGACCCTGCAGCCAGCAGCATCGTGGTGAAGGTGGCGAAGAATGCAGCCTCCCGTCAAAGTGGGACGGCCTGATATTGATAATAGATAGAAAATAAACATATGTAATGTATATATATATGTAATATATATATATATAATATACACACATATATATGTAATATATATATATATATGTAATATATATTATATATATACATATATATATGTAATATATATAAATATATATGTATATGTAATAAATATATATATATATGTAATATATTTATATATGTAGTACATATATATATAATTATATGTAATATATATATATAATATGTAATATATATATATATATATGTAATATATATATAATGTAATATATATATATGTAATATATATATAATCGAAGGAAGTTTAGAAGTCAAACTTCCGACAATATGGACAGATGAAAAGCAGAGCAGGGAAGATGCAGAGAGAAGAGAAAGATTAGAAGAGAGAAGAGTAGAAGAGAAAGAGTCAGAAG